>ERZ1047472.248-NODE-248-length-50690-cov-39.952780_pt1 | contig 50690 bp, 54 predicted proteins | sample MGYA00383095_ERZ1047472 | MGnify/ENA primary metagenome ERZ1047472 (study PRJEB29581, sample SAMEA5548365) | metagenome | biome: marine; feature: coastal; material: water | depth 1 m | study: Short-term variability in the microbial, nano- and picoplankton... | reverse complement strand
GACCCCAGCGTTATGAGTGCTGTGCTCTAACCATCTGAGCTACATAGCCAATCGTTGAATGATAATTATATATAAACGTTAGTCAATATAATTTTTTACTTAAACATTAAATTTAAAATGGATGACATCCCCATCCTTTACCAGATACTCTTTTCCTTCTAACCTGAGCTTACCCTTTTCCTTTGCCCCTGATTCACCCTGGCACTCTATATAGTCATTAAAAGCGATAACTTCAGCTTTGATAAAACCTTTTTCAAAATCAGTATGAATAACCCCTGCAGCATTAGGCGCAAGTGAGCCTTTTCTAATCGTCCAAGCTCTAAGTTCTTTAGGTCCTGCTGTAAAATATGTCTCTAGCCCTAATATTTCATAACCTTTAAATATTATTTTATTGAGAACTGGCTCGTCCATATCCATCAATTCTAAGTATTCTTTTTTTTCTACTTCATCCTCGATAGAGGCTATTTCTTGTTCAATTTTTATTGATGCAGGTATCACCATAGAGTTACTTTGTTTTGCAAACTCCTGAAGTTTGGCTAACTCATTATCTGACGAACCATCATCAGATATGTTTGCTATATAAAAAATGGGTTTTGTACTTAAAAGGTGATACCTGTTAACAATTTTTTTGTCATCAACCTCATATTCATTGATATCAATTAAATTACCAGCCTCAAGTTTAGTCTTTATTGCTGATAGCAATTCATAATCACGTTTATTATCTTTATCATTAGTCTTTAGAAGCTTTTCACATTTAACCAATCTTTTACCAACTGACTCTAGATCAGCCATAATTAGCTCAAGGTTTATTATTTCAGCATCTTTAACTGAATTTATTTCACCATCAACATGTGTAATGTTTTTGTCTTCAAAGCACCTAACAACATGAGCAAGAGCATTCATCTCTCTTATGTTAGATAAAAAAGCATTTCCAAGGCCTTCACCTTGTGATGCACCTTTAACCAAACCAGCTATATCAACTAAATCAAGCGTTGCAGGGACTATTTTCTCTGAGGATACTATTTTTTGAAGCTCCACTAATCTATTATCAGGCAATTGCACCTTTCCAACATTAGGCTCAATTGTACAGAATGGAAAATTTTCAGCAGGAATAGAGGAGTTGGTTAATGCATTAAATAAGGTGGATTTACCAACATTTGGTAGACCTATAATCCCACACTTAAATCCCATTTAACTAGTGTGAAGCTTTTTTTGAGCTTCAGCATATTTTTTATTACAAATATCATCAAATACATTAGTAAAGTTCTTATAACCTTTATCAATAAGATGTTTATCAGTAGGGCTAAATTTATTTAATACCCACCTATTCACTTCTGACTTCATACCTGGATGACCAATCCCAATTCTAACTCTTGAGAACTCTCTTGATGATGTCCTATGGAATATATCCTTAAGACCATTGTGTCCACCATGACCACCATCTATTTTAAAGCGAACATCGCCAGGGCCTAAATCTAGGTCATCATGCATTAAAATAATATTTTTAGGATCCAAGTTTTTATTCTTCATTATCTTAGATACACTCACACCACTATTATTCATATAGTTATTAGGTATTACCCATAGAATTTTATTTTCATGAGATGATGAAATGGAGGCTTCGTATTTTTTCTTTTCTTCGAAAACAAGCGAATAAGTTTTGGCTAATTCTACTAACCAATCTTTTCCTACATTATGTTTTGTTTGATCATACTTAGATCCAGGGTTACCAAGACCTATCAAGCAAAGATCATACATAAGTAAACCTATCTAAGTTACTCAGACTCTTCGGTAGAATCCTCATCTGAAGCATCTTCATCAGCATCGCCTTCTTGAACTTCCTCGCCATCAGCAGGGATAGGCTCTTCTTCTACAACAGCTTTAGGCGCATTTATTGATACAATCATCTGGTCTGTAGATTCATCTAAACCAGGTATTTCACTTCCCTTAGGAAGATTAAGTTCTGAAAGTCTTATTGCACTTCCTAAAGCAAGATTTTGTACATCAACCTCTATAGACTCAGGTATATCACCGGCTGAACAAAGTATTTCTATCTCTCGTATTGATTTATTAATGACTCCACCCTCGTTTTTAACACCTTCACACTCTTCTTCGTTAGTGAAGTTAACAGGGATGACAACTTTTAATTTTGTTTTACTTGATACTCTTTGAAAATCAGCATGCAAAAACCTGCCTTTCGCTGGGTCTTTTTGAAGTTCTTTGAGTACAACTTTTTCTTCAAGCTCACCAGTTTTAATTATCAGAACCTGAGTATAAAAAAGTTCATCTTGTGATGCTTTTGTTAATTCATTTAATCTAAGTTTAATATTTAATGAGTCTTTCTCAGCTCCATAAATAATAGCTGGCACCATACCATCGATGTTTCTAATAACTCGTGCTTTGTTAGATCCAGTTCTTTCTCTTGGATCTGCATTTAAAATAATTTGTTCGCTCATAATATCCTCTTATATAAATATTTCACTTAATGATTCATCGCGACTTAATCGCTTGATGCACTCGGCAATAATCGAGGCCAGTGAAATGACGCGTATTTTACTGCATTTTTGTGCTTCATGGGACAATGGAATTGAATTAGTTACAACTAACTCATCAATTTCTGATTTTTCAAGTCTTTCTATTGCAGGACCCGATAAAACAGGGTGTGTAATATATGCTTTAACAGCTTTTGCTCCTTGTTCTTTGAGTGCAGCTGCAGCGTTACATAAAGTGCCTGCAGTATCTATAATGTCATCAGGAACAATGCATACTTTACCTTCAATATCACCAATGATATTCATTACCTCAGATTGATTTGCAGCAGCTCTTCTTTTGTCAATAATTGCTAAGTCAGTATCATCTAATAACTTTGCAAGAGCCCTAGATCTCACAACACCACCAACATCAGGAGATACAACTACTATTTCATCTCTTTCATTTGTATCTTTTATATCATCAACCATTAGCATAGTTGCATATACATTATCTGCAGGCATATCAAAGAAACCCTGAATAGTTTCAGAATGAAGATCAATAGTTAAAACTCTATCAATACCAACACCATGGAACATATCAGCAACAACTTTAGCGCTTATTGGAACTCTAGCAGATCGAACTCTTCTATCCTGTCTTGCATATCCATAATACGGAACGATTGCTGTAATTTTTGATGCAGATGAACGTTTTAATGCATCGGCTAAGAACATTAACTCCATTAAGTTTTTATTACTTGGAGCACATGTAGATTGAATTATAAATGTGTCGTGACCTCTAACATTGTCTTCAATTTGTACTTTAATCTCACCATCAGAAAAGTATCCAACATCGGCAGGAGCTACTACAGTCCCAAGAATTGATGCGACTTCATTTGCTAATTCAATATTTGCAGTTCCGGTAAAAAGGTCAATTTTTTTAACATTCATAAATTAGTCCAAAAAAATGGCTGGGGTGGAAGGATTCGAACCTACGCATGACGGGATCAAAACCCGTTGCCTTACCGCTTGGCTACACCCCATAACTCTAAAATTTCATGGTCAAGGGTGCATATTGTAATGGTTTAGTTAAAAAGAATCTCCAATTGGATGGAATTATTTTTAAAATTTTATCTAATTCGTGATGCGACTCATAGGCTACAAACATGCTTGACCCACTTCCAGAAAGGCATAGCTTAAAGTCATCTCTATATTTTGTAACAAAATCATTTATTTCGTTATTTAATGATTTGTATACATTCCAAAATGAATTTTGCTTATCCAAATCTAAAGTAGTGCCTCGATCAAATTTTTTGTACATTTCAGCAGAGGAACAATGAGTATTCGGATATATTATTAAGAAGTCTTTGCTTTCACTATTTTTATTCACAAGCTTTTCTCCAATGCCACTTACATATGCATTACTTCCATTTATAAAAAAAGGAACATCTGCTCCCAATTTAGCACCCAAGGCCATTAATTCATTTCTATCTAAATTTATATCCCAGATTTGATTGAGAACCACTAGAGCAGTTGCTGCATTCGAACTTCCTCCACCCAAACCAGACCCGGTTGGTATATTTTTATTTATTTCAATTTTAACTGAATGATTGACATCTGATGTTTCATTAAGGAGCATAGCAGCTTGGTAAACAATATTCTCATGCATTTCAATACCAAGATCACACTCAACTTGCACACCCATGCTAGATTCTTTGAAAGATAATTCATCACAAATATCAACCAATTGAAACGCAGAATCAATCTCATGATAGCCACTTTCAAGTTTTGATAAAATATGGAGGTAAAGGTTTATTTTAGCAGGCGACTTTATTTTTATCATTTTCTTAAGATTTAACGTACCCATTAACTTGAAATTCATATCCTCTTATCTCAAATGAAGTTTTATTTTCGTTTTTTGAGCATACCAATCTGATGTTGTTATTTTGAACAAAAAGATACTCAGGTCTATCTTTTGCCTCACTATCTTTAAGAAGGTTTTTTGAATCAAGGCACTGATTTAACCAGACATATATTTTTTTATAATCAACATTTCTAAAATCTGAATTCACAAACATATTATTTGATGGGGTTGATTCTATATCCCCATTGCGCTTAAGGTTCAAATCCAAAACATTCCCAAAAAATGGTTTGCTTACCTGTATAATGAATACATTGCCTTGCTTAACAATGCTTGTAGTAAATGCTGAATTGAAATTCGAGTTATCAGCATAAAATTTACCAGTATAAATTTGTTGCTTTGACGTAAGTAGTGAATTTGAAGCGCATGAAAATAAGATGGGCATTAGTAAAAACAAACATAAATTTTTATAAATGGAATTACAACTTTTCGGCATAAATCACAAAACCTCTAATGTTTCTGAAAGAGAAAGATTTATTATAAATGAGTCTAATCAATTTTTACTCAATACCTTAATAAAAGATAAATATAAGAATACTATTGTTTCATTTTTTGGCTTGTCCACGTGTAATAGAAGCGAAATATACATACTTGGAAAAAAGGGAGTAATTAAAAGTTTTTTTGAAGAGGCCTCTAAATTATTTTATTTAAATGAAATAAACATTTCTCAATTTTACTTTCTCCAAGACGAGGATGCTTTCATTCATATGTGCAAAGTTGCAGCTGGTATTGACTCCCAAGTCTTAGGTGAGCAAGAAATTTTTGGTCAATACAAAAATGCGATCGCACTTTCGAAAAGTATCGGAGTCATGGACTCTAACTTGCAAAGATATGCCAATAAAGCAATTGAGGTTGTAAGAAAGGTTAGAACCAATACCAATATTGGCGTAAACCCTCTTTCAATAAGTGGCCTTTCTTTAAAATTAATAAAAAATATATTTGAAAACCCAATCAATCAGAAGATTTTAGTAATAGGCGCTGGTTCTTTGGCCCAGGATGTAATTAAAAATCTTTATAACAAAGGCGTGAGAGATATTAGGGTTGTTAACAGAAGTGTTAAAGAAATTATTATTTCTGACTCTTTTGGAATAGCATCTTCGCCATTATCAACATTACATAGCGAACTTGAACATGCTGATGTAGTTATAGCTTCTGCAATAACAGAATTACCTATTATTGGTAAAGGCGCAGTAGAAAAATCATTATTTAAAAGAGGAAATAAACCTTTACTTCTTATCGACTTAGCAGTTCCAAGAAATATTGAAGAAGAGGTTAAAGATATAGAAACAATTTACCTTTACACAATAGATGATATTGAAAAAATAACACAAGATAACCTTGGTCAAAGAAGGATTGAGGCTGAAAAAGCGTTAAACATGATTGTAAGAGAATCTCAGAATGCCTTATTCGAGCTTAGAAACATTAACTTTAAATCCTCTTTAAATAGAGATATATACAATCTTTTAAATAGTTTAGATGATGGTGAATTATCCCGATTTAAAAAAGACATAAACCATAAAGATCTTATTATGAATTTACTTTCTAACAACTCTTTTTATGATGATTCATTTGAGACTCTTAAAGAAATAAATAAAGTTGATAAACATATTGTTAGCTCAATGGTTAAGGGGTACTTTGATGCATAGCTCAATGAACATAAAGCTTGATAAGCTTAAAGAAAGATTGAATGAAATTCAGGAGATGCTATCTCAGCCAGAAGTTGTAAATGATATGGAAAACTATACTGCGTTAAATAAAGAGTTCTCTGAGCTTGGCCCAATTGTGAGCAAATACAACGAATACATTGAATTAGATAACGCAATAAATGAAGCTAAGGAATTATTGCAATCTGATGATGAAGACATGGTTCTTCTTGCAGAAGAGGAAATTGCTGAGGCTGCCAATAAGCCTGAAATCATTGAGCAAGAGCTCAAACTGATGTTATTACCCAAAGATACAGCAGATGATGGTTCTGCATATATAGAAATAAGAGCTGGGGCAGGTGGAGATGAGGCTGCTATTTTTGCTGGTGATTTATATAGAATGTACTCTCGACTTGCTGAAAGAGAGGGCTGGGTATTAGAAGAAATTAACATGCGCCCTGCAGAGCAAGGTGGCCTGAAAGAAGTAATTGGCAAATTGGAAGGCAAAGGGGTGTTTAAAGTTCTCAAATTTGAATCTGGTGTTCACCGTGTACAAAGAGTGCCTGAAACCGAATCACAAGGCAGAGTCCATACTTCAACGTGTACAGTGGCAATTCTTCCTGAGGTAGAAGAAGTTCAGGACATTCATATAGATAAAAATGACCTTAGAGTTGATACATTTAGAGCATCCGGAGCCGGTGGCCAGCATGTTAATAAAACAGACTCAGCTGTACGATTAACCCATACGCCTACAGGATTGGTTGTAGAGTGTCAGGATGGAAGATCTCAGCATAAAAATAAAGAGAAAGCGATGTCTCTCTTAGCCGCTAAGTTAAAACAACAAGAAATAGATTCCCAACAACAGAGTATTGCAAGTGAGCGTAAAATCCTTGTAGGAACTGGGGATAGAAGTGAGAAGATTAGAACTTACAACTTTCCTCAGGGCAGAATGACAGATCATAGGATTAAATTAACTCAACACAATCTTGATCAAATTATGGATGGAGATATTAAAGCGATTTGTGATGCATTGCTTGCAGAAAATCAACTTGCCATGCTCTCAAAGCTTGAAGAAGAATAATTGATAATTAATACTAAAATTCTTAGATCAAAAGTATCTGAAAGATTTAATGGCGACGAAGATATTTATAGTGAGCTAACATATTATTTAAAAAAGGTGCTTGGCATTTCTCTTGCTGACCTTTATTCAAGCGAAGATATAAAACTTAACAAAGAACAATCTGCCAATCTTGATAATTTTTTTAAGCAAAAATTAAAAAAAAGACCCCTTGATTATATTCTGAAGGAATCTTCATTTTTCGGCAGAAATTTCTATATTGATGAGAGAGTTTTAATTCCAAGATGTGAGACAGAGCTAATCATCCAATACTTTAAAGAAAATAAGACTTTAGGAAAAAAAAATATTTTAGATGCTGGAACAGGCTCAGGATGCATAGCTATCTCTATCGCTTATCTGGATGATGATTATACTCTTTATGCGTCTGATAAAAGCAGTAGCGCACTTGAAGTAGCAGCTATCAATATAGAAAGACACAGGCTCAATAATATTTTTTTAACTCAAATGCACTGGCTTTCTGGGTTTCAAAAAGATGCATTTGATATTGTGATATCAAATCCACCCTATATTGAAGAGTATGATGCTCATCTGAAAGACTTATCTCATGAGCCAATAGAAGCCCTAGTTTCCTCTGAAAATGGCCTTGGTGATATAAAAGAAATATGCAGAAACGCATTCGAAGTTTTAAAATATGAGGGAATGCTTGTGCTTGAGCATGGGTATAATCAATCCGAAGAAGTTTTGAGAATTTTACAGACAACAGGCTTAAAATTTAAAGAAACAATTAAAGATCATCAAGGACATCATAGGATTACAATTGCCACAAAATAATTTCCCCTTTATCTTTTTTTGAACTAACTATAATATAAGAAAAGCTAATATTTTATATTTCTAAAAGGGGGAATAATGAAAGGAGATATGCAAAGTTGGACACCAAATATTGCTGGAATAATAGAGCATGCAAATAAGGTATTCCCTGATGTGGAGGTTGTAAGTAAATTAGTCTCAGGCGAAACACATAGAACAAACTATGGAGAGGTTTGCATTCGATCAAGAAAACTTGCATCTGCGCTTGAAAAGAATGGTTATAAAGAGGGGGATATACTTGCTACATTAGCTTTGAACTCATACAGGCATTTAGAAATATATTATGGCGTTTCTGGAATGGGCGCAATTAACCACACTTTAAATTTTAGACTTCATCCAGATCAAGCAGTCTACATAATTAATCATGCTGAAGATAAAATTATTTTCTGTGAGCTTCCGTTCGTCCCACTCTTGGAATCCTTACAAGATCAATTTAATACAGTAGAAAAATTTATTATTTTATGTGATGAGAATGAGCTTCCAGAAAGCTCACTAAAGAATACTATTTCATACGAAGAATTTCTTAAAGAAGGCGATGAGAATTACGTCTGGCCACAACTGCAAGATGATGCAGCCTGTGGGCTTTGTTATACATCTGGAACAACAGGTGATCCTAAAGGTGTCTTATATTCTCATAAATCAACTGTTCTTCATTCCATGACAGCTGCTATGCCTGTCGCACTCGATATAAATAGAAAAGATTCAGTTCTTATGGTTGTCCCAATGTTCCATGTTATGGCATGGGGGCTTCCTTATTTTGCCCCAATGAATGGTATTAAAATTGTAATGCCTGGAATGCAGATGGATGGTCCGTCTCTTTATAATCAAATTGAAAATGAAAACATAAGTATGGCATTTGGTGTTCCTACAATCTGGATGCAGCTTCTAGGTCACTGTAGGGAGAATAATCTTAAATTGAATTCACTTAAGAAAACTCTTGTTGGTGGTGCTGCAGTTCCAGTTTCAATGATCAAAGAGTTTGATGAGAAGCATGACGTTACATTAGTTCAAGGCTGGGGGATGACAGAAATGAGTCCGCTTGGAACTACTAATATCTTAACTGATGAGATGTTATCTATGCCAAAAGAAGAAAGATATGTATTGCAGGCAAAAGCCGGGCGACCAATTTATGGAGTAGAAATTGATATCAGAGACGAAGAGGGTAAATCTTTGCCTCATGATGGAAAAGCATATGGTAATTTAGTTGTAAGAGGTCCATGGATATTACAAAAGTATTTTAAAGCTGAGAATGATGCTGTTGATGAGAATGGGTGGTTTGATACAGGCGATATTTCATCTATTGATAAAGATGGGTATATGGCTATTGTTGATCGGGCAAAAGATGTAATAAAATCTGGAGGTGAGTGGATAAGTTCAATTGATCTCGAGAATGCAACTGTTGGACATCCAGAAATAGCTGAAGCTTGTGTTGTTGGGTTACCGCATCCAAAATGGGATGAAAGACCAATGCTATTTGTGGTTACAAATACAGGTGATGACATTGAGAAACAAAGTATTCTTGATTTCTTAAATGATAAAGTTGCTAAATGGTGGCTCCCTGACGAAATAATTTTCTTAAAAGAACTTCCGCATGGAGCTACTGGGAAATTGCAAAAATTTGAACTAAGAAAAGAATTTAAAAACCACTATATGGAGAAATAAATGTTAAAAATTATAAAATCTACAGAAATAGACTCAGTTATTGGACAAGAAGTAGGTGTATCTGATTGGATTACTATTGATCAAGATAGGATTAATAAATTTGCTGAAGCAACGCTTGACGATCAGTTTATCCATACAGATCCAGAAAAGGCTACACCAGTATTTGGATCCACTATAGCGCATGGGTTTCTTTCTTTATCACTTGTTGCAGGCATACCATTCTCACAAAATATTGGTCTTGTGCTTGAAGGAACAAAAATGGCACTAAATTATGGTCTAGACAAAGTAAGGTTTTTAAGCCCCGTTCCAGTGAATTCTGAAGTAAAAATAAGAATGAAGTGCATAGAAATTAATGAGAAGAATCCAGGGCAGTTTTTAGCAAAAACCGAAGTCACAATGGAAATAAAAGGTGTCGATAAACCTGCATTTGTTGCAGAAACTTTAAGCATGTATGTGCTCTAAGTATTTAGGACAAAAGCTTTCTTAAAATCTCATTTACGCTTTTTGGGCTAGCTTTACCTTGGGTTTCTTTCATAACTTGACCAACAAAAAAACCAAATAGCCTATCTTTCCCATTTTTGAATGCCTCAACTTGTTTTGGGTTGGCATCTATAATTTTTTGTCCAATTTCTTCTAGCAATGATTCGTCTTGAATTTGAACCAAGCCCTTGTTTTGGATAATTTCATCTACATCATTTCCTGAATCCCAAACTTCCTCTAATACAGATTTAGCTATTTTTCCAGATATAGTATCATCTGATATTCTTTCAACCATCTTTGCAAAATTATTAGGTGTTAGCTTTGATTCATCTATATCAATCCCATCCTTATTCAATAATGCACTTACATCTCCTACAAGCCAGTTAGCTACAAGCTTTGAATCATCTGTCTTTAAACAGGCTTCTTCAAACATATTAGCCATAGTTTTTGATGAGGCTATTATTTTTGCTTCAGCAATGTCCAAGGAGTTGTCAGTGACGTACCTTTTTTCTTTTTGTTCAGGAAGCTCAGGCAGATTACTTCTAATGTTATTTAATTCTTCATCAGTAATAACTACAGGTAAAAGATCTGGACAAGGAAAATACCTATAATCATTTGCCTCTTCCTTAGATCTCATAGACCTAGTCTCATTTTTTACACTATCGTATAATCGAGTCTCTTGAACTACCGACCCACCTGATTCAATAATCCTTATTTGCCTCTCAACTTCATGATTAATTGCTCTCTCAATAAACTTAAAGGAGTTTATATTTTTGATTTCAGCTCTAGTTCCTAATTTTTCTTCACCTTCTTTTTTTATAGAAACATTCACATCACACCTCATAGAGCCTTGTGCCATATTCCCATCACAAATATCTAAGAAAGTTACAAGCTGCCTTATAGCTTTGAAGTAAGCGACTGCCTCCTTTGCATTTGAAATTTCTGGTTCTGACACTATTTCTAAAAGGGGGGTGCCTGCGCGATTAAGGTCCACACCCGTTTCACCTTCAAATAAATCATGTATTGATTTACCTGCATCTTCCTCTAAATGCGCTCTCGTGATATTAATAATTTTTTCGACACCATCAACTTCTATTTTTATCGATCCCTCTCCCACAATAGGCAATGCCATCTGTGTTATTTGGTATCCTTTAGGCAAATCAGGGTAAAAATAGTTTTTTCTATCAAACGTAGATGTTTGGTTAATTACAGCATTGGTAGCCAAACCAAACCTAATTGCTTTTAAAAAAGCTTCCTTGTTAGCAACTGGCAGCACTCCTGGTAAGCCCATATCTATTAGATCAACATGTGTATTAGGCTCTGCTCCAAAACCGGTTGACCCACCTGAGAATAGCTTTGATTTTGTTGAAAGCTGTGCATGAATTTCAAGACCTATGACTGTTTCCCAACTCATGATAGTTTAGTTCCTTTAGGAGTTTTTAGATGCCAATCTGTTGATTTTTGGAAACTATGAGCAACTTGTAAAATCTTTTTTTCATCTAAGAAATTACCTATTAGCTGAAGCCCAATTGGCTTATTATTTACCATTCCATTTGGTAAAGACATAGCAGGAAGACCTGCGAGATTGGCTGGTATGGTAAAAAGATCCTCTAAATACATCTGAATAGGATCACTGCCTTTTGAGCCAGTCTCAAATGCAGCACCTCTTGTTGTTGGTGACATAATTACATCAACTTTCTTAAAAGCACTATCAAAATCATTTTTAATAAGCCTTCTTACTTGTTGAGCTTTTTTATAATATGCGTCGTAGAATCCTGCTGATAAGACATACGATCCTATTAAAATCCTTCTCTTGACTTCATCTCCAAATCCTTCAGATCTAGTTTTTATATATAACTCTTCTAAATTAATTGGATCTTTAGATCTATGCCCAAATTTAACACCATCGAATCTTGATAAGTTTGAAGAGCATTCCGCAGGTGCAACTACATAATACGCTGGTACAGATAGAGAAATATTTGGTAATGAAACTTCTATAAATTCAGCACCAAGGGACTCATAATGTTTTTTTGATTCTTCAAAAACAGAGACAACATCAGTATCAAGCTTAGACATATCAAATTCTTTGACTATTCCAATTTTTAAACCTTCGATAGAAGAATCTAAGTCTTTTGTAAAATTAGGAACATCTTCGCTTAAGGATGTTGTATCTTTAGCATCATGCGAGCACATTTCATTGAGCATTATTGCACAGTCCTCTGCAGTTCTTGCCATTGGACCTGCTTGGTCAAGACTAGATGCAAAGGCAATCATCCCCCATCTAGATATTCTTCCATAGGTTGGCTTTAATCCAGTAATACCACATAGCGAAGCTGGTTGTCTGATTGATCCCCCAGTATCTGTTCCTGTAGCTGCGGGAACTAAACCTGCTGCTACCGCAGAAGCAGAACCGCCTGAACTTCCACCAGGAACTAAATTTTGACCCCATGGATTTCTCACTCCACCAAAAAAACTAGTTTCATTAGAGGATCCCATTGCAAATTCATCCATGTTAGTTTTCCCAACTGATATACAGCCAGCATTTTCTAAATTTTCAATAACAGTTGCAGAGTATGGCGGTATAAAATTGGATAATATGTTTGACCCACATGTAGTTCTGAGATTCTTAGTACAAAAAAGGTCCTTTTGCGCAATTGGAATTCCATGAAGTGCTGATTTTACTGGATTATTTTCTATTTCAATAGATTTAGCAATTGCAGCTTCTTTGTTAAGTGTAATAAAAGCATTTAAGTCATTATTCTCATCAATTAATTTGTATGTTTCTTCTACTATTTCTTTTGATGATATTGCCTTACTATCAAGCATTGAGCGAAGCTCTGCTATCGTTTTATACTGTATGCTCATTCAACAACTCTTGGAACTAAAAAATAATCTTCATTAGACTTTGGAGCTCTTTCTAGAAACACATCTTTTCTATTTTTAGCTGTTACTTCGTCTGATCTTGTCTTGGCAGTTTTTTCTAATGGGCTTGTGAGAGGGGCTATATTTTCAACATTTACATCATCTAGCTGATCAACAAATTTAATGATATTCTCAAGATCTGAGGTAATTTTCTCTTCATTGTCTGAGTTGAGCTTAAGTCTTGATAAGTAAGCTATATTTGCAACTGTTTTCTTGTCCATATATAGGATATTATATTATTTAGAAGCCGAATATTAACTCAACTAGAGTATTATTAACATTATTTTTTAAGGAAAAGCGTGGATTTCAATATATTTAAAACTATTAGAGGGTACTTCTCTAATGATCTTTCTATCGATTTAGGAACAGCTAACACATTGATATACACAAAAGATGTAGGAATTGTTCTTGATGAGCCATCTGTAGTTGCGATAAGGGAATCACGTGGCCAAAAAACAGTAGTAGCTGTTGGAACTGAGGCTAAGAAAATGCTTGGAAGAACTCCAGGTAATATAAAAGCAATAAGACCATTATCAGAAGGGGTTATTGCAGACTTCCAGGTTACTGAGAAAATGCTTCAACACTTTATTGCAAAAGTTCATGAACAACGATTTATAAAGCCAAGTCCCAGAGTTCTTGTTTGTGTTCCTTGCAGATCAACCCAGGTTGAAAGAAGGGCAATTCGCGAGTCTGTATTGGGAGCAGGAGCTAGAGATGTCAAGCTCATTGAAGAGCCAATGGCTGCTGCTATTGGTGCAGGATTGCCTGTAGAAGAGGCAAGTGGAAATATGGTTGTAGATATAGGAGGCGGCACTTCAGAGATTGCTATTCTTTCCTTAAATGGTGTTGTTTACGCAGAGTCTGTAAAAATTGGTGGTGATAAAATGGATGAGTCCATTACATCATGGATAAGAAGAAATTATGGCTGTGTTATTGGAGAATCAACCTCCGAAAAAATAAAACATACTATAGGCTGCGCCACGCCGGAATCTGAAAAAAAAGAAATGTCTATAACAGGAAGAAATTTAGCAGAAGGTATACCTGAAACTTTCACTGTGAATAGCGAGCAAGCATTTGATGCTATGAAAGATCCATTGTATGGAATAGTAAGAGCTATAAGAAATGCTTTAGAGCTCTCACCTCCTGAACTTGCAGCTGATATAGCTGAAAGAGGTATTGTTTTAACTGGTGGAGGGGCTTTGATGAGAGATCTAGATAAGTTAATTGCAAACTCTACAGGCATTCCTGTAATTGTTGCAGAAGACCCTTTAACATGCGTAGCTAGAGGTGGAGGCCAAGCTCTTGAAATAATGGATAAATATAATATAGACCTTCTTTCTTCAGAGTAAGTTTATGGCGAACTATGCGCCCAATACATCAGTCTTTTCATATGTATTTTTTGTCTTGCTATCCTCTTTTTTGCTTTACCTAGATTTTACAAACGAAACATTCTCAAAACCAAAAAATACTTATAAAACATCTGTTCTGTCATTAAATTATTTTTTTAAAAATTATATTTTTGAACCATTGGTGCAATTCCCAGAACTGCTACATTCAAAAAAAAATCTTATCAAGCAAAATAATGATTTAAGGTTACAGGTTGAAAAAGAATATATTTCAAATTTTGTATTATCAAAAAATAATGATTTTTTTCTTAATGAATCTAAACTAAATGCTCTTGTTGATAAAGAAAATAATCTGAATAAAGTAATTATCTCAAAGCTTATAAAATTTGATACAAATAATTATTTTTGTTGCAGCAATCATAGGTTATTTATAAAACCTATTTCAGATGAAGCAACAAAACCTTTGCAAAGCGCTATCATTAACTCGCAAGGTTTAATTGGTCAAATTATTTATGATCTGAATGGTATCTACGAAGTGATGTTACTTACAGATATAAAACATTCAACACCAGTTTTTTCAGAAAATTTTCATTGCAATGCAAAAGGTAGCGGTAAACCAGGGATTATTACTTGTATATATAGTGAATTAATTTGGGATGAGCAATTTGCAATTGGCCAAAAATTTTATTCCTCTGGCCTCGGTGGTGTTTTCCCAAAAAATATTCTCATAGGAAATATATTAGACATAAAAAATATTTCAGCTTCTGAAAAAGAAGTTGTTTTAAAACTTAAAGTAAACCCAATAACAGAAAATCTATTTGGCATCGTGGTTAGCTCATGAGAGAAGATAGCACGCTAAAAATACTCTTTTTAATTGTTTTGGCATACAACATAGAAGTTTTCATAAATCCTATTTTTATGAATGTTAATATCATCATACCTTTTTCATTTTTGACATATTCCTATTTTGCATACAAAGATAAAAATGGGTTTACCGCTTCATCTTCATTTTTAATAGGCTTACTTATGGACCTTGTATCCGGTTCCTATATTGGATTGAATGGACTTATTTATTGCATGACAACTTATGTTATTAATAGTTACAAATATGTCTTCAGACTATTTTCTTATCTTCAGATATCTATTTTTTTTGGAATAATTGCCTCAACATATGTCGCGCTTACTCACCTTTTTTTAAATATTAATAATTTCTCATACCTAACATTACTCTTAACATTGATTGGTAACACAATATTTAGTTTCCTAATATCAATAGCAAGAGTATATAAACCAATCATATTTAAAAGAAGAGGCATATAAATAATGCTTTTATTGAAAGCTGTTTTAAAAAAAGCATCGCTAACAGTAGCCTCATTGATCTCATTATTTTTATTTTTGATCTTAACTATCATTATCTTGTTAACCAGCTATCCAAAACATGGCATAACAGTGATTGATAAATTATTCATACACTCATATGAATTAAGCTTTCAAGAGATTCAGCTCAAAAGCATATTTTCGAACCCATATATAAAAGCCTCTGGCATTGAAATAACTAATGATACGCAAATTATAGAAATTCAAGATTTTGAATTATCTTTTAAGCTCTTAGACTTTGTTCTAGAAGACCGCTTTATTTTGAATAGACTTCACATAAATGGCTATAAAGTAACAAAAAATAATACTGATACTTCTGAGGCAAAAAATAATACAAATACAAATATATTGAATGGAAGCGACCTACTCATAAATACAAATGCATTAAAATTATCAGCTTCAAGTTATTACTTTAGGTCTAATCAAAACAAAAGTTCAATCGTTCTTGTAAATGGAATAATTAATAAAGTACCTTTTAAGGATCTTAATTTGTTGATTGAAGCTAATGGCGATATTTTTTACTCAGGCAATCATGATCTTGATGCAAGTAATCTTGATGACCTTGGCATAATAAAGATGTCTTCATTCAAAGTTGCAGAAATCAATGCGTACATTGAAAGCAGGGGATACGTAAGCATTAGCAAACCCTCAAAAAATACATCAACATATAAAATAAAACTATCCAATACCAACCTCACCTTTAACTCTGGTTATTCAGTGAGTAATATCAACTCACTCCTTTATTCAGATTTTCAAAATAACCTTTTTGGTAAGTTCACATCCTCACTGCCTTTACAGGATGTAATCCAAGACATTAGCGGAAATGTTACCTACCAAAAAAATATTGGGCTTGAACTATTTTCAGATTTTTCCTTTAATATGAGCAAAATTTTAAAAGAAAATAATTATTTCAGCCTTTCAGGAAAAGAATCATTCCAAACAAAGCTAAAGATCACTAATGATCAAATTATATCTCTTTCGCTAAAGACAGACTTGCAAAATACAAACGTTTATTCAAGCATCGATGAAATATCAAAACCAGTTGGAGAACCTCTATTAACAACAATCAATATCCCAAATCTTACAAAACCGTCATATAAAATTTCTAATAATTTATTTAAAGTATTCATTGATAGTGATGGTAAGAGTGGCTATTTTTCTTATGGTTTTGAAGAGAAAGCTAGTATGAAAAAATTAAAAGGGTTTCAGATATTTTTGAATCTTAAAGAATTTGATTTTTCTTCTATTTCTTTTGATTCTAATGACAGCGGTGAGACATTTGTAAAGCGAATTTTTTTAAAAGCCAATAAATTTAAATTACTTAATAATTCTTTTAAAGACCAGGAAATAGATGTTTCTTTTGACGAAGAAATGTATGGAACATTTGTTGGTCCTGATTTAAACGGAGAAATTGTTATTGATAAAACAGGCTTTGCAAAAGTAACACTAAATAATAGTAACTTTAATACTTTAGATTTTATGTCTAAAAATGCTGAAACATCATCTTATGTTAACGGCTCATCAATTATAAATATGAGGATTATTGGAAATAAAATTGGATTGAAAGGGGAAACTTTTGAAAAAGTTAACTTCTACCTCCTCAGAAATGAAAGTTTAATCACAATAGATAACCTGGAGATTAAAAGTCAGTTTTTAAATGTATCTTCATTGGAAACCGGTGAAAGATCTTTTTTAAGTTACTCATTCCCAAATGATCAATACAAGGTAAGAGGCTTGTTTGAACTAGACGGCAAATCAGATATTTTCAACGATGTGATAAATTATAATTTTGACTATTTAAAGACCGGTATGAGTATTCAGTGGACTAGCATCGGCGAACTTAATAATCTTGAGGGAAAGATCAGCTTTTTAACCAAAAATTTTTCTATAGATAACGATATACCAAATTCAGCTTTCTTAAATACTCTTAAGATTTTAAATCTTGATGCCATCGTAAAAAACTTAGATTCCGATACCAGAAGGCAAGACTTAGGTTTATTAAATCTCACAAGGGCTTCTGGCGATATCCTTTTCAGCAAAAAAAGAGGTTTGATATCTAACCCAATATCTATAGAAACTGATGAAGCTAAAATGTTATGGGTAGGAGAAATTCTAAAAAATGAAATGGGGTCTTTGGAAATGTTAAATTTAGATATGTCGTTACGAATTAAAATTTCTGAGAATCTACCATGGTATGCAGCTATATTTGGCGGCATTCCAGCAGTTGCTGGAACCTTAGTTTTTCAAGATTTATTTGAAGAAAACATAGACGCAGCATCCTCTATATCTTTTAAGGTTGATGGGACAATTAAAAACCCAGAGTTAGTTAGACTAAATTAAAAATAATGTTGCAAGCCCTAGAAAGGACAAGAATCCAACAACATCTGTAACAGTCGTAACGACAACTGATCCGGAAATAGCAGGGTCTTGATTTAATTTTCTTAGTATCAGAGGCACAAATACTCCTGCAAAGACTGAACTTATTAAATTTATTATTAATGCGCCTGATATCAATACAGATAAAATCAAGTTTTGAAACCAAAAATAGGTTATCAGACCAACTAGAAAAGATAAGACAATCCCATTAACAATGGAAACAGCAAGCTCTCTTTTAAACAACCATCTAATATTTGAGCTATTTATCTGACCCAGGGTTAAACCTCTTAGAACTATAGTCAAAGTTTGAGTTGCAGCAACTCCTCCCATGCTGGCAACGATGGGCATAAGAACAGCTAAATAAACAACTTTATCTAGCGTTTCTTGAAATATATTAATTGATAATGAGGCTATAAAAGCAGTTAATAAATTCATGCTCAACCAAAAAACTCTACTTTTTGCAGCTCTTCCTGGTGGTGCAAAAGTATCTTCTGCAACACCAGCCATACCCAAGAAATTTTGATCTGCATCCTCTAATATAACGTCAACAACATCATCAATTGTTATTCTTCCAAGAAGCTCACCTTTTGAGTTTATAACTGCAGAGGAAATTAAATTATTTCTTTCGAATTTTGTTGCCACATTTTTATCACTTTCAGTCACTAGAATTGGACTAATGTTTGGCGTAATAAGGTTATCAATTTTTTCAGATATTTCAGAAGTAATAATTTTACTGATAGATATTTCACCTAAATATTTATCATCTTTAGATACAACAAAAATCTTATCTGTATTTTCTGGAAGATCTTTTTGTTCTCTTAAATATCTTGTAACAACGTCAACTGTATGATTTGGCCGAACGCTCAGTACATCGGTATTTAATAATCCTCCCGCGGTATCATCTGGATATATGAGGCCTTGCTCAATTCTATTTCTGTCTCTAAGTGACATTTTTGAAAGTATCATCTGCATTCTTTCTTCTGGTAAATTATGCAGAATATCTACCACTTCATCCAGCTCAAGCTCTTTAACCGCCTCTGAAAGCTCATCATTTGATATTTTTGAAAGAAGATCTTGTTGAATTTCTTCACCCAGTTCAGTGAGAACATCTCCTTCGTCACTAGTATCTATAAGTGAGAATAGAAGCTTTCTTTGCTCTGGAGGAGACGATTCAAGTGCATGAGCTATTTCTGACGAATGCATTGATTTTAAAATATTTTTTATCTGATTGAGAGATAACTCCTTGCTGTTGGCATCTAAAATAGCCTGAAGTTTATCTTGATCAATGGAGCTCATAGATTAATTCTAACCTAATAAAAATTTATTTATCTATTTCTTGAAGATGGTATGTGTAGTTTTTTTCTATATTTTGTAATAGTTCTTCTCGCTAAGCTAAAGCCTCTCATATTAAGTTTTTGAACAATTTTTTGATCACTAAGCGCTTGCTTTTCTTCACTAATAATTTTTTTAATTTGATCCATTAATTGAAGAGGGGTTACCATCCTGGTTCTTGAGACAGACGATATCAAAAATGCCTTAAGAGGCATTATACCTTTTGGTGTATCTATGTATTTAGACTTGATTATTCTAGATACAGTTGATGGGTGAACTCCAAGCTCATCAGAAATATCTTTATTTGAAAGCGGAGAAACCTTTAATGGGTTGTCTCCCAGGAAATCAATTTGCTTGTTACATATTAATTCACCAACTTTTAAAACAGTATCATTTCTTCTTTTAACTGATGACAAAAGCCACTTAGCATCTTCTATGCTTTTTGAAAGTTCTTTGTTTGGAGTTTTTTTTAAAAGATTCTGTGTTTTATCTATAAAGCCTTCATCAAGTCTTATTGATGGAAAATTATCATTCACAAACTTTGCTTCAAGCTTTTGGTCTGTTAAAAAAGATATTTTTAAATCTGGATAGATATAGTTTATGGAGTTATATGATAGGCCAGGACTTAGATCGCAAGCCCTTATAGATAAAATAGCTTTTTTAATATCGCTATCTTTATAGCCTTGATAAGAAAGCTTATTGAAGCATTCATCTAAATCATCAGAGGTAATTTCAAATAAAATTTTCTTTGAAATTTTAAATACTTCAATAGCTAAGCTGGCCTCTTTGAGCTGAAGAAAAATACATTCTTTGTAATCTCTATAGCCAACACCATGAGGTTCTAAGCGATGAATAATATTAAGTAGATTATTCTCAATTTCTTCATATTTATATTTATAGGACAGCAACTCTTCTACCTCATCAATACTATCTGCAAGCTTTCCAGTTTCATCTATGCATCCAATAAGAGTAAACGCAATTTCTTTATCCATGTCCGAAAGGTTCAAGTCTTCAATTTGCTCATGTAAGCTATCTTGCAGACTTTGAGATGCTGATATATCAAAGTCAAACTCATTTAAAGATTGAGAGCTTGCCACATCAAAATCATCATCATTTTTTTCAAGAAATGGATTCAACTGTATTTCTTTTTCTATTTTTTGAATTAGCTCATATCTTGAAAGATGTAACAGCTCAATTGATTTTCTTAGCTGAGGAGTTATTGATATTTTTTGAGTTTGTTTTTGTTCTTTTGATAGAGAAATAGCCATTGTGATTAGTTAACTATACATTTTCCCAATATAAACCTTTTTAACTAGCTCATTGGATATTAAGTCATCTTTAGAACCAGTTGCTATTACTTTTCCCTGGCTTATAACAATAGACTTGTAGCAAATATCAAGAGCTTCCCTTACATTATGGTCAGTAATCAAAATGCCAATATTATTATTTGCCACAATTCTTAGTATTTCTTGAATTTCTTCTATTGCTATAGGATCAATTCCTGCGAAGGGTTCGTCTAATAAAATAATCTTTGGATCAGCGGCTAAGGTTCGAGCAATTTCAACTTTCCTTCTTTGACCTCCTGAAAGTTCTCTTCCTTTTGAGTTAAGAATTTTTGAGAGCTTAAAGTCCTCAATTGATTTTTCAACAAATTGATCAACATCTTTTTTACTTGCATAAGACAGTTCTGCTAAACCCATTAGATTTTCCATTACAGTTAAATTTTGAAAAATAGATGGTTCTTGAGGTAAGTACTTTATCCCAAGTTTCGATCTTTTATGCATCGGAAGTTTTGTTATATTAGAATCACCTAAATAAATCTCTCCCTCATCACATTTAATTAGTCCCGCAATTGAATAAAAGGTAGTTGTTTTGCCAGCACCATTAGGACCAAGTAGTCCGTAGATATTTCCTAAGTTTATGTTGAAACTAATATCATCAATAATGGTTTTACCATTTATTATTTTTCTAATATTAGATACTTTTAACATTATTTATTGGAATTAATAAATCCAGATCTCGGGCTAAAAACAATCTTATTGGATGTGATTGACATATTTTCATATCTCATTTTGGCAGCCCCTAAAAGGTGAACATTATCATTATCATAAAAAATAATTTTAGTTGCACTTCCTTCAAATTCGCTAGTTTCACCAATAGATTTTAACAAAGAGGGCTCCCCGCTTATTTCTATGATTTTTGAAAAATTATCGTATATTGCCTCATCTGCAGAGATCAACATTAGACCAGAATCAATTATTAAGTTTTTTGAAAAAATAACCTTGTTCGTTGCTTCCTGAACATTGACATTATCAGAGCTAATTTTAATTTCATTATCCACATCAGCCCACAAAGGCATGGCTAAAAGTGCCATTAAAATTATTTTATTCATATGATCCTGGCTTGAATTAGATCATGCATGGATAATATTCCTATTACATCATTTTTCGAATCAGTAACTGCAAGAATAAAAATCTTATTATTCTCCATAATTTGAGCAGCATCTATAGCCAACATATCTTCAGATATAGTTATATATTCTTTGGTCATAACCTCTTCGATTCTTGTTTGATTAACATCAATATTTCCATTAATACATCTTCTTAAATCCCCATCTGAAAATAAACCAATGGTTTTAGAATTATCTTTTATCAATGTAACGCCAAGCTTTTTTTCAGACATTTCTAGCAGGGCAATTGTCAGAAGAGTTCCCTTATTAACCTTTGGAAGCGATTTATCTTTATGCATAAGGTTATGGACTTTTGTAATTAATTTTTTTCCTAATTTTCCAGCTGGGTGAGAGCTCGCAAAATCATTTTTTGTAAACCCTTTAGCCTCAAGCAAAGCTATTGCAAATGCATCTCCAAGAGCCAATGCTGCGGTTGTTGATGAGGTTGGTGCCAAATCAAGAGGACAAGCCTCATTAGAGGTTATAACTATCGAGATATCAGATGCCACAGCCATAGATGACTTATTATTACTTGTAATGGAAGCAATGCTATTTGAAAGTCTCTTAATTGACGGAAGAATGTTTATAATTTCATCTGTCTCACCAGAATTAGAGATTAAAATTATTAAATCATTTTTGCTAATGAGCCCCATATCTCCATGAGCCGCTTCTGTTGGGTGTATAAAAATTGATTTAGTGCCTGTACTTGATAGCGTTGCAGCAATCTTTTGACCTATATGCCCTGATTTGCCAACACCCATAATTACTATCTTGCCATCAAGGTTAATGGCAGCCTCACATAGCTCCTCAAAGGATGCATTAATTTGATTTGAAAGATCTGAAACAGCACCTGCCTCTATTTCAAATGTTTTCTTAGCTGATTCCAAAAAATTAAATCTTTTCATTGGTTTGTGAATTTTTATTTATTACCAACTGTTATAATAAATCAATGTTGACCAATCATAAAAATTATTTTCTTTTAATCATATTTGTTTTTTTTAGCAGCATGGTGCCTGCAGAAGAAAACCCATATGTATTTATAGATGATAATGCCCAATTAATGGTCGAAACATTAAAAAATAATAAGCAGCTCTTTTCAGATGATAGGGACCTTTTTGAAGATAAAATCAAAGAAATTTTTGAACCAATGATTGATTTTAGAAGAATATCTGCTTCTGTAATGGGTAAAAAATACTACACACAGGCGAGTAAAGCACAGAGAGTTGAATTTGTTAATATTTTTAAAGACTCATTGTTGGATACTTATGCCGAAACTTTAGCCCAATGGGATAATCAGACTATTAACACTATCTTTTTAGATTACAGTGATTCACCTGAATTAAAGAAAATCGAAATCAGGCAAGAGCTCAATACCGGAGATAGCATTTATCCCATCATTTATAAACTAAGAAAAACTAATGAAAGTTGGGCAATTACCAATATAATAATTAACGGTGTAAATCTTGGCCTCACATTTAGAAATCAATTTAGAGCTTTAGCAGATGAACACAAGGGTGACGTCACCCTAACTATTGATAATTGGGTTTCAGATGCTGGAAATGCAGGCATAGATGAATAAAGAAGATCTTACAAATATTATCTTAAGCGATATGAGTGATGCAGATATTGAATTTATTGGAGATTCTTGCAATCTCAAGGTGTCTATATCATCAGAACATTTTAATAATATGACTGTTATTCAACAACACCGAAAGGTTCTAAGCCTTCTTAAGGGTAATTTTGAGTCAGGCGAACTCCATGCATTAAGCTTGGAGACAAAAATAAAATAATATGGAAAAACTTTTAATAAAAGGTGGTAGAAGGCTGTCGGGTGAAATAAATTGTTCAGGCGCAAAGAATGCAGCATTACCAATGATTGCAGCTACAATCCTCTCAGATGATGACATAACACTCAGAAATCTTCCGTATCTTCAAGATATCACAACTATGTTTGAATTGATGGGCTCAATGGGTGCAAAAATTACTCTAGATGAGTCAATGAATTTCATTCTTTCATCTGCAACAATTCATGATACTGAGGCAAGGTACGAGCTAGTAAAGACAATGAGAGCTTCAATTCTTGTGCTTGGTCCCCTCGTTGCAAAATTTGGTAATGCTAGGATAGCTCTTCCTGGAGGTTGTGCAATAGGGTCTAGGCCAGTTAACTTTCATTTAGAGGCTTTAAAGAAGCTTGGCGCAAGCATAGAGCTGAAAAATGGTTATATTGAAGCAAGCGCAAAAAGATTAAAGGGCGCACATATTAATTTTGAGGGCATTACGGTAACCGGTACTGAAAATATCATGATGGCAGCATCATTGGCAGAAGGTAGAACTGTTTTGACAAATGTAGCCATGGAGCCTGAGATTGAAGATTTAGCTGAACTGCTTAATGCTATGGGAGCGCAAATAAAAGGGGCTGGCACCAAGGAAATCATTATTGATGGTGTAGAGTCTCTTAAAGGAACATCTTTTGATATCCCTGCTGACAGAATCGAGGCTGGAACATATCTTGTTGCTGCTGCTGTTACAGGAGGCGATGTGAAGATTAATGGTATAACTCCTTCTAGGCTTTTAAGTGTTATTGATAGCCTTGAAAGTGCGGGGGCATTAGTTAATTCCGGAGATAATTTTATTAAGCTTTCTATGACTGGCAAACCAAAACCAGTAAATATTGAGACAGCACCTTTCCCAGGATTTCCTACTGATATGCAAGCTCAATTTTCTGTATTGAATGCTATTTCAGACGGAAACTCATATATAAATGAAACAGTTTTTGAAAATAGATTCATGCATGTCCAAGAACTAAACAGAATGGGTTGTGATATTTCAATATCAGGCAATCATGCTAATATTGTAGGGGTTTCAAGGCTCTCAGGTGCTCCTGTAATGGCAACTGATCTAAGAGCCTCAGCAAGCTTAATTCTTGCAGGATTGTGTGCTGATGGCGAAACTATCGTTGATAGGATTTATCATATTGATAGAGGTTATGAGAGGATTGAGGAAAAGCTAAATTATCTTGGTGCCAACATAACAAGGCTACCAAACTAACTAGCTTTTTTATAGCTAGATACCTGCACAGTTATTTTTTGCAAACCTTCTTTATTAATAAAATCTATACTTATTGAGTCGCCTGGAAGGGCATAATTTATAGCATTTGTTAGGTTGTTCCAAGAGGCTGGCAAAGAATTTACTTTTATAATTTGGTCATTTGTTCTAAGACCTTCAAGATAGATGCCCTGATTAGGTTCAATTTCCACAACCTTAAGAGAAGGGAATGCCTTATCTTCTACCAACACCCTTGATGATGTTACGCGAAAATTTCCAATCCAAGCTTTTCTAACCTCACCAAATTTAATAATCTCTGCTGCTATTTGCGTTACTTTTTCTGATGGTATTGCAAACCCTAAGCCTTGGTATGCACCGGTCTTTGAAAATATTTTTGTGTTGATACCTATTAAATTACCTTCATTATTAATTAGAGCTCCTCCAGAGTTTCCAGGATTTATAGCAGCATCAGTTTGGATAAGATTTAAATAAGGATTGCCATATTCCCTTCCAGTAGCGCTTATGATGCCGCTTGAAACAGAAATCCCAATTCCATATGGGTTTCCAATTGCTAACACTTCATCTCCAACTCTCAAGCTTTCACTGCTTCCAATAGACACAGGTTCTAATTCTTTATTATGATCAATCTTTAGAACTGCAATATCAGAATTAGGATCAAAACCAATAACTTTGGCATCTAACTCACTATTATCAACTCTTACAATAATATTTTTAGCTCCACTTATTACATGATAGTTTGTTACTAAATATCCATCAGAAGAAAAAATGACACCTGAACCAATACTACTTAATTTATTTCTATACTGGGAATTTTGAAATGACCAAATAGTCACAACTGATGGAATCGCCTTGCTAGATGCATTTACAAACTTATTATTTTCATTGATTGAAAATGTAAACAAACCTATGATGAAAATCGTTATAGTAAAAATAGAGAGAATATACTTCATAATCCTTAATGTTAAGTAACAAAAATATCATCGATGCGCTAAAAATCCAAGGCATAGATCCCGATATTGCTCAGAAAGAGTTTATAGATATTGCAATAAGGTACCAACCTAAGAAAAAACCATTTCTATCCAGAACTTTTTGGTTAACAAATAATAAAAATACAAATAATGGAATTTATCTATGGGGCGAGGTTGGAAGGGGAAAAACTCTAATCTTGAAGACATTTTTTGAAAATCTACAAATGAAAAAAAAAGAATTTCATTATATTGATTTTATGAACCTAATACACAGCAAGTTGGATGATGTTCAAGGAAGAAAAAATCCCCTTGAAAGCGTAGTAAATTATTTAGACCGTAATTATGAAGTTATTTTTATTGATGAGTTTCAAGTTGAGGATGTTGCAGATGCAATGATTTTAGCAAATATAATTAAAATACTTATTAAAAAAAATATCTATCTATACTTATCGTCGAATGCTCATCCTGATGATTTATATAAAAATGGTTTACAAAGAAAGAAATTTATCGAAGCGATGAAGTTTATGCAAACTAAACTTCTGATACATAAGCTTATTGGTCAAAATGACTATAGGCTTTTAAATATCTTTAAAAAAACTTCAGTTAATTCAACCGCTGAATCAAACAAAGCAATTTCTCACCTAATCAGTAAGAATTTTAGTCACAGCGCAAAGCCAAGAAAAGATCTTCACATAAATAGTAGAAGTTTTACTTGCTCAGATCATGGTAATGAATTTGTTTGGCTATCTTTTAATGAATTTTTTTCTCAACCAACTGCAGCAAATGACTTTAAAGAAATATGCTCTAGGTTTGAATGGGTCTTTATAAACGACTTCAATCTAGTTGATGATTCAAGATTAGACATTGTAAGAAGATTTATTTCTTTTATAGATATTGCTTATGCAAAAAAGCTAAAGATCAAGTTTTTCTTCGAAAAAATAACACCAGAAAACATATATAGTGGCGTCAAACTAGATTTACTTTGGGGTAGATGTTCAAGCAGACTTCAAGAGATGCAGACAAGTGAATATTTAAATAGTAAAAAAAATTAATTTAAATGCATTAAATTATTGCTAATTTTCCCTCTAAACATTAATATTCGCATCTTATTATTATTTGTATATGAAAACATTCGCATTAAAAAAAGAAGAAGTTCAAAGACAGTGGTTCATCATAGATGCATCAGACAAAGTTTTGGGCAGACTAGCAACCAAAGTAGCTGATAGAATCAGAGGCAAAGATAAGCCAACATTTACACCTCATACCGATGGTGGAGATTATGTTGTAGTTATAAATGCAGAAAAAATTAAAGTTACTGGAAATAAATTCAACGATAAAAAATACTATAAACACTCTTTATATCCTGGTGGTTTAAAGACCAAAACTTTTAGAGAAGTTATTGAAAAAAATCCAGAGAGAGTTATTGAAGATGCTGTTAAAGGCATGCTTCCTAAAAATAAACTTGGAAAATCAATGGTTAAAAAGCTTAAAGTATTTCCAGGGTCAGAACATGATCACGAATCACAACAACCTATAGAATGGAATCCCGAATTATGACATCAGAAGTGCACTACGCAACAGGCAGAAGAAAAACCTCATCTGCTAGAGTTTACCTTACCAAAGGAGATGGAGCTATAAGCGTAAATGACAAAGCCCTAGATGTATATTTTGGTAGGAAAGTTGCTCAAATGCTTGTCTTACAACCTCTTGAACTCACAAACTTATCTGGCAAAGTTAACCTAAACATTAAGGTTGCTGGCGGTGGTAATTTTGGTCAGGCTGGAGCAATCAGACATGGCATCTCCAGGGCATTACTTTCATTCGACGAAGAGCTTAGAGCTCAACTTAAAAAAGCTGGATTACTTACTAGAGACTCAAGAAGAGTTGAAAGGAAGAAGCCAGGTTTAGCTAAGGCTAGAAAGAGTAAACAGTTCTCTAAACGTTAATATTTTTATTAAGTTTACCGAGATTATTAATGTTATAATCTTGGCGATTTTTAAATTAAATTCACAAAGCTACCCACAAGCTTATGCAAGAAAAAGATAAGACAAGAAGAAAAGTTTTAATTGGTCTAACAAGTGCTGTTGGACTTTCCGGCATACCTTTTGCCGCAACCCCTTTTATTGCCGCATGGAACCCAAGCGCAAAAGCAAAAGCATCTGGAGCATCTGTCAAAGTAGACGTGTCCAAAATAAGATATGGTCAACAAATACAAGTTGCTTGGAGAAAACAACCAGTCTTTATAGTAAGGCATACAGAGGAGAGCTTAAGTGGACTAGCAGAGTCTTTGCCAAAGCTGGCTGATCCTAATTCAGATTCAATTGATGAGCCTTATAAAAATTTATCACCAACTAGAAGCCAGAGTAATGAGTATTCAGTTTTAACAGGCGTTTGCACCCATCTAGGATGTTCGCCAAAATATTATCCTGAAGTAGAGCCAAAGGCTTGGGATGCTTCATGGTCTGGAGGCTTTTTCTGCCCTTGTCATGGTTCAATGTTTGATTTGGTTGGCAGAGTTTATAAAGGTGTTCCAGCACCCACAAATTTAATAGTACCACCACACTTTTTTGATGGTGATATTTTAACCATTGGCGAAGATAACGGAGTTGCTTAATAATGAATCAAATGTTTTCTAATATATTTAATTGGGTTAATCACAGACTGCCAATTGTTAATACATTTGAAAGGCATTTATCTAAACATCCTGTTCCAAAAAAAGTTAACTTTTGGTATCTTTTTGGCGCACTAGCGTCTGTTGTATTAATTATTCAAATCGTCTCTGGTATTTGGTTGATTATGCCTTATGAGAACACTGAGGAGGGCGCCTTTGCATCTGTTGAATACATAATGAGAGATGTCGATTATGGTTGGGTAATAAGGTACATGCACACCACTGGTGCTTCTTTATTTTTTGCAGTTGTTTATTTGCATATGTTTAGAGGCCTGCTTTATGGGTCATATCAGAAACCAAGAGAGCTGGTTTGGATATTTGGCTGTACTATATATTTAGCAATGATGGCCGAAGGTTTTCTTGGGTATGTTTTACCTTATGGTCAAATGTCTTATTGGGGCGCCCAAGTAATAATTTCATTATTTGGTGCTATTCCTTATGTAGGTGAATCTCTTGAACTATGGGTTAGAGGCGATTACTACATCTCTGGTATTACAGTGTCTAGATTCTTTGCACTTCATGTTGTTGCACTTCCATTAGTTTTGATTGCACTAGTGTTTCTTCATCTTGTTGCTCTGCATGAAGTTGGTGCTGGAAACCCAGAAGGAGTTGATATAGAAGCTCATTTAGATGACGATGGCATACCACTTGATAGCGTACCTTTTTTCCCTTACAAAGTATTAAATGCCTTGGTCGGAATAGGTGTTTTTATGACTGTTTTTGCAATAATAATGTTTTTCTTTCCTGAGGGCGGCGGTTACTTTATTGAAATGGCTAATTTTGAGGAAGCTAACCCATTAGTTACGCCTGAACATATAGCACCAGTTTGGTATTATGCGCCATATTACACCATGTTAAGAGCTATCCCAGATCCATTAGGAGGGCTTATAGTCATGGGTTCAGCAGTAGCTATATTTTTCGTTGTACCATGGCTTGATAGAAGTAATGTTGCATCAATTAGATATAAAGGAATTTATAGTAAAATCGCGCTAGCTTTATTCGCAATAAGCTTTATAACACTTGGCTACTTAGGAACTGTTGGAGTTACCGAGGTAAGAAAAACAATGAGCTTGATATGTACCATATTGTATTTCGCTTTCTTCCTATTAATGCCTTTTTATACAAAATTTGAGACTACCAAAACAGTACCTGATCGTTTATGAATACACCCAACTTATTAAGTTTAAATTTATTAAAGATTCTTTCACTTTTCGTGCTGGTTCTTTTTACAGGAAGTATTTCAGCTGCTGAAGGTGGTCCTTGTAAGGACTATGGTGACTGTGATGATTTTAACTACTCTTTAAATGATACAGAGTCTTTGCAAAGAGGCGCAGCAGTTTTTCTTAACTATTGTTATGGATGTCACTCATTGCAATACTCTAGATGGAATAGAGTTGCAAAAGATTTAAATATTCCTGAGGAATTATTTGCAGAAAATCTAATTTTTGATTCATCAGTAAGGCCTGGTGATTTGATGAAAGGCTCTATGGATAAAAAAGCTTCTTCTGAATGGTTTGGTGTAGCACCACCTGATTTGACATTAGTGACACGTTCTAAAGGAGATGACTGGGTTTATACATACTTAAGAGCTTATTATGAAGATTCATCTAAGCAATATGGAGTAAATAACCTTGTATATCCAGGAACTGCAATGCCTAATGTTTTAGCAGGCCTGCAAGGAAATCAAAAACTTGTTTGTAAAAATACACCAGTTTTAGGTAAAAATGGTGGTGAGAAAAGAAACGAAAATGGGGATACTATAACTAAAGAAAAATGTGGGTATTTGAAAGTCGCTGATGGTGAGGGGAGTCTGTCTCAAACGGAGTTCGATAGCCTAATTTATGATATTACTAATTTCCTTGTTTATGTTGGAGAGCCGGCAAAAGCAGAAAGGGAGAGGATAGGTTGGTATGTTATATTCTTCTTTGTGATTTTTACAACCTTGGCTTCTCTTCTTTATAGAGAGTATCAAAAAGATTATCACTAGGCATTAGATAGGAAAAAATTATGATTTTATATTCAGATAGAGACGACCATTACAGCCAGAGAGTTAGAATTGTTCTGGCTGAAAAAGATATTACAGCTGAAATTCGAGAGTCCACTCTAGAAGATACACCTGAAGAAATATTGTCCATTAACCCTTATCATAAGCTACCAATTTTAGTTGATAGAGATCTTGCTCTTCATGATCCTTCAGTAATGATGGAGTACCTTGATGAAAGGTTTCCTCATCCTCCACTTTTGCCTGTCTACCCAGTTGCAAGAGCTAATAGCAGAACTTTAATGTTACGTATTGATAAAGAATGGTGCCCAATGGTTGATACGTTGATAGAAGGAAAGCTTTCTGATAAAGAAATGATGAAGCTTCGAGAGGAGCTGCTTCATGAAATTTCGTCAATTGCTCCTACTTTTAAGGAGTTTAAATTCTTTATGAGTGATGAATTCACTCTAGTAGATTGCTGTTTTGCTCCTATATTATGGAGGCTACCATCTGTTGGTATAAAGCTTCCAGTGAATAGACATTTAAAACCGCTTCTTGATTATCAGAAAAAAGTATTTGAGCGCCCTGGTTTTCTCGATAGCTTATCCTCACTAGAAAGAGACTTAAAAGAAGAGTAAATCTTAGGAATTATCTCCAATAGATGAGATTCTTATTGTTCTTTTATTGCAGCTACTAACCTTAAATTCGACATCAGATAAAGCTGTTTTTACATAAGACTTTTTAATACCTGCAGCATTTAGTTTTTGTTGGAAAAGTAATTCTTTCAAAATAGATTTATTAAACTCATCTTTCAGAGTGCCAGCTTTTAAATCTTGCTTCACAAATGAAGACATTGTTTTAGAATCCAATGGGAAATATAAACCTTCGAAGTCTAAAATTTTCTTTGGATCAGTTATTCCATACAGCAAGTCATTTGTAGCAAAAATAGGGAAATCTAAAACATAATTTTTGAGAATGGGAACAATTGCTTTTGCATCCGCATAATCCAATATAATAAATATTTTTTTTAGATTCTGATTTTTTCGCGGGAAAAAAACTAGATTAGTATTTTTATCTAATGTTTGAATAGCATCTTTTCGATCCTTGCTTTCTTGAATATCAAGTATTCTAGTTACAAATTCATCATATTTATTTGCTTTAATCTCAGCAAATGAAGCAAGTGGGAAGTTGACTTTTAAGTAAGAAATATAAGTTTCAAAATTTTTACCGTAAATAACTAATATTTCATCTTTTTTGTATTTATCAAATACATCTTTTTCTATTAATCTTCTTTGATCCTGAGAGTAAGAATTACAAAAACCATAATGCACAGAATCAAGGAGGTTATCATCAATAAAAATACCTGAATTATCAAACTCTAGATTGATAGGAAGGTTGGAGTTTAACGACAATTTTATGAGAATATCTTTATTTTTTTCATTAGTATTAAAAGTAGATTTATATGATTTGCCTTCCTTAAATATCTCAATTTGTTTAAGTGCAGTTTTTACATTTATTTGAATATCTTTTTTTAGAAGTGGTAGATTTTTATTAATAAAAGCAGTTTCTTCTTTATTAAGAACGTCATATGAAAGAGTCCTGTCTATTATTGATGTAAGTTTTAATCGGTCTTCTGATGAAATTAACACATTGTTATCGGTAATTAGCTCAACGCTGTTTGTGATATTTTTCTGGGTATTTAAATTATTAGTAACACAGCCAGAAGCAATAAATGCAATTAATAAAAAAGATGTTAAGCTAAGTTTCATAAATTTTTTATATTCAAATGTTATATTTTATCGCTAGTCCAATAGGCAACTTAAATGATATATCACTTAGGTCAATTGATGTTCTAAAAAAAATAGATTTCATTTATGCTGAAGATACACGAAATACAAAAAAACTTCTAAACTTCTTTGAGATTAAAAAAAATGTCAGCTCTTTGCATGAGCACAATGAAAGTCAAATAGCTCCAAAAATACTTGATCTTCTAAAGGAAAATCATGATGTAGCTATTCTTTCTGATGCTGGAATGCCTGCAATATCAGATCCCGGCTATTACTTAATTACGCAATGCATTAAAGAGCATCAGAAATTTACTGTTTTACCGGGACCCTCAAGTGTTATTAATGCCTTGGTTTTATCAGGCATGCCCCCTTCAAGCTTTCTATTTTTAGGCTTTATTCCCAGGAAGAAAAAACAAAAAGAGCAATTTTTAAGTGATATTTCTAATGATAAACATACACTTATTTTATTTGAAACTGTCAAAAGACTTCCAGATACTATTTTAATTTTAGATGAGCTCTATTCTTCCAATATAAACATTTCTATATGTAGAGAAATGACAAAACTGCATGAAGAGGTTATTCGAGGTAATGCAAATGAATTACTGGAAATGATCAATAACAATAAAATAATACTTAAGGGTGAAGTTGTGCTTGTCATAGATATGAAGTGCATAAAAGATAATGGTATTAATATAGATAATAAAGTTAGATCCGCATTTCTTGAAAAACTTCCTCCGAAAGATGCAGCCAAACTTCTTTCAATGGTTACAGGCGAATCAAAAAGAGATATATATAAATCACTTATGGATTTATAAAATTTACTGCACAGCTTATAATAACTTTGAGTTGGTCGAACGGTCGCTGATTATTCAGAGGAAAGTCCGGACTTCATAGGGCAAGGTGCCAGGTAACACCTGGGGAGCGTGAGCTTACGGAAAGTGCAGCAGAAAATATACCGCCAATGTTTATTGGTAAGGGTGAAATGGTGGGGTAAGAGCCCACCGCTTAAGTGGAGACATCTAAGGCATTGTAAACCCCAACCTGAAGCAAAACCAAATAGAAATCTTATCAGGCTGCCCGCCTGGGATTTGGGTAGGTTGCTAGAGTATTATGGCAACATAATATCGAGATAGATGACCGTTGATTACAGAATCCGGCTTACAGACCAACTCCTTCTACCAAGTGTGTGTAAATGTGTGAAAATAAATGTTTAAAGTGTGTAAATAATGCTATATACTTTTTAACATGTATGGATTTAACTCAGTTTCAATAGATAGCAAAGGGAGAGTTGCATTGCCTGCTAGATACAGGGCAAGTCTTTTATCTAATAATGAAACGACCATCATAATAACTAGAGATCCACAATACCCCTCGCTAAAAGTATACTTTGGGTCTGAGTGGGAAGATCTTTCCGACCAACTAAAATCATTACAAAGCTTAGATCCTATCGTAAGAAAATTACAATGGACCATTTTAGGTAATGCTAGTGTTAATGAATTTGATCCATCTGGAAGAATGCTAGTTTTAATTCCGTCTGAGTTAAGAGAATATGCTGAAATAAATAATAAGAAAAAGTTATGTCTAGTAGGAATGGGTAATAAATTTGAGATTTGGGAAGAGAAAAACTGGTCTTTAAGGCAGACAGGAGGATCTCTGTCTACAGAAATTTTAGATGTTGTATTGCCAGAGACAGTTAAATCAATGTCATTTTAAATAGGGGATTATTATGAATTGGGAAGTGATTGGACAAGAGATTGAAAATGCAAAAATAAAAGTTGTTGGTGTTGGGGGTGCAGGTGGAAATGCTGTGATTCACATGATCAACCATAATATTGATGGCGTTGATTTTATTTGTGCTAATACTGATACCCAAGCATTATCTGAAGCAAATGGAGCCATTTCACTCAAGCTTGGTAACGGCCTTACAAAGGGATTAGGTGCAGGCGCTGATCCAGATATAGGACGTAAAGCTGCAGAGAGTGATAGAGGTGCAATAGAAGAGTTATTGTCCGGTGCTGATATGATTTTCATTACAGCTGGTATGGGTGGTGGAACTGGAACAGGAGCGGCCCCTGTTATTGCTTCTATAGCAAAAGAAATGGGAGCTTTAACAGTTGCAGTTGTAACTAAACCATTTAAATTTGAAGGTAAAAGAAGAATGTCAGCAGCTGAAAAAGGGCTAGCATCTCTAGTCGAAGAAGTAGACAGTTTGATAACAATCCCAAATCAAAAGCTTTATGAAATTCTTGGCGGTAATACGCCTATGCAAGAAGCTTTTGCTAAGGCAGATGATGTGCTTAAGGGAGCAGTTCAGGGCATATCAGACATTATTATGAAAAAAGGCCATATTAATGTAGATTTTGCTGACGTAAAAACTGTTATGTCAGAAAAAGGTATTGCAATGATGGGGACAGGAAGATCTAATGGAAAAGATAGAGCAATAGAAGCAGCCACTCAAGCTGTAAAAAGCGAACTTCTTGAAGATATTAACCTTAAAAATGCTCGCGGTGTATTAGTTAACATAACCGCAAAAGAGCCTACACTAAATGATCAAACTGATGTTGCAGATATTGTCGATGAAATTTGTAGCGAAGAGGCTAATATTATATATGGTCTTGTTTATGACAATTCAGTTGAAGAAGATTTGCTGGTTACTATTGTAGCAACAGGGGTTGATCAAAGAGGGCCCGCACTTGCGATAGATAACCATCAGCCCTCTATTAAACTTAATCCAGTCGGCTTAAATAGAGACAAGCAATCAAGTCAAAAAGTTGGCACATCGTCTGCAGAGGAAATAAACTTCCTCGATGTGCCTACTTTTATGAGAAAGCAAGTAGATTAAAATGCTTCATTTTCCAGTCCTTCTGGAAGAGTCAGTTGATTTCCTTATAACTAATTTAGATGGTAACTATATTGACTGTACTTTTGGTAGAGGTGGTCACACCTCAAAAATCTTAAGAAAAATATCGCCTGAAGCAAAGCTAACATCATTTGATAAAGATGCTGAAGCTTATGAATTTGCTAAAAATATTAAAGAAAATAATTTTACAATTAAGCATGAATCATTTAATTCTTTAAGTAAATATTTTGATGAAGGTTCTATTGATGGCATTCTTTATGATTTAGGCACTTGCTCTACTCATCTTGATAACGGCGATCGTGGTTTTAGCTTTATGCGCGATGGGCCACTTGATATGAGGTTTAATATAAAAAAAGGCAAGCCATTATCAGACTGGATTAATAATGCTTCATATGATGAAATTTTAAATGTTCTATATAGCTACGGTGATGAAAAGCATGGCAAGCTTATCGCTAAAGCAATCATTGATTTTAGAGAAAAAAAGAGAATAGCTACTACATTTGATTTAGCAAATTTAATTAAAGATTGTTATCCAGGTTCAAGAAAAAAAATACATCCTGCTACAAAATCATTCCAAGCATTTCGTATATTCATCAATAACGAACTAAATGAGATAGCAGAATCACTTCAGCAAGCTAAGAAAATTTTAAAAAAAAATGGAATTATAGTTGTAATTTCCTTTCATTCACTTGAGGATAATTTAGTAAAGAATTTTTTTAAGCCTCAAAATTTAGAATTCCCAAAAGATATACCTATCAACTCTATTATGAGCCAAGAATTTAAATGCATTGCAAAAAAAATTAGGGCAACTGAAGATGAGATTGATATTAACCCCAGATCAAGAAGTGCAATCATGAGAGTCTTTAAAAAACTATGACATTAAAATTTAAACTTTTTACAATAGCTTTATTTTCTATATTGATAACATTTTTATCACTTGAAAAAGTTAAATTATCTTTTGAGATCTCGAAATTACATTTAAATAATGAAAATTTACAAATTGAATATGAAAGATTCAAAGATTTAAATCTAAGACTTCAAACTCAATACTATGCAGAAAATTCAGTAGGGCTGATAGAAAGGCAATCCAAGGAAGTGCTTGGTATGTCTAAACAAAAACCAAAAATAATCATAATTGATGCAGAGAAAAAATAAGTTATTAAATTTAAGACTTGTAATTACATGTGCAGTATTAATAATTTCTACTGTTGCAGTTCTATCTAAATTAATATTTTTAAATATATCAGATGGAGTTTTTCTTCAGGCGGAAGGCAAGAAAAGATACATCAAATACAGAGAAACCAAGGCGGTAAGGGGAGGTATCTATGATAGAAACAATTTTCCACTAGCTATTTCGATTGTTAATTATGATCTCTATGCGTTGAGCGGGTTAAATGCTGATGACTTTCAGGGCTTGAAAAATAAAATTCAAATATCTGATAAATATAAAACTAAAAATGAGTTCTTAAAAAAAACATTGCTGAAGAAAAACATTACAGCATCTGATTATTCAATCATTAAAAATCTCAAATTAAATAGAATTGAGATTGAGGTTCGACATAGTAGACATTACCCCCTTGGAGAGCAAATATCTCCCTTGATTGGGTTCTATGGAAAAGATGGTCCACAAGAAGGAATGGAAAAAAGCTATAACTATTTACTTTCCGGTTTTGATGGCAAGGAAAAGTTATACAAAAATGCAAAACAGGAAATAATATCTAAACCAATTGAGGTTCTAAAAGAAACTCAGGGAAAAGATATAACTCTTACAATTGACTCAACCATACAGTTTTTTGCATATAAATATTTAGCAGAAGGTATTGAAAGCAATAATGCCAAGTCAGGTAGCGTTATAGTTTTAGATAATGCAAGTGGTGAAATACTAGCTATTGCAAGTTATCCATCCTACAACCCGAATGATCCTATGAGAGTCATCCAAAAAAATAGAGCTTTAGTTGATGCCTATGAATTTGGATCTGCTATGAAGCCAATTACAATTTCTGCTGCTATTGAGAATAATATTTTAGATAAAAATGAGTTTCTAGATACACCTCAACGATTTATTTTAAATAACAAAGTCATAACTGATCCAAAAAATTATAAAGAACTTAAACCTAATGAAATAATAGCCTACTCAAGCCAAGTTGGCGCCTCTAAAATAGCACTAATGTTGGGTTATGATAGTTTAAAAAATAATTATCTTAATTTTGGTTTTACAAAACCTATATCGATAAATTTCCCATCATCTTCATATGGATATATGAATTTTAAAGATAACATTAGCGACAGAGAGCTTGCAGCTCTTGGTTATGGGTATGGTTTTGAGGTTAGTCCGTTTCAATTAGCTACAGCTTACTCTGTTTTTGCAAATGCGGGCATTTACAAAGATTTTATTTTATTAAAAGATGCGAATGTGAGCCATAGAAAAGTTATATCAAAAAAATCAGCAGATTTTATTATAGATTCTCTTTCAGATGTTGTTGAATTTGGCACTGGAAAGTTAGCTATTGTAAAAGGTTTTAATGTTGGTGGAAAAACATCAACAGTCCACAAAGTATCATCACTTGGGTACAAGTCTGATTCCTACAGGGCATCTTTTGTAGGTATTGCCCCGCTGCAAAGGGATTCATTAACAATATTGGTTTCAATAGAAGATCCAAATTTAAATACCTATTCTGGTGGAGCTGTAGCAGCACCAGTTTTTTCAAAAATTGCTGAGAATGCTCTCAATTATTTGGGATATTAAAATGATAAAAATTAATACATTTATAAAAGATATTAAAACAAACATCATCTCCCCTCATGTAACTAGTTTTTCAAAAGATATAAAGAAAAATTCAGTTTTTTTTGCACTTAAAGGAGTTAATTGCCATGGCTCAGATTTTATTGCTGATGCATTAAACAGAGGCGCATCCCTTATTTTTCATGATGACCCAAACTATAAGTCAGAATATGAAAATATCTATTTTGTGAGTAGCCTAGAAGATCAAATTCTTCCATTTCTTTGCGAGCTCTATGAAATTGATTTATCTAAATATAAAATCTTTGGGTTTACAGGAACAAATGGCAAAACAACCACTGCATTTTTATGTCACCAAATGCTTCTTTCTATGAACATGAGCTCTATTTACATGGGAACACTTGGTTTTTTAAGTAATTCGTTGAAGAAATTTAAAGAAACTAGAAATACAACACCTGATCTATTTTCGATACTTCATTATCTTTTTTTAAATAAAGCAGAAGGCAGTCAAAATATATGCCTTGAGGTCTCATCGCATGCTTTGGTACAAAACAGATTGAAAGGCCTTAATTTTGATATATCGTCAATACTAAATATTGAAAGTGATCATCTCGATTTTCATCAAACTATTCAAAATTATGTTACCTCAAAACTTATGATTGCTAATGTCACCTCACACGACAATGTAATTATTAATATGGACTCCAGCAATATAAAAAACGAATATAAAAATGTTAATAAATCTAAATTTATATCATTTAGTCAATTAGATCGATCATGTGATTTCTTTCTCTCAATAGATAGATGTGATACTGCTAATTCGACTTTTTTATTGCAGCATAAAGAAGAAAAACTATCTTTTTCAATAAAAATATTTCCAGATTTCAATATTTTAAATTTTTCATTTGCAATTATTTCGATTCTAAATATTTATGGCAGCAAAGTTTTCACTGATATTGAAATAAATAAATTAAAACTCCCTAGAGGAAGAATGGAGTTTGTTCCAAATATTACAAAAAATGTCATTATTGATTATGCTCACAATGTTGACGGGTTTGAGAATGTCTTAAACTCAGTCAATAAACATTTTGATAGAGTTATAAGTGTGTTTGGGTGCGGTGGTGATAGAGACAGAGAGAAGAGACCGCTTATGCTTCAAATAGCCCTTCAACACTCTGATTTAGTAATTTTTACATCAGATAATAGCAGAACAGAATCTTTTGATTCAATATCTAAAGATGCCATAAGAGGAAATGATATTAATAATGTTGTTATCATAGAGGATAGAAAATCTGCAATTAAAAAAGGTGCAAGTCTCCTCAAACAAAATGATTGCTTGATTATTTTAGGCAAAGGTCATGAACTTACGCAAGAGGTAAAGGGAGAGAAGATTTATTTTAGTGATCATGAGGTAATAAATGAAATTTATAACTAACTCCGATGAGCTAACAAGTTATATAAACTTGAATATACCTGTATTAAAAGATATCAAAGACATATCGATTGATTCAAGGGATATCTCTGATTCCTCTCTTTTTATCTGCATCAAAGGAGAAAATTTTGATGGTAACGACTATAAAAATGAAGCAATAGAAAGAGGGGCAAGTGTTGTTATTGCCGATCGAAAAGACATTTTAGATTTAGATGAAGGCATTTATTACGTTCCCAACACTATTTTAGCCTTAAGAGACATCTCGAAAAAAATATTAAGCAAATTTGGTGGAAATATAATAGCTATAACAGGTAGCAATGGAAAAACAACAACTACAAAAATTTTAAAAAAAACCTTATTGTCTGCATCAGGAACAATCAAGAACTTCAACAATGAAATAGGCATGCCTCTAAGCATAATGAAAGCGAATAGAAATTCTGATCATATTGTTTTAGAAATGGGCGCATCAAAATTGGGAGATATTGAATATCTGAGCTCAATTGCACAGCCAAATATAGGCATTATTACTAACATTGGTAACTCACATCTTGAAAGTCTTGAAAATCTGGAGGGCGTCTTAAAAGTTAAATCCGAGCTAGTCCAAAACATAAGAGAGAATGGATATCTTATTGTGCCAGGAGATAATAAAAAACACGTTCAGTATTGGAAAAGTATTAGGAAAGACATCAAAATAATAACTATTGGCCTTGATAATACTTGCGATATTTATGCTAGCGAAATAGATATTGCAGAACCTTCAAGCTTTAAAATAAAGTCGACTAAATTTAATATTGACTTGAATATAAAAACTGATCTTTTAGGCCTGCATAATATCAATAATATATTGTTTTCTTATGCAGTAAGTTTTTTAGTAAACAATGATAATAATTATTTTAAGAGAAAAATTGAATTTATAGATAAATACACAACACGCTTGAACAAGCTTAAGTGGTTTAATGACTCTACACTTTTTGATGACAGCTATAATGCCAATCCTGAGTCAGTTAAAAAAAGTATAGAATTTCTATCATCATCTGCAGGTAGAAAAATCTTAATTCTTGGTGATATGTTAGAGCTAGGCTCGAATTCAAAGGAGTTTCATGAAGATATAGGTCGATATGCCAGTAAAAAAAATATTGATATGCTCATTGGTTATGGGGAATATACAAAATTTACAATAGAAAATTTTTTAAATGATGGCTATTTTTACGAGACCGAGACAGATTTAAAACAATTTATTTATAACAATGTAAAATCAACAGACACTATTTTATTGAAAGGATCTAGAGGTATGAAAATGGAGAGGTTTATCGATGTTTGAGTATTTAGGAACCATTCTTACAGATATCGATCCTGGTTTTGACGTTTTGAGATATTTAACCGTTAGAACCCTTGGCGGTACCGTAACAGCTTTGCTAATTACCATTCTTCTTGGACCAATGTTTATAAACAAATTTAAACAAATTCAGTTCGAGCAATTCGTAAGAAAAGATGGCCCTAAGTCGCATTATAAAAAAACAGGGACCCCAACTATGGGCGGTGTGTTGATAATATCATCCCTTTTGATATCAACTTTACTATGGGCGGATTTAAGTAATAGATATATCTGGGTAGTTATTATTACAACACTTTTATTTGCAATCATTGGCTTTCTTGACGATTATTTAAAGATAAAAAATAAAAGCTCAGATGGTTTATCATCCAAGCAAAAAATTGCTATGCAGTTTATTTTTTCTTTTTCAATAATTTCATATCTATATAGCTCTCATCAAAATCCAGCAGAGATCTCATTTATTGTTCCTTTCTTCAAGGACTTCATAATTCCAATGAGTGCAGGAATTTTTATATTTATAGGTATTTTTGTTCTTATAGGGTCCTCAAATGCTGTAAATCTTACAGATGGGTTGGACGGTTTAGCTATTCTGCCATCAGTATTGATTGCTGGAGCCCTTGGATTGATAGCATATGGCATGGGTAATCAAATCATTGCTGATTATCTCTATTTGCCACATTTGGAATCATCTGGCGAGCTGGTAGTTTTTTGTGGCGCTTTAATAGGCTCAGGCATTGGTTTCTTATGGTACAACACTTATCCTGCACAAATTTTTATGGGTGATGTGGGATCTTTAACTCTTGGTGCAATATTGGGAATAATGGCTGTTATATTAAGGCATGAGCTAGTGTTTGCCATAATGGCTGGGGTATTTGTAATTGAGACCTTAAGTGTAGCTATTCAGGTTATATCCTTTAAAACAAGAGGAAAGAGGGTATTTTTAATGGCACCAATACATCATCACTTTGAGCTTAAAGGCTGGCCTGAGCCAAAAATAATTGTTAGATTCTGGATTATAACTTTAGTTTTAATTCTAGTTGCCTTGGCAACACTAAAGCTAAGGTAGTCATAACCAATGCAAGCCTTGATTTATGGTTTTGGCAAAACAGGAGCATCATTTCAGCGCTATCTAAGAAAGAAAAATATTAGTTTCGACATATTTGATGCAAAAATTAAAAAATATAATTTTGAATTCAACATTCAAGACTATGATCAAGTATATTGCAGCCCAGGGATTTCAAGAAAAATATTCGATGATATCCAAACTCATACAGAAGTTTTTACAGATATAGATATTTTTTTTAATGAAGACAGATCAATAAAAATAGGAATTACTGGGACCAATGGAAAAAGCACAACCTGTTTTCATTTATCACAAATTTTGAAAGAAAGATTTGAAGTAAATCTTATAGGAAATATTGGTGAACCAGTGCTTGACTATCTAAACAATGGTGCAAAGTACTCAGTAATAGAACTTTCAAGCTTCCAGCTTGATAAGATGAAAGTCAATAAACTTGATTATGGTGTTCTTCTTAATATCCAAGCAGATCATCTTGACTATCATGGATCTTTCACAAATTATTTTAATTCAAAGCAAAGAATAAAAACTGCAAAGAACTTTAGTGAGGAGACAGATCCATATACTCTTTCCGAGTGGATAACAGGAATTCGAAGTGAAAAATTTAGCTTAAAAAATTTGCCATATAGATATGAATATACTACTAAAAATATTATTAATGATTCAAAATCAACCAATAGCAGCTCATTGAAATATGCACTCAATAAAGCAGATTCTGATTTTAATGGTCGTGATTTTATTTTAATTGTCTGCGGTGATCCAAAGAAAGAAAATTATCCTGAATTGCATATCTCCAATCCATTACAAGTTCTTATATTTGGAAAGCATACCGATGAATTATTAAAGTGCATTTTTCATAAAAATATAAAAGTTTTTTCTGATCTAGAGAGCGTAATAGATTATTTAAGCTTGATAAAAGATGTAGGCATACTATTTTCACCTGGATTTCCAAGCGGACTAGACTTTAATGATTTTGAAGAAAGAGGTAGCTACTTCAACCATCTGCTTGAAGAAAAAAACTATGAATAGTATTAATAAAAATAACTATTTAATAATTTTCCCATTTATATTTTTAGTCTTACTTGGATTGGTTATGATTTCTTCTGCTAGTATTTTTCTAGCTGAAGAGCAGACCCTTGATCCTTTCTATTATATTTCTCGTCAACTTTTATTTGTCTCGGTTGGTTTGGTATCAATGTCTATATTTTTAATTATTCCATCAAGCTTCCTTTTAAAAACAGATTGGTTGTTAGTTTTAATCAGTATTTTATTGCTCATTGCACTTTTTGTTCCCAACGTAGGCTCTTCGGTTAATGGGAGTATTAGATGGATAAGACTTGGCTCTGTAGGAATACAACCATCTGAAATTTGTAAATTCAGTCTCATAATTTATATTTCAGGATATTGTTTCCGCAGAGCATCTGAACTTTATTCATTTAGAAATTTTCTAAAGCCATTGACGCTTCTTTCAGTGATATCTTTGCTGATTATGTCTCAACCTGATCTAGGGTCTACTGCAATAATCTGTCTTGTTGTTGTTGCTATTTTGTTTTATGCAGGTATATCATTTTTTCAGTTCTCCCTTCTTTCTTTACTTATAATGTTATTAGGAGTTGCTGCTATTTCGACCTCGCCAATGCGTATTGCAAGAGTTATGGCCTTTAGAGATCCATTTGACTCGGAGATAGTGTTTGGAAGTGGTTACCAGTTAGCAAATTCCTTGATAAGCATCGGCCAAGGTGGCTGGACCGGGCTAGGGCTTGGTAATAGCTTCCAAAAAAACTTTTTTTTACCAGAAGCTCATACTGATTTCATATTTGCTATCTTAGTAGAAGAGTTAGGGGTTATAGGTGGAATTATTTTAATAGCTGCTTACATGATTCTTTTTTTTGGAATTCTAAAAGTTGCTATAGATTGTCTTAACTTTGGAAGGGTCTTCCAAGGTTTAGTTTGTTTTGGAACAATGATACTTTTTGCATCTCAGTCCTTATTTAATATTGCTGTCAATATAGGATTACTGCCAACTAAAGGTCTTACACTTCCTTTTATAAGCTATGGGGGGACAAGTATAATCATAATGATGTCTTTGGTAGCAATTGTTCTTAGAATAAATAACGAAAATAAATTAGTATAGTTTAATGAATATCATTATTGCAGCTGCCAAAACTGGTGGACATGTCTATCCAGCCATTGAGGTTGGAAAAAAACTTTTATTAAAAGGTAACAGGGTTTTTTTTATTGGCAATGGCTCTCAAATTGAAAAAAATGCACTCAAAGGCTTAGATTTTGAATATAAAGAAATCAACATAGATGGCGTTAGAGGCAAGTCTTTATATAATAAAATCTTTTCATCTATAAATATAATTTCCAGAATATTTATAATACGTAAATTTATTAAAAAAAATAAGATTAAAGCTATGATTGGATTTGGCGGATTTATCACTGTCCCAATTGGAATTGCATCATTAATATCTGGTGTGAAAGTTTTCACTCAGGAGCAAAATTCAGTAATGGGGTCAGCAAATAAGCTGCTTTCTATGTTTGCTGTAATTAATTTCCTAGGCTTTCCATTAGCCAAACCTTTAAAAAATAGCAAGATTTATGGAAATCCAATAAGAGATAGTTTTAAAAAAATTAAACCCCATGTTGTTCAAAACAATGTCGTAAAAATTTATGTAACAGGAGGTAGTCAAGGTTCTCAATATTTAAATACAATTTTACCAACCTGTTTTCGAGATAATAAATCTGCAGTTCAGGTTAGACACCAATGTGGGGTTGGAAAAAAACATGGAGTAAATCAATTGTATAAAGAAGCTAATATTAACAGCGTAGTAGAGGAGTTTTTTGATGATCCCAGTAAGCAAGTAGATTGGTGTGATTATGTGGTGTGTAGATCAGGAGCACTTACAATATCTGAAGTTTCTTCAATGTCCAAGGGGGCGTTAATGATACCCCTACCAAGTGCTATAGATAATCATCAGCTATTCAACGCAGAGCATATAATGGATATCAATATGGGCATAATTCACCAAGAAAAAAATGGGGCAGAGGATTTAAAAAATCTTCTTAATAAAATTAATGAAGAAAAGCTATACGAAAAGTGGCAAAAACAAGTTGATCAGAAGCATTTTAATGCTAGTAATCAAATAGCAAATGCTATTATTGAAAACTTATGAATTCATTTAAAAAAATAAAAAAAATTCATTTTGTTGGCATTGGTGGCGCTGGAATGATTGGCATTGCAAGAGTCTTATTGCAAAAAGGGTATAAGATCTCTGGGTCAGATATTTCTATGTCAGTAGATCTAAATAAGCTCAAAAATGAAGGCGCAAAAGTTTACTTGGGCCATAGTAAGTCTAATTTAAGAAACGTAGATTTATTAGTACTGTCGTCAGCAATTCACAAATCAAACCCAGAAGTGCTAAGTGCTAAAGAGCTTGGTATTACTACAATACCGAGAGCAGAAATGCTTGGTAGCATAATGAGGGGTTACGACAGTATTGCAATAGCAGGCAGCCATGGCAAAACTACTACGACTAGCATGCTTGCTAAAATATTTAGTGAGGCCGACCTTAGCCCAACATATGTTGTAGGAGGAAAGATTTTAAGCACTGAAAACAACTCTGACTTAGGAAGCGGGGCTTATTTGATGGCTGAGGCAGATGAAAGTGATGGGTCTTTTATTCACCTTCATCCTAATGCAGCAATAGTTACCAATATTGATGATGACCACTTGGTTCATTATGACAATAAGTTTGAAAACCTTTTAAATGCATTCATAACTTTTTTAGATAATGTTCCTTTTTTTGGATATATTGTTTTGAATAATGATGATAAAAATATAAAAAAAATATCAAAGTCAATATCTCGGAAACAAATTACATTCGGTTTCACAAAGTCGTCAGACTTCCAAATTAAAGACACTGCATATAAAAATGGTTTCCAATCTTTTTCTTTATTTCACAAGAGTAAAGATAAAACTTATTTCTTCAAAATACCATGTCCAGGCAAACATAACGTTTACAACGCTGCTGCTGCTGCACTTGTAAGCATCGAAGAGGGATTACCGATATCAAAAGTTAAAAAAGGTTTAAAAGAATTTTCTGGTGTTGGGAGGCGTTATGAAAAACATGACCTTGTTATCAACGGGAAAAGTAAGTTATTAATTGATGATTATGGACACCACCCATTAGAGGTTTTATCAAACATTAAAGCAATCAAGCAAGAATTTCCTTCAAAAAAAGTATGTATGATTTTTCAACCTCACCGCTTCTCAAGAACTGCTCAACTTTTCGAAGAGTTTATTAATGTATTAATTAAGACAAAAGCGTTAATCATTCTAGATATATATGCTGCAAGTGAAAAACCAATAAAAGGTATTAATTCAAAATCTTTAGTTCATTCATTAAAACAAATGGGGCATCTTAACTGCCATTACATCAACTCACATGACAAAATTAATGATTATATTGAATCAAATTCAGATAAATTTGATATTTTTGTTACTCAAGGAGCAGGAAGTGTGTCCAATGTGTGTGAATCAATAAGAAAGAAATGGGAAATATAACAAAGGTTGCTGTTATTTGTGGCGGCAGCTCTGCTGAGAGAGAGATCTCCCTTATAAGCGGCAGAGCCGTTAAAGATAGTCTAGAGGAAGTTGGAATCCAAGTGCTTTTAGTAGATTTTACTTCACTTCAAAAGCTACCAGATTTAAGTGCTTATGAAATTGCTTTTATTGCTCTGCATGGGCATGAAGGAGAGGGCGGAGATCTCCAAAATTTTCTTTCAAAAAAAAATATAAAATTTACTGGATCAGGTCAAAGCGCTTGTTCTAAAACATGGAATAAAAAACTATGCAAAGAGGTTTTATCTTTTAATAAAATTGCAACTCCAAAATGGATGGTTATAAATAATTTGCACGAAGCATTTTTACATAATGGTTTGGAGAATTTATACCATAGTGCAGTTTCTATAGTTGGCGAGGAGTTTTTTGTAAAGCCCGCAGAGGAGGGCTCAAGCATTGATATTTTTAAAATATCAAATTTATCTAATTTTGAAGAGGCTATAGCTAAATGCACAAATGCTAATAGAGAATTTATATTTGAAACATTGATCGAAGGAAAAGAGATTACAGTTTCAGTTCTTGATGGCCAATGCTTACCTCCAATTGAAATTAATACAACGAATCAATTTTATGACTATGATGCAAAATATATTTCGAACAATACATCTCTCAATGAGGCAAATCTAGGTGAAGCTGAATTAAAAGAAATTAAAAAAATGGCCTTGAATGCATTTAACGCACTAGATTGTTTTGGCTGGGCGAGAATAGATTTTATGCAGAATAGAGATGGAAAATTTTTTATAATTGAGATAAATTCAGCTCCTGGCATGACATCACACAGCTGCGTACCTAAGGCAGCGGAATTAAAAAATATTTCTTACGTGCAGCTAGTGAAAAAAATTATAAATGCAAAAAACTAAAGCTTTATTTTTAATATTTTTAAGCATCAATGCGTTTGCTAATTTTGATATTAAAATTTCTTTTGAAAATGAACCCAATTTCAAGTCACAGTTTGAATTTATAGATCAGGTTAAAACCATAGACTCAATAACTGAACTCTCATTGCTAGTTAACAAACAAGACTGGATAGAAAGCTACATTCTTAATAAATCACCCTTTGAAAATAGCATTGAAATTTATATTAGCTCCAAAAAACCACTATTTATCTTAAATAATATATTTTATGTTGACGGAGCCCTGAATAAATTTAGGCATTCTTCTGGTAAGGAGAATATTCTTAGAGTTAATGGGAGAATTAATGACCTCTCTCAGGTTTTGAAAATAATTAACTTCATAAATGATAGTGATATAAAAAATTTTAATACCTTAAACCTTATTCAATATAACCACATATCAGGTTGGGAATTAAATATTAACAAAACTGTTATAAAACTTGGTAAAAATTTAAATGATAAAAAGTTTGAACTATTTCAAGAAACCTTAGATTATTTAAGCATTAATAATAAAATACCTAGTATGATAGATTTAAGATACAAAGATGGAGTGGCGTTAAAGAATGGGTAATTCAAAAAATTCAAATATTGTTGTTGGGTTAGATATTGGGACATCAAAAGTTGTTTGTATTGTTGGCACTAGAGATGAAAATGGCCAACTAGAAATTATTTCACTTGGATCTTATCCATCGAGCGGTCTCAAGAAAGGAGTAGTTGTTAATATAGAAGCTACAACTGATGCAATAAAAAAAGCTGTTGAACAAGCGCAATCAATACAAGAAGATAAGATAAAATCAATATATGTTGGAGTGGCTGGAAGTCATATAAAAAGTATTAACTCTCAGGGCATAGTTGGCATTAAAGATAAAGAAGTCAAACCATTCGATATTGAAAAAGTTATTGAATCTGCATCATCTGTCTCAATTCCTTCAGATCAAGAAGTACTGCATGTTTTACCACAAGAATATGTAATAGATGATCAAGACGGCATTAAAGAGCCGCTTGGAATGTCTGGAGTAAGACTAGAGGCTAGAGTGCATCTTGTGACTTGCTCAAATAGCGCATTAAGAAATATTGAAAAATGTGTTAAAAATTGTGGATTATCAGTAGATGGGTTCGTATTGGAGCAATTGGCTAGCTCATATTCTATTTTATCTGATGATGAAAAAGATCTTGGTGTATGTTTGGTTGATATTGGTGGTGGAACCACCGATATTGCTATATTCAATGCTGGCTCTATTGTTCATACAGGAGTCATTCCCATTGCTGGCGATCAAGTTACAAGCGATATTGCTCAAGCATTAAGAACTCCTACACCGCAAGCAGAGGAGATAAAACAAAAACACGGATGCTCTGTTGCTGAATTTACCAATGATGATGAAAGCATAGAAGTTCCAGGTGTTGGTGGAAGGCCGCCAAGAGAACTTTCAAGAAGATCTCTTGCAGAAATAATAGAACCACGTTATGTAGAGCTGTTTGAATTAATTAAAGCTGAAATATCTAGAAATGGTTTCGATGACAAGATACCGGCGGGCATTGTCTTTACTGGAGGAACTTCCAAAATTGAAGGAGTTGTTGAGCTTGCTGAATCAATCTTTCAAACAAGCGTAAGGCTTGGTGTGCCTAATAATTTTGTTGGTATGGAAAGGGTTTTGCAAAATCCAATATATTCAACCTCTATTGGACTTGTGGAGCATGGCCATAATCAGCTAACTTCGGATTTAGTTGCAGAAAGCAATCAAACCCTATGGTCTAAGCTATTAAAAATAGTTAAAAGCGAGTATTGATTCTAAAAATTAATTCCATTAGAATGCATCTTCCTTGGTTTAAGCTAATTAAAGTTTAAATCTTTAACCCAAAGGGAATATTATGAAAAAATACGAAGCTGTCCTGATATTAAATCCAAATCTATCATCTAAAGTAGAAGAGTTCAAAAACGAGTTCAATCAACTTTTATCTGAAAATTCTTTCAAAGTTACTAAGCTTGAAGATATTGGTAGACGTCAACTTGCATACTCCATCAATAACCATAATAAGGGTCATTATTTATTAATGAATCTTGAGGGTGATCCAAGTAAACTGATAGAAATAGAAACAAAAATTAAATATAACGAATCAATTATTCGTCATATCATTTTAGTTGTTAGCAATCATTCTGAGGAAGAATCAGTTCTGATGGTTGAGTCTAAGAATAAAAGATCAGATATTAATGAGACATCTCAAAGAAAAGATTCTGCTGAAAAAACAAATAGAGGAGTAAAGTAATGAGTAAATTTGATCTACCAAAAAAATTCGATTATAAAAATACTGACCTACTTAAACAGTTCATAACTGAAACTGGAAAAATAATGCCAGCAAGGGTTACAGGTATTACAGCTTCTAACCAAAGAAAGGTTACTAAATCCGTTAAGATAGCTAGATTTTTGGCTCTCTTGCCTTACACTGATATGCATCAATAAGAGAATATAATGAAAATAATACTATTAGATAAAATTCAAAGACTTGGCGAGATAGGAGATATAGTTGAGGTAAACTCAGGCTATGCAAGAAATTTCTTAATACCGCAAAAAAAAGCTGCATTTGCAAGTGATAGGAATATCGAAGAAGTAGAATCCAGAAAAGAAGAATTAGCAGCAGCTTCAGCCGATCAACTTACACAAGCAACGGCTAGATCAGAATCTATTGAAGGCTCTTCTTGTGAAATACTTGTTCCGGTAACTGAAGAGGGAGCATTATACGGCTCGGTTGGTACTAGAGAAATAGCTGAAGCTTTCACAAATAACGGTGTTGAAATAGATAAAAGTGAAGTGCAACTTCCTGATGGACCCATTAAAGAACAAGGCGATCATAATATTACAATAAGCGTTCATCCAGAGGTTTCTGCAAACGTAGTGGTTAAAGTATTAGCTGAATAGTTGTTTATTTTAAAATATGATGTAAAAATCATATTCTTATGACAGAGACACCAATAGATCAAAACAATCAAGCTAGAGAGGCCGAAAGAGCAGTTCTTGGCGGTCTAATGCTTGAAACTCATAGGTTTGACACCGTAATACAAGTTATAACTGAAGTTGATTTCCAGGGTAAGGATCATCAAATCATATTTGAATCCATGGCTGAGCTTGTTAATGAAAACAAACCTTTAGATCCATTAACTGTTTCAGAGAAACTTGATAATAGTAATAATTTAAACAGAGTAGGTGGTAAAAACTACCTAATAGAATTAGCAACATCCACACCTTCAGCTGCAAACCTCGAAGCATATGCAGAGATAATTAGACAACGATCAATTTCTAGAAAATTGATGCATGCAAATTCAGAAATTACTGAACTCAT
>ERZ1047472.244-NODE-244-length-50881-cov-7.898556_pt1 | contig 50881 bp, 78 predicted proteins | sample MGYA00383095_ERZ1047472 | MGnify/ENA primary metagenome ERZ1047472 (study PRJEB29581, sample SAMEA5548365) | metagenome | biome: marine; feature: coastal; material: water | depth 1 m | study: Short-term variability in the microbial, nano- and picoplankton dynamics... | reverse complement strand
ATTCCAGATAACAGCATCATCATATGCGCCCTTTAATATAGTTTGCAATTGGATACTGCCATTTTTTCTAAGATAATCAATTTTATCTTGTTTTGTTTTTTGATCTCCAGCACGTTCCAGTACTTCGGATAACATTTCTTTAGCCATTGTAAAATTCCTCCACGACTTCAATCAGATTATTACATCTTTTTTTAATGAGATAGTTTAAAACTTTCATTTTCATAGCTGTCTTTTGGCCATCATAAGTATTAACTATATTATTATATATATCTTTCGGAATCTCATTGAGATCAATTAGTTTAGTATTTCTTTGAAAGTTTCTTTTGATTTCTTCAGGCATAATCTCAGCATCATCGATCCAAGTATCAATAAGATTTTGTCTTAATGGTGTTTGTCTGATTTCATCAACAAAGCAATTATCTGGAGATAAAATGTTTGGTATACCATCACCTTTATCACCACGACAAATGTGTTCAAATAAGTATTTTCTTGGGTGTTTTTCAGTTACAGCTTTCTTTTGAATAGGTGAATATTGTTTTACATTTGAAAATTTTTGTAATTGAATAAAGTCTTTATCAGAAGATATAATCATTACTGGTTCAAATTTACCAAACTCTTGAGTTTCATAAGTAAGTGCACCAATGATATCATCAGCTTCACATCCTTCCATGTGTAATACTTTATATGGTAGGTTTTCTTTAATTTCATCTCGTACTAAATTAAGTACTCTAAAGATTTCTTGCCAATCTAACCCAGAGCTATCACGACCTTTTTTACGACTAGCTTTATATTGTGGATAGAATTCTTTACGCCAGGTATTCATTCCATCAGCACATATAACCATTTGGCCATAATCATTTCGATACTTTTTATTGTACATACGAATACTGTTTAGTATCATATGGCGTATCATCTGTTCATCATTCATTTTTTGCACTATGATGTTAGATAGTGCGATCTGACTATAATCAAGTAATATCATCTTGGTATTTTTCCAGCTCCATAATTCGGTCTTTAAGGATATCTAAATCTTCTTGAAGAACGTGTTGTAATCCTTGATCTCTTAATAGCGATGAAACTATTAAATTTAGAATTACAAACATATCTCCTTTCAAATCTGGATTACTGCCGTAGTCAAAATCTACGCCATATTCTTCTAGACCAGTTTCAATTAAATCCAAAGCATATCTTCCGAGATCAATGGATTGTTCAAATAAATCCTGTGCAATGTAGTCTTCATCACGCTCTTCTTGTAATAATTGCGCTTCTCTAAGTTCTACAAAATTGTTAAGAATTTTTGCCATCAGGGGTTTCCTTATTAATATATATTATAACACATTTTACTGTAAATGTAAAGGTTTAATTTATGTATTATTTAAGTATTTTAGATACCTAAATATACTATTTTTTAAAACCTTTTACACTTTGGCCGCCAATTTTACAGCTTATAATACCATTATAGTATTCGTCAGTCAATAGAACTTCACGTTCGAACTGCTCTTTTGCTTCCATATATGCGCATTCGCCTTTAGTCTTACATAAATGAAGAATTTCGCGATGGTAGATACTATTACCAGCTACTTCTCTTTCTTCATTTAAAATTCGATTAGATCCAAAATATTCTTTCCAATCAGATTCAACATAAGTAATTTTTCTGCGCTTTCTAGTCTTAGTTTTTTGTAGGGTTTTTTTAGACCAAAAGAATTTTTTGCCAATATATTTTTTAGCTGTTGCTCTATTAGTTATGCAATATACAAATCCATACCATTTATCTCCATATATTTCGAAAGTAAACGGTTGATCTGGATTAAATTTTAATCCTTGATATATCCAATCATTATTCCATTCCATACATGTATTTATTCATCCCAAAGATCTTCATCGTCGAAATCAACGGTATCAAAATCTAAAGATTCAAGCTCTGCTTTTTCTCCACAGTTGGGACAAAATATATTATCTGGTTCTTGATCTGAATATTCCCAATTTAATTTAAATGAGGCGTAACAATGAGGGCAATCATAATGTTTCCAATTTAATTCATCAGTCATATTCACGAATTATCCTTTCAAACTCGTTATAACCACCAATTGATTCTCCATCAATTTTTATTTGAGGAAAGGTTCTTGCTGTTGGAAACATTTCTAACATTTTATCTCTGTCGAAATCTACTCCTAACATAAATTTTTCATATTTGTGCTCGGATTCCTGAACGAATGATTGAGCTATTCTTACTGCCATATCACAATATGGACATTGTTCTTTACTATAAATTTCTATATTCAATTTACTACTCCATTAATTGTCCAAAACGCCAAAATCATTAATCCAAATACACATACTTGAATTATAGATGCCCAGAATACTTGGCGCATTGGATGTATTTCTGTTAATTTCTCTATCCAAGATTCACTAGGTGCTAAATTAACTACTTGTAATATTTTTTTTTCTTTCACACAGACCCTATATCATGTCTACGAATAGATGTTTCCAATAATTGACCATTTTTGTCATAAGTAAGAACGGTTTCATTTTGCATATTATCTGTAACTCTAACTACAGTTTGCTTATATACTATATTAGCTTGAGAGTTTGGGTACATATAAACAGGTATTGACGCATTAATTTCCATTATAGTGATAATCCTGATAGTGTGTTTTGATCTACATCTTGTTTAACCCCACCAACAACATAGGAACTAATTTCCGTTTCTTGTGGTGCAACCTGGACATTACCACCACCAATCCATTTTTCAGTCCATGGTAATGGGTTTAATTTTGATACACTGAATGGACATTCTAATCCAATGGCACGCATTCTTTTAGCACCTATCCATTCAATGTAGTCTCCTAGTAACTTTTCATTTAATCCAATCATTGAACCATCCTTAAATAAATATCTCGCCCATTCTTTTTCTTGTTCAATAACCTTAACGAATAAATTTGTTACTTCGTCTTTTAGTTCGATGGATATCTTTTCCATCTCTTTATCTTCCTTTACCATATTTTTTAACATGGTAGTAGTACTAGCTAAATGTACGTTTTCGTCTCGAGCAATAAACTTAATGATCTTAGCGTTACCCTCCATTTTCTTAAGTTCAGCAAACGCCCATGAACAAGCAAATGATACATAAAATCTTATCCCCTCTAATGCGTTAGCACTATTCATACACATCCATAGTGCTTTTTTATGTTGGACTCTGTTAGTTGCAGAGTTATTACAATCTATCAAATCATCATAATATTGAGCAATATCATTCCCGCATTCAATAATCTGTTTAATGTCTAATAGATTATCAAATACAATGGAAGGATTCGGATATATGTTTCGGATAATATGTGTATAAGATCTACTATGTATGGTCTCTGAAAATGACCATGTTTCAATCCAATTTTCTACTTCGGGTAATGAAGCAATTGGAAGGAATGCTATATTAGGAGCACGTCCTTGTACACTATCCAATAAAATTTGTCTTTTTAAATTTGATGTAAAGATATGTTGTTCGTGTTCTGTAAGATTTTCAAAATCCTTTTTATCTTTTGAAATATCAACCTCTTCGGGCCTCCAAAAGAATCCAAGTTGTTTATCTGTAATCTTATCTAACGCTGGATATTTTAATTGATCATAACGTTGAATATCAACAGACTCATCAAGGAACATCATTTTATCCATGTGTGATTTTTTATTCTTCTTCAATATTGCCATTCACCTTTCCTTGTTTTCTAAATCGTTTATTATATCCCTTTTTGATACTCTTAGTAACACCAGGGCTTGTTAAGTACTTATACCATTTTCTAGCAGGAGTTAGTGCATCCCATTCTGCTCCACCTTTCATTTTTATCTTTGGTTTTTTCTTCATATCTTACAACTCTCGCAATCTTCATCATCGACATCAGATAGTGCTAAGGGTTCATCCTTCATATCATCTGACTGATCATGCGTATTGAAGTAATATAATTGCTTTAATCCAAATTGATACGCCATAACTAAATCCTTAATCATTAGAGACATAGGGACTTTGTTATCTTCAAAGTGTTCTGGATTATAAGAGGTATTAACACTAATACCTTGATCAATATATTTTTGAAGAATAGCACAGATCTTTAAGTATCCTTCTGGAGATTTTTGATCCCACAATAAGTCATACTTATTTTTAAGGTGATGATAGCCAGGCACTACTTGTGCCATGACTCCATCCTTAGATTGTTTGTATGATACTAAAGCTCTAGGAGGTTCAATACCATTTGTACTATTACTAATTTGTGCAGATGTTTCTGCAGGCATTAATGCCATTAACGTAGAGTTTCTAATACCATGTTCTACTAGAGCGCTTCGCAGCGAGTCCCATGGTAGTGTAGATTTACGCTTCACTAAATTATCTACTGCACCTTTATATGTATCATTTGGCAGTTTTCCAGATGCATATTTTGTATCATCTGAGAGTAAACATGCACCTTTTTCTTCAGCTATTTCCATTGAAGCCTTAATTAAATAATAGGACCATGCTTCAGCATACTCGTCAATAAGGTCAAAAGCTTCTTCATTATATTTTAATCCACGTTTGGCTAGAAAATATGCTAGATTGATAATACCTATACCTAAAGGCCTACGATTCATTGTAGCATTCTTTGCTGCTTTAATTGGATATTCTTGATAATCTAATAGGTTATCCAATGCTCTTACAGATAGTGTACAATACTTTTCAAAATCTTTTTTGTCGTCAATAAGACCCCAATTGATTGCAGATAAAGTACACAAGGATATTTCACCATTCTCATCATCATATGATTCTAATGGTTTAGTCGGAAGATCGATTTCACAACATAGATTACTCATACGAATAGGAGCTTTCTTTGTATCAAATGCTCCATGGTCATTAGCGTGATCAACGTTCATAATATAGATCCTTCCAGTATCCTTTCTCTCTGTAAGGATTGATTGGAAAACTTCAAGAGCCGGTAAAGTTTTCTTTCTTATACTATAGGCTCTTTCATACTTCTCGTATAATTCTTTAAATTTATCTTGGTCAGCAAAGAATGCTTCATATAATCCTGGAACATCATTAGGATCAAAGAAGGTAATATCCCCTCCACTAATTAAACGTTCATACATTAGTTTATTGAACTGAAATGCATAATCCATATGACGAACTCTATTCTCTTCAGTACCTTTATTATTTTTAAGTACTACTAGATCTTCAAATTCATAGTGCCATACCGGTAGATATACAGTAGCTGCTCCACCTCTTACTCCACCTTGAGAACAGGATTTTACTGCTGATTGAAAGTATTTAAGGAATGGAATTAGTCCAGTATGAACTACTGAACCATCACCAACTCTGGCACCTGCTGCTCTAATAGAACCTGCGCCAATACCAATACCTGCTTTCTTACTAATATACTTTACTATAGAGGTGGAAGTCGCATTGATAGAATCAAGACTATCGCCAGATTCGATAAGCACACAACTTGAAAACTGACGGGTTGGAGTACGTACTCCTGCCATAATCGGAGTAGGGAGTGATATATAAAATTGAGAAATTGCGTCATAATAATGTTTTACCCATGCTATTCTATTTTTAGTTTCTTTTGCAAACAATGTTGCTGAAACCATCATATATAATATTTGTGGAGTCTCATAACACTGTTTAGTTCTTCGGTCTTGTACTAAGTACTTACCTCTAAATTGTTCCATGCCAGCATAAGTAAAAGTATCATCTCTTCCATGCTTAATGTAACTATCTAGTTCTTGTAATTCTTCATCTGTATAATAGGAAAGAATCGCTGAATCATAAACACCTAAATCAATATTATTTTTAACAACATCTAGAAGAGGTAATGGATCAAATTGGCCATATACTTCTTTGCGTAACTTATAAGAAATAAGCCTAGCTGCTACAAATTGATAGTTCGGTGTATGATCTGATATAAGTTCAGATGCTGATTTAATTAACAACTCATGAATATCATAAGCTGGAATTTTATCATATAACTGAATATTTGATCTTAATTCTATTTCTGATTGAGATACATTTGATATATCTTTAGTTGCCCACTCTAATACTTTGTGAATCTTTTCTAAGTCAAATGTTTGTACTGTACCATCTCTTTTAGTGACGTGTATCATTGATGTATTTATTCCGTTCATAATCTATTAGTATATATTATAACACAATTCGTGTCAAATGTAAAGGTTATTTTTTAGTATTTTTACTTAAATGCTTATTAATTTCCTTTATGTGTATTTCCCATAATGTATTAAGGTCTTCCTCTAAAGCATCTAATCTTTCAGCTTGAAGAGGATATTGCTTTCTAAATTTGGTATCTTTCTTCATTAGCTCTAAAGAGTACTTTAATGCAAAATACTCCATAAACCTATCTACTTGCTTTTGGAACCATATACCCATTGTAGTACCTTGGAACCAATTATAGAAAGATGAACCAATAACTGAACTTAAAATAGACTTAAGTGATAATATTAAGAGAAAATACATTACTTAGCCTTTTTAAGTTTATTCAAAGCTTTTACATAGTTTGGCATGCCATGGTCAACAATACCATCAAAAAATTTCCATCTTTTCCAAGAATTTAAAACACCTTTAAATAGGTCTTTCCATGTTGGCTTAGCTTGATGAATACCTTCAGAATTAAAATAAATCATTTCACCATGGTGCCTAAATCCTAACCATGCAGGTGGAATCCTACACACAATATCGTTATTATTCATGAATCTGTAGTGTTTACATGTAATGTTTTTGATGAATTTTGGACCACCGACTCTTGGTGATCCGAAGGTAAAGAGTTCTTCAGGCTTATAACGTGTGGCACTAATAGTAGCCATAGCAGCACCCAAACTATGCCCAGTAAAATATACATCTTTTTTAACCTTTAGTTGGTTGTTGTGTTCTATTTCTGCTAATACATCCATCCATAAATCGTTTACTTCCTTTTGGAATCCACTATGAACTTTACCGCCAGCCATCGCTGCGCCTTTAATAACATTAAGGTCAGCCATGACATCATTAAGTTTTGAAGGTTCAGTACCTCTAAAAGCAAACCATAGATCGTTGCGATCTTTAGCTACTAATACTTCTGCTCCATCTTTTGAAATTAATTTTGCCCATGGAAATCCAAGTTTTTTGCAATCTGCAACTGCAGCTTTTTCTGATTTATAAGCAATGGCAGATAACTTAGCAGCTACTACTGCTCTTCCCCATTTATTTTCTTGATCTTTAATTTTTGTTGACATCTTGTTTCTCCAATTTAATTTCAACCCCTGCAGCCTCTTCATCATTTATCGTCACGTTCCTATAGTAAACTATCACCTCACCGAGCTGATTAATATATCTTTTAATTTCCTGAGTATTATAAGACATAAGCTCATAATCATCAACCGTCATGGCAACAAAAACAATATCTCCGCCATGTTTCTTTTTAATATCATCAATAAACTTATCGAGATATGTGTACCCTTCTGGATATAAATCTTCTCTACCTAATTTACAATTAGGCTTTTTAGTTTCAGGGTCTTTAAGACAATTCTCAATTATCTTAGTATCTGAAACTACATACCATTTGGGTTCTTTTAAATCTATTGCTCTAGGCATTACTGGTTGAACAATATCTATCTTAACGGGTTTTGTTATAATTTCAACTTCTCTTGGAGCCTGTTGTAACAGACTACAACCACTAATCGTTAAGAGAGCTAATACGCTGACTATCTGCTTCAATCGCATCGAATGCCTCCTTTGTTCTAGTGTTTGCTCTAAGTTGTATCATACCAGGTTTGGCACTAGCCAGTTTAGACAGATTATGGCGTCTGAATATATCCATGTATTCAGCCATTTCTGTTTCGTACGCTTGATTCCTAACTTGTAAACCACTCAAGGCTTGAGTAGTCTTTTGAAGATTACTTTGAATTGCTTCAATCGTTGCTTTTTGTTCTTGGTCTCTTAGGTCTTGAGCAAGAATAACTTTGGCTTGTTCTTCTAGTTTATTCTTCATTGGAACAACTGAAAAATTATAATATATAAACCCAGTTATTCCCATTGATATTAATATACCAATTAATACTTTACTTAACATTTTCCTTTTTAACTCCCTCACCTCTTTTCATCATTTTAGCTTTCTTTTTCTTTCTGTCATGTTGAACATCGGCAGGCATAGAAACTCCGCCTCCTCCAACTGAGTTAGCTGCCATTTCCCACATTTTAAATGTTTTTAGATTCATAATAGTATATATACTATATTACTTTACAATGTCGTGGTTTGTGATAAATAATTCTTGATTGGTAAGTTCATGTTTAACTTTATAAACAGAACAACCTAAGAACGTATCACATGGATCAGTTGCTTCTTCTACAACCACTTTTGATTTAGCGAATCCAATATACTCACCAGTATTTGGAGATGCAATATCTCTTAATAGAGTATATTTGCCTGGATTTAGCTGATCTTCTTCATTTTGAAACCATTTGGATTCATTCACTGGCAACTGATCCCAATCTGTTTCGTCCATTTTATTAAGGACATCTTTAATTTGATCTTCAGTCATACCAGTATGATCTTTAATTAAGAATAGTGCTGAAGCATAAGTGGCTAGTTTACCAGCTACTCCACTTCCAGCAACATTTAATAATCTTTTAATATTAAAGACTAGTCGGTGAAATATTGTGTATACTGATTTTTCTGCTGGGAGTTCAGGCTTTCTAATCTTCTTGCCTTTTTTATCGATGAGTCCATATTTAAATGCGTTCATCTTTTCCCAAGGAGTTACTAGTAGTTTTAAAAACCGCAAGGCATAGGCTATATCTCCTACTCTAGAGAGAACGCCTTCATTGATATCTTTTTCTTCTATCATAGGTTCCTTAATGCCGCTACTATGCTATTATCCATTCCTATTTCAACCTTTTCATACATAGGTAAGTAGTGCAAAAACACTAAGAATGGTTTTATATAATGATAATGTTCATTTTCGATTTTAAACCATATCATTTTATTTGCTGCTTCTATACCAAACACATTATATATTACTATAAGGTGATTTAATATAAGTCTTTCTTGCAAATCTCCATGATCTGCATATCTGCGAAGAAGTCGTTTAATATATTTAAATCGACTTAAATCATCTTTGAACTCTTCAATATCCATACACTCTGGGTTATCATAGTGTTTAGCGGCAAAGAGTTCAAAGTTTTTTCTAGTTAATGTCTCAAATTTTTCATCCATAATATTATATATAAAGCAATTATTTGTTTAAATAAACTTCCACTTTACTTTTGTATTTCTTAGCAATCTTTTGAACATTTCTATCTTTAGCAAACTTATCTAGAGATGATTTTTCACCATAAAATTCTAGAGAGGCTGGAGAAGAAGAACCACCATCAAAACTAGATACATGCATACCTTTGATTTTAGTGATAATCTTATCTATTTGAACCATTTCAGCTTTAGTAAATCCGAAATCATCATCAAATTTGTTAGAGGTATTACCCTTTTTAATTTCAATAAATGCTCTAGCTTCGAAGCCTTTGCGATTTCTATCGTCATAGTTTTTCATATCCCTGACGTCTTCGGATATTTCTTTTCTAATTTGTTTAAAATTTTTCATTAGTCTGCCTCGTTATCTGCTTCGTAATTAGCATCTACATAATCGTAGAATTCCTTTTTCTTATCGCCTTCAAGTTCAGCAGGTGATTTAACACCAAACTTCTTAAGAGCTTTAGCAAAGAATGCTTGATACTTTTTTTGTTTAGCTGACAATTCTTCGTCAACTTTTTCTTCATCGTCGTCTTCGTCGTCTTCGATTTCTTCTTTTGTAGTTACATCATACTTTTTACCAGCAAATACAAAGGTTTTTTCGCCTTTATCTTTTGCAGCCATTACAGCTTTTCCAAAGGCATTACCCTCTTTCTTTGATGTAGCTTCTAGTAACTCTGGAAAGATATCTTCGATATCATCTGAATCCATACCATACATATCGCTTGATAGCCATGCAATAATATTTTTCTTTTCACCAGTTACGTCAGCAGTTCCTCTGCCCATTTTGATTTTAATCTTGAATTTTTTCTCAGCTGCTTTAGCATCATCTTTGTCGCCAATAAAGTCGACATCAACTGTAGTTTTACCTTTACCAGCTTTTAGCTTAGCTTCGTCAATAGTAATAGTTACTTCTTCTGCTGTGACTTGACCTTTTTCGTCGCCACCAGTTTTCTTAACTGTATGCTTAGATTTAAATTCCTTTTCGCCTTTAGCTTCAGGTTCACCAGCTTCATCTACATCTGGCTTTTCATGGGTATAACCCTTTTTAGAAAGTTCTTCATGATCTTTCTCGTTTTTAGCTACAACTTTCTCACCAGTTTTTGGATGAAACATATCGTGAGGATATTTAGCTTCTTCTTTTTTTACTTTACCTTCTAGAACGTCTTTAACTGCGTCAGCAACGTTTAAGGTTTGTTTATCTTGCAATTTCATGGTTTCCTCCTTTATTGCATTACTAACATTCCAGTTATCGCAGCTGCAGCAGCAGCCATGACGATCCAGAATAATTTGTTGATTACATTAATGGTAGTAGCATTATTACGACATTGTCTTTCTACTTCCTCTAATCTTTTTTGTCCTTCTACCATCATATCCATTTGTTGATGTAGAAATTTTTCCATACTTTGAATTTTTTCTTCAGCACGAGCTAATGATATAATAGCTTCAGACAATCTGTCTAGCTTAATTTCAATTCTATCTAATCTATCAGTCTGAGATTCTCTAGCCATATTATCCCTTACCTTCTTTAATTTTGCCTTTAATTAAATCATCAACATTATTATCTATCCAATCCCAAAATTCGTCTTCTTCATCTCCGCGAATCTCACCATTGTTTGATGCCCATTGATATAGTTCGGCTTCTGCTTTCTTAGATAATTCTAGATTACCACTTTTTTGTATTTTCTGAAGTTCTCTTTTATGTTTACGAGCAATGTCTTGAATTTTTTTACCTTCTAATACAGTATGCTCTTTAAACCCTTTCATTCCAACATATTTTTGAGTTTCTTTAGTAGTACCAGCCATTGACCCATGGTATTTACCAATAACATTACCAGAAGAAATATATTTGTCAAGGATTTTTTGTTGTTTGAGATTAAGCTTCATAGCGTTATATAAAGCTTCTTTACGATTTGTAGTACTACCATTATATGGTTTTTTAGATGCGTATATTCTACTAGCTTTTACATCACCAGCTGCTTTACCTACATATTGAGATTTGATTTGACCACGGTCTAAATAATCTTTTAGAATTTCCGATTGAATTGGATTCAATTTCATTGCAGCACATAAAGATTCATAATTTTTACCCCAAGATTCAGAAACAATTTTTTTAAATGATTGCGTAGTAGCTGATTCATTAGCCAATCTAAGTGCATTAGCTACATTCTGATCTTTAGATAAACCTTTCTTCATCTTTTCGATTTTATTGACCGCGCCAGTCATATTACCACCCATCAATAAAGCTAACTTAACGGCTTTAGCTATGAGTTCTGGTGGAAATTTTTGATTATATTTTTCTTGCATATTATCCTCTTATACTTTAGCGGCTAGATCTTTATCAGCTCCACCCCATGTTCCTTTTGATTTTGTTGCGAATGAATTGACTCTGGCCAATCCCCATTGTGTTGGATTAGTGCCTGGTCTATGACTAGTTTTCCATGCAGCATATCCTCTATCGAATACTTTCTTTAATATAGCATAAGGCATTCCAGATTTATCTGCCTTCTTCTTTAAAGCTGCTTTCGCATCAGCTTCTTCTATGGACTGTTTAAAACTTTTCATTTCACCAAATTTCCTTTTAAAATTCTTAGTATGTTTACTTTCAGGAGCATTAGGTCTTGGTTTATCATGAGCTGCTTTTTGTTTAGCAGACATTTTATCATATGCTTCATCAAATTCATCTAATTTTTCTACTCCATCAAGCCATACTCTTTTTTTGTTTTCGCCTAGTTGTACAATAACATAGTTAGTACCTAGGACTTTGATTGTGCCAACTTCATCAGTTTCTTTTATAACGACTTCATCACCAGCTTTAAATAGGTTTCCTTCAATATATTCTTCTCTTCTATCAGAAACCTTTTCTAATTGAACATGTTTTCTAAAGTTTTTTGATTCAGATAAACCCATTCCAGCTCTTACAGCATTAAATAGATCTTCTACTCCTTTAAACGCTTTAGGCATACCCTTTGCAAATGTTTTTAAATCATTATCATTTGCTGCAGCTCTTAATTTAGAAGCTGACATTCCTTCAGCGCCTTCTGCATCTGGATCTCTTTCACCAGCGCTTTTAACAATAATACCATTTTCAAATTGATAGAACCCATGTCTACCTTTAACACCATTATATTTGTTTAAAAGTTTTTCAAATTCTAATACTCTATCTGAACCTGCAACCATGGTTACTCGAGTAAATCCTTGGTCATACAATTTAACTATTACATCGAAAGGTGTTCTTATGCCTTTATCTGCCATAATATTTCTGGCATGTTTAGGAAACATCTTTCTTAAAAATTTTACTTTTAATTTAAAGTCTAATGGATTCTTTTTTGGATCTTGACTTTGAGTAGGATATATTCTATATTGACTACCACGTGCTAATTTTTTAATAGCATCCATTAACTTCTCATGACCGATAGTTGGTGGATTAAATCTACCAAAGGCAAATACTATATCACCGCTATCTTCTTTAAGATATAATTTAAACGAATTTACTTTCATAATTTATTTACTTTTTGCCTGTTCTTTGTTCTTTTTCAATTTAAGCTTATCCGCTTTTTTAACTGCAGGTAATATCTTCTTAGCTATTTTATTTATAGCACCTTTTTTCTTATCTACTTTCTTTTCTAAATCGGTACGAGCAGCAAATCCTAAGTCAGCTTTGGATTTACCTTTAAGAATTTTTTTGATGATGATATCTCTAGCTTGCTTTTTAGCTCGAGCTTTGAGTTTTTCTGGGGAGGCGAGTTTTTTAGCAGCTTTCTTTTTACCAAGTGCTATTTTGCCTTTGTTCTTTTTGAACGCAGCTTTCATTTTCATACGCTGAGACATTGTCATAGCCTCATCTTGTTGCGTAAAATCTTTAAATGTTTTCATATATCCTCGGTTATCCCATTAAATTAATCAGTTAGGATTTTCCCAACCTTTTATTATATCTTTGCTAAAGTTATTGGCAGAAAATTCTAATCTGTCAACAAGTTTAACTGCTCCACCTTCCATACGATCTATAGCAACAAAACCTTCGGGGTTGGTTACTCTAAATCCGGATTTAGTCTTTACAAACGTCCCAATTTTGTTGAGACTGTTTAGTTTATTTATAATAATTAATTTGCTATCTACAATAAAATTCTGCAAATCAAACACTAATTTCAATTTTTTTTGATTAGATGAGCTAAAAAATTTAAGAACTCTTTCTCTTTTAGCTTCAATTGTAGCCTTTCCTTTAACTGAAGATCTCTTATCAGCTTCTTTATTATATCTTTCATTAACCCAATCAATCATACCTTTTACATGAGCTGTTGTATTTGTTATACGCTCATTTTTTCTGACCTTAGTATTATTATATACATTGATTAATAGGTTTAATTCTTCATCTGATTCAATTTCTTTGAGTGTTGAAGCTGCTATTTTTTTGAATATTTTACCGGCTTCTGATAATTTTTTAGTAACAGCTTCAGTTTCTTTAGCTGTCATTGTAGCTGTTCCAGATAGATCTGGCAATGTTGCGTCTACTTGCCACACTTTAGAAGTCTTTTTAAGTTTAGGAACAATTTCTTTTCCAAACTCTGCTCTCATTGTTTCAAATGTAGCACCTTCATAGCCTGTATGCCATACAATACCAATATCGGCTTTCTGTATTTCTTTAGCTAGTGGCGTACCGACAGGCACAGCATAAACAATAGTATTAGGGTGGAAAGTAATATGTTTGATTCCATTGATTGTCTCTGTTTTGATATCAGATTTATCAAACATAAAATCACCTTGTACAACTCCTGTTATACCAAGTCCTTTTAAGTTATCAAAAGCTTTTATTAGTTTTAAAGATAAATCACCTGAAGTGTCAGCTTTAATATCTTCATGAGATTTGTATACTTTTGGATTAGCATTAAAGATACCCTTTTTAGCAACGAAAAATTTACCATCGCTTGGATCTAATCCTGCAAATATAGCGGGGGCCCCGTCCCACTTGACCGTAACGTCTACTGGTACCTTTGCGTTACCGGAAAGCATATCCCTAAGTGCTCGTAATGCGAGGATAGCCTGGCGGGCCCCCTTAACTCCACCGTCTAATACCAAGTCCTCAATATGTGTCATATGAGTATTCTTAGCTGCGGCCTCTGTTATGAGTTTTCTTTTAAAGCTTAACATTTATTTTTACCTTTAAATTATTATATCCTTTAATGAGTCTATGGTACATCATCTTTGGTATGTAATAAGTATTATTTTCCTCGAGAAGTATTGGCAAACATCCATTATATTGTAACTGCCATGCTTGTCCTTCTAACACTTCTATTTCTCTATTTTCTTTGTCACGGTGCCACACATATTCTTGCTGATCATCTCCAACATTAAATAGTCTAATGTTCTCTCGATCAGTATACGGCTTACCAGAAATAATTTCCACCACCTGATAATCCTAAATCTTTAGCATACTTGGGTAATCTACAGGACCAGTATCCAGCTGATAATTTATCAGTTTTTGTTTCACAATTATGTCTAGCTGAAAAACTTTTAGCTGCTTCTTTATCATTAATTTTGGATGAAAGCCCGCCTTTTTTATCTCCAAAATTAATCTTCTTAACATTTCCTGTTGATGGGTCTTTAACGTACACTACATACTTAGTAGGTCCACCTGATCGTTTAGGCTTATTTAATTCAGGTTCTTTCTCTTCAAGCATAGGTTGCTCTAAAGGAACATTAGTACCTTCATATATCCCAAATGATTCTTTAAATGTTTTAAATGATTTCATTTCTTATCCATACATTTTTGCAAATGTTTTAAGATCGAGAGTTTCAAATCCACCATGATCATCTGTTACTCGATAACCCAATTTTCCTTTAAGTATAACTGGTTTAGCAGTGTAAGTACCCATTCTACTACCATTAGAACGTTTCAGTCCAGAGATTTCAGATCCATACAATGAAAGACCTTTTATCTTTGGTGGTTTAGCTTCATTAACATCTTCTTTTCTTAATTCTGTAAATTGTTTCATTTTATTTTCCTTTAATAGTTCTTACTACTTTAGATGTAATCATCTTTAAAGCAGTAAAGTATGCCCATCCATATCCATAAAATATATGAAATGTATGATTCTTTTCTATAGCAGATTTAGGACCTAACTTCTTAGTCCAGTTATCTACCCATTCTCCTTTGTATCTTAGTACAGCGTGTGATATTTTCCATTTACTTGGACCAACACAACAAATACCAGCTTGATGAGTGATTAACATCCACCACATTTTTAAATGGCTTCCGCCACAAAGTCTGTAGAGAATTGAAAGAGCGTAGTCTTCACAATCGCCTACATATTTTCCTTCAGCATCTTCGGAATATATAATCTTCCAAGCATCAGCCATGCCGTATTGCTCTTTATCTTTTCTGTATTTCCATTTTTTATTAAATGCAGCTACAATATTATTTTTAGTTTTATTATCCATTTTTTTGTCCTTTTATCCATTTCATTGCAATGGAATTTTCTGGTGGTTTTGCCGCCCAGGTTTTAATATCTTTATATGCTTCCAATGTTGATGTTTCTATATCAGACCCTTCGGAATTATCCAAAACAATCATTCTATTTCTAAACAGACCTTGAAATTTACCTATATTCTTTTGTACATCTTTCCACATCTTTGTTACCATATCATCTGGTAAAGAGCGTGGCCTGTTATTATTTCTGCTCATAGCTGTTTCTAAATCCGTATTAACAAAAATCATATGCACTGCATAACCAAGACCTCTTAACATATCAACTTGTTTCTTAATCTTTGCGTAATCTTTACCAGTGCCGTCTACTACAATACCATTTCTTCCTTCTAAAGCTATAGTCATAATTTTACCACTTATAGCTTTTGCTGAAGCTCTTACTGCTTGGCCTTGAGCCGAAGCTATATCTTCTGGATCTGTTGTTAATCCAGCTTTTTTTAATCCTTTTTCAAAAGCATCATCTGAATTGATTAACCTAAAACCTAAGGCTTTAAGAGCAGTTTTACCAACTACAAAAGATTTACCAGAACCTGGCCCACCAGCTAAAAATACAGCTTTAAATATAGCAGGGTCATTAACACCTTCTGCAATAAAGCTTTTAAACCTATCAACCACCGAATTCGTGCCCCGCTACTCTTTTCATTTGCTTTTTATATTCAGCAAAATCTGGTTTATTTTTGTAAAGTTTTATTGAGATTCCATCTCTTTCTTTACCCTTTATTCTCCAATCATAACCTTGTTCTTTATGTTCAGCATCGGTAGTTTTTACAACTCTGCGTTTATAACCATCTTCCCAAGTTTCGCCTTTGTACTTACCTTCACCTTCTTGAGCTGACTTCATAGCAGCAGAAGTAGGAGCACCTTTTTCGCCCTTCTTTCTCATCTTTTCACCACGAGCTTTTTTTGCTCTGATGTTAGCCCAAAGTCCTGGACCTTTTTCTGATATGAATGTTTTAAACGATTCCATTATTTCTTTTTTAAGTCATACCTAAATGATTTATCTTTATTTTGACCTTTTTTAGTAACACCATAGCCGGCCATTCTAGCTAGTTGTTGCAATACTGGCCAGTTTTTTTCATGTTGATTTTTTCTTTTAGCTTTTAGCACATCATCTTTTATTTTATTAAAAAATGTATCAATCATATCCATGTCGTTCATAACTAACGGTGCTTCATCAATAGCTTTTGATGTTTCTAAAATTTTAGATTCTAATGTTTTATATTCCATTATTGATATACCTTTACATATGCACTAGAATCTTCTGATTTTGATCCAGCGTAGTTAACAATTTTCGTAATCCATCTATTAGCTTTAGGCCCAGAATTTATATCTGCATAATATAAAACATATAAACATGCTAATTTTGATGCTATCCAATATACATCTTTTTTTGCTATTTCCTTTTCAAAGGTTTCAACGCTATCATTTTTATAAAAGTGATTATACAAATTATAAAATATACCTATGTCTCTAGATTTACCTTTAACAATGTTCTTAGCTATTTTATTTATAACTTTATTATCAGGTACTTTTTTTCTAAAAACTTGTCTTATAGCTTCAGCCATTATACCATACCCAACTCCACCACCTCTAGCAGTTTTAAGAACAATTTCTCCTTTAATCGCAGCTCCTGCTGATCCAGATCTAAACGCGATTTTACCGGTATCAAATATGATAGTTCCACCCTTGTTATCCCAAAATGTTCCACGAGTTTCACCTTGAAATATAATAGATTTAATTTTATGATCGTCAGTATCAGGTGGTAGTTTAATATTATATTCTTTAGCTTTTGCTGTCTTCTTAACAAGTTTAAGAGATATAGCAACCACTTTTCTATTAACAAAATTTTGTAATAGTGCTTTATTATAACTTGTAATATTTTCAGGATTGAGTGCTTTACTAATACTAATCGATTTATCAATGGCCCAAATATCACCTGGGTTCCATTTATCATCTTTGACTGGTTTTTGATCTGAATTTTTATATGCTACATTTTTTAAAGCATATATTGTATTCATCTCTTTACTGTTTCTGTGTAATTTGTGAGACTTATTGATATATCCCTGCTTAATTAAAAGTACTGATGACTCGTATGAAGAATGAAACCATCCATCTTCTACAGATAATACTTCATCTAATGTTGCATCAACATCAACTTGCTTATAAGCAGCTTTAAGTATATCGGGATTTTGAAAGAATTCTTCAGATTGTATACCATGATCTAGCATTGCTTGACATAAGACACATTGGTGCGATTCTGTAATTTTAGTATTAAGTGTTCCACCACCGGAACCTCCACCACCACCAAATACAGAACTTTTTCCAAGTTCTGAAGAACTAATAGTTTTACCATCACCATGCAAATTAAATGGTTTGCCTAATTTTTTAAATATTTCAATTTGCGCTAGAGCATCGTCGATATCAGTAACTATAAAAGTACCACCCTTAGCCAATTCTAAAGGTTTATTGTCTCTTATAAGTCTAACTAAAATATCTAGACGATCTTCGCCTGTAATTGAATTAGGTTTCTTTAATTCGCCTGGAGTTAGTTTTACAGCTTCTTTAATAGAGCCTAAATTAAAATTTTTAAATGCTAACATAAATATCCCTGTTGGTATATCTATTTATACATTTTCAAAGGTCTTCTTTTACATTAACCCATGGCTCATGATCAAAAAATGGGTTTGGTTTAATGTTACCTTTGTCATCATAACAGATAATTTTTTGATTGTATAAGATTTCTAAAGCAGCTTCTGCTCCTTCTTTGCGACCAATTTTATAGGATGACCATGCGCAACCAATTGCAGCCAACATAATTATAAAAGTATATAATTCAATCATGACTTGCTATTTTTTCCACTATAATTTGGTAACCATCCTCTTTCATACGTTGAGCAAATACCGCAGCAGTTTCCTCTAGTTCATAGAGATATTCTGCTACGATATGGCCATTCTTTTTTGCTATAACTTTAAAAATCACCTGGTGCTACCTGTAAACATTTTAATCCTTTAGATCTCCACATGTCGACAACTCTTTGTCTGTCATCCATAACAAATTGAACACTCCAATGATCTTCAACATGATCTTGAAACATTTCCCATTTAACAATAGAGTCTTCTCTAAAGTCGTTATCCTTACGTGTAAAAATATGATCAAATGGTACTTTATGTCTCTTCAACCAATTTCTACAGATAAGTTCTGAAGCTGCTGGTCTTGCGGTAAAGATAATAATAGTATGATCTGCCGAAAACCTTTGTACAATATCAGATACGACAAGATCTAATCCATCTTCGCTGGCTCTAGACCAGTCGTGTGGATCTCTATCAGTAAATCCATCTCGATGACATAAAGTTCCATCCATGTCTACCAAAATAGCTGGTGGATGCGTAATATTTTTTTCCATTCCAGTCTCCTTAAATAAATTTTGTTGATGCATAGATCAACAGCCACTAGTGATGTGAACATAAGCCTCATCACATTCATTAATATTTTTGCCACATAAACACTCATCTGATTCTTCAATAGATGGTGCTCCTACCATATCTCTAATTTGCGATTCAGTATATCTTTGTTCGCCATCTCTGACTGATTGTTTAGCAAGTATTTCTTCTGGTTTTGCAAAAGGTGTTACGATAAATTTCTTCATTACACACCTCCGTTTGTAGGTCTTGAATTACCTCTAGCAAGACCACCTGAGTGATCTGCTAAGTAATGAGGTCCAGTCCAAGCTACACTATAAGTTTCGAAGATGTTTCCTCTAGCTTTGTTAGTAGCTGGAGCATTCCTTCCTGCTGCTTTAAGAAGATCACCAACTTGAAACTTTTTATTTCCTTTATTGATAAATCCCCAAACCGAACTTTCAGTCTCAACTCTAATATATTTAGAGCCTTCGTGAAAGGTTACATTCTCTGCAAACTTCGCAACACCTTCTTCGGCATCATGAAACTTTGCAGTAAATCTAGCATAATCTGCTACGATTGCTTCTTTTAGTGTTTGTATTTGTGTTTCCATTAAATTAACTCCTTATTTAATTATTTAATATAGATATTATAACACAGTTTTCGGCAAATGTAAACAGTTTTTTTCATTTATTTTCACTTTTTTTACATAGGAGTAAAGATCTTATCAATGATTTTGCCACATTCTTTGGCAATTTTGATATGTTCTAATTGAGTACCATGTTCAGAACGTAGCTCTATATAGTGAATCCAGCTTCGTAGAGTCCCATTAACATACATTCTAGACATAGTTAGGCCTTCAGGTAATACCGCTCTAGCCTGCTCTTTAGCAATACCAGCTTCAATTGCCCAATTATAGGCAGTTTTACACCGTTCTATGATTGTTTCTTGATACGATTCCCACACATAATTAATAGGATCATCTCTATCTAACTCTATAGAATTTTGTCGATTCTTCTTATCTTGTAAACGCGCATCTCGTGTAGTAAACTTTAGATCGTTAATTGGATCTGCGTATCTTTGACTAAACTCTTGAAACGAAAATGATCTATGTCGTAAGATTTGACGTGCAATATCTCGTGGACAATTAATCTCTAAACATACAGAAACCATTTCTAATGGAGACCAATGTTTATGCTTCATGAGATATTTAACCAGCTTCTCAGCTGATTCTTCATTGTGCTGATTTTCAGGGTTAGATACCCTAGCACAATAAGCAACCAACTGCAGAACATCGTTTGGAATATCGAAGTCTACAGCTGGTTGAGAATATGATATGAGTTTCACATCCATCATAATAAATTACTTTCCTTAACTTTCAGATTTAACTAAAGTGTAAATGCCCCAAGCAAGACCAACCCAAGCTGCAAGCTTAGCTAATCCACCAAATAAAATAACAGAACCACATACTGCTATGAGACCTAGACCATCAAGTGATGTTCTTTCTCCAATTCTGCCCATAATCCAATCTTTTGCTTTTAAAAACATATTTTTCTCCTAAGTTTTAAAATCAGCGAACGTGTCTTTGTTTTCTCTATCGCCCCACGTTGCTATAGGTTTGTCGGGAGCCATATCTGACATAATATCAGTTTGAGCCGACTCTTCTACGTCGTAAAGTTTCATTCTAGATCGATCGATACCAATTACAAATCTCTTGTATTTAGTAGGATCATTATAACGATTCTTCAATTGTTTAACCATTAACTGTCCGAGTTCTTCTAATTCTTCCGTAGAAATTAAAGCAAACATCAAATCAGCAGTTGCTGGTAAACCAAACGATTCCGAAGTATCTTCCAATCCGACATCAGTATTACTAAAACCAGATCGTGTTGTTTGCGTTGCACTCACGATCGGAAGATTAAATTCCACCGCTAAACCTCTTAGCTCTTCAGCTATAGATTTAATGTAGGAATAACTATTTATACTTCCACCCATAGCTTTCATGCGAGAAGAGGAACAAATATTTAAATAATCTAAATAAATAATATCAGGTTTGAAATTCTTTTTAAGTTTTAATTCATTAAGTAATGCCCTAAAATGTCCAGTATGAGCTGCACCGGTAGGATATTCTTTAACAATCAGTTTACCTATAGACCCTTTACCAATCTTTTCAATTTTAGAATCAAATACATTCTTTGGTAGTGTTTCTAATTGTTGGATTGGTAGATCCATAAGGTTAGCATCAATACGTTCAGCAATTCTTTCCTCAGCCATTTCCATAGTAATATATAAAACGTTCTTTCCTAATTCAAGATTTGCTGCTGCGCAATGACACATAAAGAGTGACTTACCTACGCCTGTGCCGGCCATAGCAATATTCAAGGTCTTATTCGGTAAGCCACCCTTAGTAATTTTATTGAAGTAATCTAAATCAAAAGGAGTCCTACTTTCTTTTGTATTATAGAATTCAAAACGGTCATCAGAATTATCAATATAATCGTGACCAATGTTTGGATCAAATGAAACACCTAATGCTTCATTTAATATTTGAGGGATAGCTCCATCACCTCTTTCTGAATCTTTTCCATCAATGATTTGAATAGAATCCATGATAGCATTATAGACTGCTCTTTCTTTACACCATTTTTCTGACTCATTAATAAGATAATCTATATCAATATCTGATCTTTCTTTCATTTCATTGATAAGTTGTTGTGTTCTATTTAGAACATCTTCAGGAGCACTTACCTTTTTTAATTCAAGGTCAAGTACTTTACCTGATGGGATTTTGTTGTGTGCATTAACAAAAGATACAATAAGATCAAACACAACTTTGTGTTCTTGCTCAAAGTATTCTTTCTTTAAAAACGGTATTACTCTACGACAGTATGCTTCATCATTAATCAGATGATTGAGTATCTGTGTCGGTATTTGATTTGTTATTTCCAATATAGGCTCCATTATCTAGAGAATCTTCGATGGCATGTTGTAGCACACCACCAAGATAATTCTTAAAATTAATATCATTCAATAAGTCGTCTTCTTCAAATCCTTTTGAATCGACAACATTGTAGGTAAATGCAAGAGTTGCTGTATTAAGTTCAGGTGATTCTTTTATAGAGACCTGACCATATATATACCTAACTCCTTTCCATTTTCCTGACAAGAGTTCAACAGCATACCAATTTTCTTCATTGGATTCTATGAACTTATAATCATTTTGGGTTATAACACTATTCGGCATTATCAAAGTCCATATAGTCAACATCTAACATTGGTTTATGACCAATTTGATATTGGCTTTTTATAAACTTTTTGAAGTCTGTGCCTTCAAAAATAGGATCCCAGAACTCTTTTTCAATAGTGTCCTTAGCTCTTACTTTTGGATCAAGTAACTCTCCAGTTTCTTTATCAACTCTACAATACCAACCATTAGAAGGCTTAGCAACATAATTACCAGCCAAAGCAACATCTAGTAAACCAGAATAAGTTTCAATACCACCTTCCCATGTAACTGAGATAGGTACTTTTGATTTTTCTCTAACAAATCTTGATTTCTCAACATTAATTACAAAATGGTAACCTTTAATTTCCATACCAACTTTTTCTTGTTTTCTTCCAATAATCCAAATATTATCAGCTGAATAATAGATACCTGTTCCACCTGAAACTACTGCTTTAGGAAACAAACCAATCTCTTGGTATGTATGGTTAACAGCAAGTAAAGGCACATTCTTCATAGTTAAATAAGGAGTAACCATTCGGAACAATCCTTTTAATGCTTTAGCTCTTGACATATCAGCTACTGATTTTTCATTTAAAGCATCTTCTAATTCTTTCTTAGATGCAAGGTTACCAATAGAATCAATTACAATACATACTTTATCATTACGATCAATATTTTCTAGTTGACCTACTAAATCAAATTTAAGTTGTTCAACATCTGTAATTGGTGTATGTAATACCCTACTTGGATCAATATCAAATGATTCGAAGTATGATTGCGGTGAACCAAATTCAGAATCATAAAATAGTAATACAGCATCACTATGTTCTTTTAAATATGCACTTGCCATAAGTAAAGCAAACGATGTTTTAAAGTGTTTACTTGGACCAGCTAAAACTGTTAATCCACTAGTTAATCCACCTTCAGTATCACCTGATAGTGCAACATTAATCATAGGGACATTAGTCTTAACAAAATCCTGTTCGCCAAAAAATATACTTTCTGATAATATTTCAGTAGTTTTAATCTTTGAGTTCTTTTTTAGTTTATCCATTATAGACATTATCTTATTCTCCTAGACCTATCTGGTCCTAATTGCATTGATCTTTCTTGCTTTCGAGTGCGTGAAATCGCTTCTGCTTTTTTTCGTTTTCTTTTAGCTGTTGGTTTTTCATAGAATTCTCTACGTCTTACCTCTTGTATAATACCAGCTCTTTCGCATGCTTTTTTAAATTTTCTTAAAGCTACATCAAAAGGTATTTCCCTAGGTGGTCTCTTATCTTTAGGATTCCTATTCTTCTTTGGTCTTAAATCTATACTAGGCAACGAACTGATCTCCCGGTTCCCAACCACAGCCAGTTAAACCGCCTGCCTTGAGTGCCTGAATTGTTCTTAACAGCTCATTAACATCTCTTCCAGTATCCATAGCATTCATTGATACATGCTGAATAATACCTTCAGGATTCATAATAAACGTAGCTCTTTCAGATACGAAATGTTCCATATTAACTACTTCACATGAACTAGCTAATACTAATCCACAATCTGCAGCAAGTGTGTGTTTAATTGAACCAATAAGTTCATTAGACATTTTCCAGTTGAGTTTACAATACTCATTATCACCAGAAACTCCCATCACAATAGCTTCATCACACAATTTGTCCATTTCACTGATTTCAGTTGGACAAATAAAGGTGAAGTCTTTTGGATAGAAATAAATTACAGCCCAAGATCCAGTCAGATCACCTGATTTTACTTGAACTATTTGATTTTCAGAATTTATACCATTGAGCATAAAACCTGGAAATTTTTGATTTACATTTAACATAAATTCTCCGTTTGTTAATATATCTATTATAACATAAATTGGTCCAATTGTAAAGGACTTTTTTCATATTCATAGGTTTTTTTCTTGTTATCTTGTACCAAGAAATCTGTATCTATTAGATCTAATTGACCTGCTAGATATTTTTTAACCATTCGTGCTGGATGTTCGGCAGTAGTAACTGGAACATTTTGACATATATGATTAAGAGATCTCTTAGGATTTAAGAGTTCAAAATCAGTAGGAAGTTTCATAATTGATAAAGCTTCTCTTACAGTTAAAAATCTATCTTCGTCTGGATGAGTTAGGTTTGTCGGCATATGACCAACAAAAGCACCAATTTTATCTTTAGGTATTTCTACGCCTTTTCTCATAATATTGCCACCTGCTTTGAGTTTATGGTATTGTCTATCACATTTCTTTGCAACAGTATCATACCCCTTTTCTCGCATCCATTTAGCAACGACTTTATAATTTGTTCTTTCTTCAATATAATCTTGTAGACCAACTGATTTAGTAATCTTTGACGCAAACTGAGCGTGAGTAATACCACCCTCTAGTTCTTCTAAAATATATCTATAGTATGGTTCTTCAGATGGTATTTTATCATTAGTTAGAATCATACTCATAGGATCATTAGCATCTTCATGAACAGCTCTAATATCATCAGCAATTGTTGATGGTTTCAAATTTACATATTCCATTAAAGGTACTCTATCACCTTTCCAAAAGAAATAGAACGTACGATCTCTTACTTGACTTAAACCATGTAATAGAGATTTAGTTTTGTATATACTGAATGTATACCCATTAGCTTCACCAATCTTTCTTAATCTTCGTACAACTGGTTCACCCATTTTAGATGCTAGTCTTGGAGCATTTTCTCCCCAGAAAACTCTTGGTTGTACTTCACTTAAAACGTATTCAGCAGATTTAATCATCCAATCGTTCATTGGACTGTTACTTGCAGCTTGTGGACTAAGAGAACTTAGACCTGCACAAGGACATACAGTATTAACTACATCAACACTTTCAGTATGTTTCTCACCTTGTGAGAGATTTAAATATGGAATTTCATTATTATAATAATTTCTTAAATGATCTTCATTAGCTTGAAAGCCATCAAAAGTTAAAAAATATTTTGGTTTTGTTTTAAAAACGTTTTCCATTGCGATGGTTTCTCCGCCAATCAATGGAACTATGCTTGCCCATGTATTCATATTAAAAAAATTCCTCAAGTGTATTTGTTTCTTTTATACCAGTCCAATATGGATAGTACTCTCTAGATAAATGGATTGATTGTGGTTTTTCCATATAATCAAAATCCAGTTCTCCTTTTTTATTTAATAGATAATTTGTCCATTTGATTCCTAAACCAGAATCATGAATAATTTCGTTAAATAACTTTCTAGCATTGTTACGCTCTTCCCAAGTGCCATGGAAGGGTTGCTTATTATAAAAACCAGATTTTGGTATTTTTCTAGTCTCATTCTCGATTGGGAGAAGTTCGTAAATTCGACCTGGAACAGATAAGTTATTCACCTCCGTTACATATCGTTCAGCAAGATCTTTTACGTTCTTCTCCCAACCGCCTTCCAACCTACATACATGATGCCTAATATCTATATTACCAAAATAGAATTCTACCGGACCTTCGGTTTCTATTTTAATAAAAGATTTAAGGCCTTCATTAAGTGCACCATTTAATGTTTTAAATGGAACACTATTTACTGTCCAACCTGGACGATACATACATATTGAATGTGAATCTCCAACTATTAGATTTTTGGTTTTATTTGGGTAATCGACTCTTTCAGCTTCGTTGAACATGCGTTCAAGATTTTCGATATCCACATCATTCCATTCGGGTTGTACCTCTTTCTTAGCAGATTCAAGTTTTGATCGAAGCTGTTGGTGATACGGTGGAAAGTCCATTCCAATTGAATAAACTTTACCTTTGAACTTAGAAAAGTTAACAGTGTTTTTAACATATGGAAAGCCATAGACCCCACCAAACATATTAATGCCACCAGACCAGTCACTCCCATGATAAACCCAAAGATTATCATAATCATTGTGGTCTTCAATTTCTCCACCATAGTTGATGTCGCAGTTTCCATATTTCTCCTTTATCATATCGCCGTATATTACACCTTGTGCACCACGATGAGAACCAGGCCTTTTTGCTATAGGTATGAACGGACAATTTATTATATTTCTCATATTAAAAAATCTTCTATTGATGATGGCTGATGTTGTAAAGCTTCTACGATTGAGGTTACATCAGTATTAGAAATTTGTCTTTTTTCAATTCTTGATGTATTCTTTTTCATATCGCAATATACTCCATATTGACATAAAGCTACTTCAGCGCTATAACATGTCAATTCGCTTTGTGGGAATGAATATACATTCTTACCATCTACGTTTATGTTGTGCCAATATTCGTTAAAGTATATTTTACCGAATAATTTTTCTTGGTTCTCTCTAACCCATACTACTTGGTTACCTGGAGAACACTCTCTATTACTCAATGTTGGAAATAGCATTTTTAATGTCAATTGGCATCCTGGTCCAGGTAACACAAATGCTTCATCATGAGTAAAATTTAAATTAGGATTTGTTGATTGGTCAGTTGCTCCATGATATCCATAGTAAGGACCAATACCTTCTTTTGAAAGTAGAACTTCGCAACATTCTTTTAAAGATCTACAATGAAGGATTTTATCTACAGTTCCATCTACTAACCAATCAGATAACCAACTAATCATATTAACAGCATGAGTTGGATGACCATGAGTTTCTCTAGCAAATTTGTTAGATGCGCCCATAAGAGAGGTATGTAACTCTGTTTTTGACCAAATTGAATATCCTAATCCTTTTGCTCTATCTAAATTAGATCTAATTTGTTCCAAATATTCTGGATCAATTAAAACTCTTTCAAAATCAGTGTATGCTTTCCTAGGATCTAGTTCAGCATTTAAGATTCTATGGCAGTCTCTACCTCCATAAAAGTGAGTGATTACAAAATTAAGTACTCTATTTTCGTCAGACATTTCTTTATTCGTAGAAATGTTTTCCGCCATGTATCTTAGACGATCATCCATAGTTACATTGGGACCAAAATATTCGGTATTCCATTGAATAGCTGGATCATCTCCATTAAAGGAGTCATTCAATCCAGCTCTATAATCAAAACCTTCAATAACACGCTTCCAAAAATAAGAGATATCATCTGCTACTTTTTGATCAACGTGTTTCCATAAATTAGTACTTGACATGTTCCTCGCTTTCTCTCACTAAATGAATAATATTAAGATTAGGATGCAGCTTTTTAATTTCAGATATTTGAATTGGATCATCTTCAAAATGCATTCCAATTTTATAACCATGAATATTTTCAAGTTCTTGAATTGTTTCAGCTTTGTGTTTACCAGAAGCTTTGCGGCTATATTCTGGATCTGATCTTTTCAATGGATTATACATTACTCTATTATATATGCCACGAGATTCTAACATTTTTTCTGTTTCTTCTCTTTGTTCGAAGGACCGCCCTGTGACAATAATATCCATGTCACAGGGTCTTACGCCATCATGCTCTTCCCCGAAATATATCACACCATCAATATCAAATGTGTTAACTAATACTTTAGACATAGTCGTTTTCACCTGATTGGAAAGTGTGTGGAAGGTCTTTTGCTTTAGGACGATTCTCTTTTAACTGAGGTTCAGTCATTGGAGTAATTACACGTCTTGCTAGAGCATCACATTCGAACTTAGCATCTTGAGTTTTTAGCTGAACTGGTGGTGTCTTTTGTGTCCAAGCTGATGGACCTCTTAAGAAACCTACAATACCCATTTCAGAAGCTACCTTACAGAAACGAATAGCCGAAACAACTACTCCACCAGAGTTTGGTGAATCTTGTACGGAAAGTCTTGCTGACATTTCGTAACGAGCTCCAGCAAATCCATAAGCAACCATATCAAAGTTTGCAATTTTATTATCTGAAGGGATATAATCACCACCTGGTTTTTGCAAAACAGTTAATGATGGTCCAGCATAAAGTGTCATACCTGCAGTGCTTTCGTCTCTTACAATGTTTTGACCTTTAAGAACATTTTCTTTAGATACATGTTTGTTCTTTAAACGATACTCTTTTGCCATGTTTAAGAAATCAGTATTAGCAGTACGACCAGTTCTAATATGTTCTTGACCTTGAGTTGATCCAGCAGCCATATTCATTTGAATATGTTGTGTAACCATAAGTCCAGAATCTAACATAGCACCTTGAAGTACTTCAGACATTCTTGACGCTCCCCAAGCTGATCTCATATCAGATCCAACAATGGATAAACCTTTATCGATAAATCTTTGTTCAGTTGTTACTGCGTCTTGTGTTGAAATCAATGTAGGAATACAATTGACAAAGTGAACTTCAGCTGCTAATGCAACATCAACCCAATACTTTGAAGCTTCTTCTGAACCAACTGGTAGGTAGTTAACTAAAACATCTACATCGTGGTACTTAAGTAACTCTACAGTACGATCAAAAGATTCTGCTGGTTGAGCACCATTAACAAAAGTTACTTCATCTGGATAATCGTGCATATGAGGAGCAATGCCATCTAGTTCAGGAGCAGAGTATACACTAGCTCCATCAGCGATACACGAAACGTTTGATTCACCATTCGTATAAATCTGATCTACATGATTCATTGCACAATTTGGCTTAGCTCGTAAAGCTTCTGCCAGTTTTTTATTGACTTTTCTTTTATCAATATCAAACCCTAGAACAAATTCAATATCATGGACTTTATATCCACCAATATCTTCGTACATAAGACCAATCTTATCTTCTGGGTTTTCGTTGTAGTATTGAATGCCTTCCACCAGGGATTTAGCACATGATCCGACACCTACAATGCCGACTTTTATTTTTGACATATTTTTTCTCCTTTATATCAGTTTATTTAAGTGAGTATTTTGACTGGATTAGAGTAGCTCACTATAATATAGTTATAATGATTGAAATAAGTTCCTTAACAGGAATATTAATCCAACCCCATTTAATAGAATCAAGGCTCTATCTTTCCAAAGAACTGCAACAACAGTCCATAATGAAATACCAATACATGACATAACTAGGTCAACCATTAGGTAACCATCAATACCACGAATAGACATTGCTGTCAAGATAAAACCAGATGCAACCCATTTAATATACCAATCTAATGTATATTTTGGAGTTGCTGATTTATAAATTCTTTTACTGTTCTTTAGTTCTTCTGGACTAAATTTTACTTCTTCTTTATTCATATTTAACTAGCTCAGCTATTACGCCTGCTTCTTTAAAAAATTTCTTAGTCAATTCAAAAGAATCTTTCCACTTATCTGGAGTAGTTCCTTTATATGGAACTATTACTCTTTTGATTCCAACTTGAATAATCGCTTTAGCGCATTCATGACATACTGGTAAACCATACACATACATATCAGCACCATCTAGAGATACTCCATTCCAAGAAGCATTATATATTGCATTCATTTCAGCATGAACAATCTTAGTATACTTTGCTTCTCTATCTGTATAATCAGAATCATCCATTCCTCGAGGATACCCATTATACCCTTGAGCTAATATTTGTCCTTTACTACCAACTACTACAGCACCAACTTGTGTGCTTGGATCTTTACTCCAAGTTGAAACTTCTTTTGCTATGCCTAAGTATCTAGGCCACCACGTTGAATCTCTCATAGTATTACTCACTTAACTAATTTAAAATGACGATCATACACATGTAAATTTTGAACTTGCCAATGCATTTCGCCGACATCAGTATGTAGGTCCCATGCAAGTTTATCTTGGACATGTTTTTGCCAAGCATAATCATTACGATATCCAAAGATAACATCATTAGATCTCATTTGAACTACACAATGAAGCTTTTCATCACGAATATAATAAGTAACTGCATTAGTACATATAAAATCATTTTTACCATTATCGTCATAATCTACCCAGATTGATGGTCTTTGGTAAATCATTGAGCCTCTACGAGAGTCAGGATTTTCCCATAATTCATCAACTACTTGATCGTATTGATTGTGGAATCTTTCACTATTAATTAGATAACCATAATTTGAATTAATTTCACCATGAATATTAGCTGTCATTTGCCAAGCTTGAGGAGGTTCTTTGTCTCCTTCAGGATAGATATCAGTAATATTAGTAGATTCAGACTTATACCATTCAAGTTCAGCATCAATATAATCCCAGTTTGGTTCACCAAAGATTGCAGGTTCATCTGCAATAAATGAAGCACCAATCATTTCAATTGTTTTACCACCATTTCGATCTTCAGTAAAATTTTCGTTATATAATTCATTTTTGAAATATTCACGTACTGCTTCAATCGTTATCATTAGTTTCTCCTGTAGTTACTGTACCAAGAAATGTTGTAATCGTTTGTTCCTTTTTGATTGGTTTGTTAAACATATCGCGATCTGGTTTTTGACCTTCCATTTTACCACGAATGTATGACACAGCAAAAGACGAATAGTTAATTAGATCTTTGTAAGTATCTTCAAGGGATTCATAGTTAGGATTATTGCCAGATTCGAGTAGTGAAGTTGCCCTCATTACTTTACCAAGGATTACATCATGAATAGTATCAACACCTCTACGATAATGCATCGATTGAGTTACGTTGGAACCATCACTTTGATAATCTTGAGATTTTTTGGTTTGCATTTCTGCACATTCTTTTAAAACTACTAAGCTTTCTTTCATATCATTTCCTTTATAATATAGTTATTATAACACAGTTTACTGCAAAAGTAAACAATTATTTTACTTTTTTTACAATTAATGGGTTATTTTCCATTCTTTATTTTTCCACTCATATCTGTTATAGAATGAGTATTCGTTTGAATCTTCAGGATTTATAAAGATCATTAAGTGATCAGGCCAACCCATCCAAGTTTGATTAAGTTTTATATCAGTAAATCTTTGTAGCATGATTGGAACGTTTCCTGGATTACCAGTTACTTTTATTTCTACTGGCAATCCATCCGGATCGATCACATCTTTATATTCTCTTACATCATCCTTCCATCCTAATATATCTATAAGGAAAAGCTCAGCGGCATGGCCTCTACGAGTTTGACGAATTAAATCCTCGTAAGTTCTACCACTCATTTTGAATGAAGTATTAGTTGCTATTTTTTTAGCTTCGTTTGTAGCTCTATCATGAAGCTCAATAGTGTTTATATCGTTTAAGTTAAAATTTATCATTTGTAAAATATATGGTTCTCAATAGTTATGACTCTAGTTAAATGATCAGCCCAATATGGATATACATAATCTGCATGATACCAAAGCGCACCGCTTGTAATATCTACAGTTTTTTGATTTAATACCATATCAGCTATTCTAATCGATTCAACCCACGTTTGTGAATCTTTCGGTTCATCTGATTTTCCATCGCAATACCAACTAAATTGGCACATTCCTCTTACTGGCACTTTTGCACCAGTCCAAGATTCGTAATATGCTTTTGATTGATATACCACATCGCATATATTTTCCGGAAATTGTAAATCTTCTACTCTGTTAAGAGTTACATTAGCTACAGCTATTTTTCCTGCAAGTGGTTGATTACCAGCTTCAAAATAAATGTTTTGTGCTAAACAAAGTCTATCACCATTTTCGTCGAATCCATAAGCCTTTTGAGCAGCAAATGCTAGTATCAAAGGTAAACATACAATAAATGTAATTTTTCCTATGTTTTTGTGAAATAGTTTTTCCATAATATACTCCTATATATTTTTACTGAATACGAACTCTATTGCTCTTTCAGCTTCTTTATCTATTGGTCTTTTTAAGTACCAATTGCCACATTCGGCATCCAGATCTCTTATAATGTATTCAACTTCTTTAGCAGTAATAGGATAACCTTTAGCTATAGCATTACCTGCAATTGAAACCATGAGCTGGTAGAGAGCATAGTACCATCCATCATTTAGGCGTTTATACTCTTCAATCTTTTTTTGATTAACAAATGGACAATCTTTATATCCAGTCCATGTGTAATTTTTGTTATTTAATTGGTTTTTTCTGTGGTCCATTAGACCTTGTCTTATTGCTGGTGGAAGTTTATCAAAGAAGCTTCCATCTTGAACTACATATCTATGTTGTTCCATAAGCATTGAAGGATCCAATAGTTTCCCTTCGTTTTTATATATGAAATTATGAGCACCTTCATATTTAGCTGGTATATAATACATACGAGATAAATCTTTAGTTTGAGCATCACCTATTTCACCTAACTCTTTATTCAAAGCAAACCAAAAATGCTTGATTTCTTCTTTATTAACATAACGAGTTAATGGAAATACCAATCTAAATTTTGGTAATTCTACAGTAGAAGATGCAGTACTATACTTAATGTGATAGTATTTATTCCATGGTTCTTCGTTAACCTCAACATCTACATCAACTGCACACCAGCCAGCCCATGCAACTACACCGTCATTACAACGAGTAGCATCTTTTTTATAGATTGCAGGACTAATGAGAGGTGCATCCTTCTTAGTGGGATACTTAGTACTCTCTGATAGTTTGAATAATACAGCTTCAAACTCATCAAAAGAATCATAATCCATTCTTTGATGAGTTTTATTATCGTATATATTATTAAATATCGTTAAACTTGCCATGGTTTCCTGTATGACTTGGAGCAGTCCAGCCTTCTGGCTTGATTAAATCTGGAACTCCAAGTGGGTTTGGTCGAGTAGGTTTTTTACCAACTTCTTTATTCATATTAGCTTCAAGTACAGCATCCCATGCTTTATATGGATCTACTCCAAAAGCATCAAGTGTTCCAATTGCTACTACACATAAATCAATAAGACCATCAACAATTTCTTCAGCATCATTATTAGTTAATGCGGCTTGTGTTTCCATTAGTTCTTCTTTTAGAAAATCAACTCTAAACTCAAGAAACTTTTTTAATTTCTCTGGATTACTATCAACCCATTGTCTTGTTAGATATTTAGCTTGCATTATGTGAATATCTTTTACCCAATCTTTGCTCATTATACAATAATTCCTGAATCTGATGTTGCTGCTGATAAGTCAATTGAACTTGTAGCATTAGCATGTTGTTTAACTAAATCACCTACTGGTTCAACCATAAACATTACGAATTTTTGATCAATTTCAAATCCATCTTCAGCTTTAGTATATGGCATAAAAGGCATAAACCCTAGTTTACCTTCACCAGCTGGAATAAGAACGATTGCATCCTTAAGTATAATTGTGTCAGTATCGACACCGTTTAGGTCTACATTTGCGATGAGTTCTTCACCTGATGTTAACCTGATTAATTTTATATTTTTCATTTTTTCTCCATATATGGTATATTATAACACAGTTTTGTGTAAATGTAAACTACTTTATGCAAAAAAATCATTTAAAGTAGCAATCTCTTTAGAGGACCAACCTATAGCGTCTAAGACAGGTTCGATCGCATCTAGAAAAGTCTTTTGGAATTGTAGGTCATAATCAATATACCTATGTAATCCAAACTCTTCTGGCAAATACTCAGGGAAACTAATTACATTTTCCTTAAGGACATTTGGCGTTTTTAGATAGACGAATTTAATCTTTTCGCCATTTCCAATTGGTTGATGCTTTTTTTGTAATGATAAATCTACAAGCATCTTGTTGTATAGTAACCCACCTCTAGCATGAATTGGAGTACCTTTTTTATAGATCAATTGATTGTCTTTAAAAGACTTAATGTTTGTAATTCCACGAGGGAATGCAATTTGATCTGGTGGTAGAGTCTTAAAGTATGTTTTAAATTGATCTATAGATTTCTGTACTTGTTTTTCAGATCCTAGAACAATCTCTTTAAATATCGCTTTAAGAGCATCTCTACACGGCATAGGAGTAGAAGATTTAATAGCTTCAATACCCATAATTTTTAGTTTTGGTTCTGCATAACGAACACCTTCATTGTCTTGGACATTAAGGATATACCTTTTCTTAGCTGTCCATATTCCAACATCGGCAATAACTTCACGACCCATAACCATTTTGTTTTCAATTCCGCCAAGTAGATCAAACAACCTAGAATAATTAGAAGCTAGGATTGGTTCAATCTTATCCTGGCAAACAGCGTCAAGAAAATCAGTAACGTTACTTGGATTAAACTTTTTAACTAAGTCATCTAGGCTAACATACACACTGTCTGTGTCGATTGCAATAACATAATCCTTGGGATTACCTTCTGCTTTAGGGTTAAGCAATCGATTAAGATAATCATTGACTGCTTTTTCTGCCCATCGAATGGTAAGCTGGCCGGTAAGAGTAATTCCTTCTGCGATTCGTTGGTCAAAGAACCTGAAGTACTTGTTGCCCAAAGCACCATAAAGAGAATTAAGGAGAATTTTAATAGCCATTTGCCTATTCTCACTAATTGATATATCCCTTTCGATTCTATATGTGTCTTGTTTGTCATTTTTATCTACCTTTTGTAACTCTTTTTGTGACTTAAGCATTGATTGCTTTATTTCTACACGTTCTGCATATAAGTCACCAATAATTTTTGGTAGAACGCCTTTTTTAGTTGTACTGAAATGTTGACCACCAACTGAAACACATTCATCTTCACTTCTATCTATATTTAAATTGTATTCAATAACATTGTCAACAGTCACGTGAGGAGAAACACTACCTTCTTTAATAGTTTCTGGAGACATATTATATTGCATAATTAGTGATGGGTATAGTGAATTAAGATCAAAAGAAACAACGTTTCTGTGTAATCCAACAATAGGTTCCTTAACGTAACCACCTGGATATGGTGTTTTAATCTTATCTTCAGAGAATGGTATAGCAACTTTATTTGCATAAAGATCACGATAGATAATCGTATCCCATATTGCAGTTGTGCCAAACGTGTCACCATAGTTAACACCACCCTTGTATCCTATTGTCATAGCAAGAGTAATAAGACCAGTTTTATCTTCTATACGATCAACCAGTTCAACGTCTTTGATATTATAATCAATAAACTTTTGATAATCGAATTTGTAAAGACTAAACAAATCACCATGTTCTTCATAGGAAAGTTTCTTTTCACCAAGTACAACATGAGAGATATGATTAAGAGAATACGATTCTTGTGGGCCATAAGAATAGCCAAACTTCTTAAATAATTCAAGATAGTCTAGGTGTTCAATACCACCAATTTCGTATGTTTGCTGCTTTCGGTTAAAAGAATTAATGATTCTTTCGTCAACCATTCCCCATGGAGAAAGTTTCTTGTGAGCAGTAGGAAGTAATTTGTTGATACGATTTACTAGGTATGGAATATCAAAGAATCGACTGTTCCATCCAGTAATCACATCAGGAGTATGAGAAGGCGTAGACCAATGGTCCAAGAACTTCTGCAGAAGCATAGCTTCATTAATGCATTTAATATAAACAACTCTATGAGTTTTCATAAGAGATTTACTTACATCATAATCACCAACACCAAAGACATAATATGTATTATCAATATTATTCTTAAGACAAATAGCAGTAACTTCTTTAGAAGCTTCTTCTGGCTCTGGGAATCCATCATCAGAAGCGACCTCAATATCAATTGTAGTTACATTTATTAAGTTACGATCAAATTCAATCTTACCTGGGAAGTATTCGTTAATAAAAGATGAAATATATCTGGTGTTGCCAAAGATCTTACGACCAGCAACTTCTTTGTTTTGTTGAACCCATTCTTTAGCATCGCGCATTGTGTCGAATCTAATGGGTGCGCATTTTTCTCCTGTTAAAGATGACCAATCACCCTTAGGCGAAGAGACAAATAACGTAGGAGCGTATTTGATTTTATGGCTAACTTTCTTACCGTTTTCATAACCTCTATAGAGGATCATGTTTCCGTATCGAGTAACGTTAGTGTAAAAGTTCATAGGGCAATTTTTCCATAATGTAGATATATATTATAACACAGTTAGCTAAGAAAGTAAAGGATTATTTTCAATATATTGATAAAAAATGAGGGGAGTATTTCATCCCCTCGATGTTGCGTCAGACTAAATACCAAATTGATTTGAAGCTATCCATACTAACATTGGTGCAGTGCCTAAGCATACAAATGTTATTAATACAGGCTCCATAATTCGGTATAAGGTCTTAGCGATTTCTTGATGTGATGCCATATAGGCTTTTAATACACTCATCATTAATCTCCAGTAAAAAGTTTTTAACTATCTACTGAGTTTTCGCTAATTGAAGATCTATTCTTGAATAAATCTTTTCTTCGTTGATGCCCCAGCAGACCCTATTTCGATCTTCCTAGGACGCCTTTCCTCTGGAACTTCTACTCTGGCATTCACCACGAGTATACCATTCTTAAGATTAGCACCGTCTATTACTACAAATTCTGAGAGGCGGAAGCTCTTCTCAAATTTGCGGCTTGATATACCTTTATGTGCATATTCTCTAGAATCTTCGCCATTTTCACCTTTTACTAAAAGAATGCCATCCTTTACCTCAACAGAAATATCCTCTTCTGAGAATCCTGCAACAGCTAGCTCAATAATGAAATTTTCATCATCGACCTTAACAACGTTGTGAGGTGGATAGTTATCTTGAGATCTTCCAGCTGAGTGGATTCTTTCAAGTTCGTTTAGTATCGGTTCAAATCCGATAAACAGAGAACGCGGTACGTTCATAGTATTTCTTACCATTTTTAGTTCCTCCTATTAAATAGCAAGGTTAGTGGATACCGGCCCAATGCCGCATATCTCAGTTATATTTATACATATTAAAACGTTAGTTTTACGTTTGTAACAAAGCTGTAACAAAACTTGTATAAATAGTTATATGCAAAAATATTTAAAAACAAAATTTAAACAATTTCACAAATTAATGAAATCAGGTAGATTGAATAAGATAGCTAATAAAATGCTAGCTTAGTCTTTACTACTGTTTCCAATATTATACTTTGGACATAGATCCCATTGGCTTTTATCTTTAAAAGGTATAACCTTTATTTGCCTAAGAGGAGCAACGTCTTTAGACTGTTCTGGCTCAATGATTGATACCAATCCCCAGTCAGCCAATAACACAGCAATTGTGTTACGTCTTTGAACATCGTTTTCTAGTAAATTACTAGGCTTTCCGTCCAATAAGAATAATTCTTTAAAATGCACAATAAAGTATCTTCCTTGTTTGTGCAATATATGACATGATTGGAATAACTTGTTATCTCTTCTAGAAGCAACACCAATTCTAGTTAGTGTTTCTCTTACTTTGAGAAAGTCATCCGGTTCGTTGAGAGTAATTTCTAGCATCATTTCTGGCTGCCAATTACTTATTTGTTTTAGTTCTTCCACCTTTATAAATCCTTGTTTTCAAATCTTCAATCTGATTAATATTTAATAATGATAAGACAGATTTAGCTTTTTCATTGCTATACCCATAATATTCTTTTATAACGTTCAGATTCTCATCATCTGTGGCTTTAAACCACTTTGAGAATCTTTTCTTCTTTCTTATTATATTTATAAGAAAATCAAATTGAAGGCGCCCATCGAGGTGATGTTGCTTATTCATTTCATTAGCGTAAAGAACAGTGTCTGGAAAATATGATAAACCACGGTTAATCATAAAAGCATTATAATCCTTTTCAGATATATCATCAATCATGATATCTTTCTTTGTAGAATTAATAGCATTTAAATAATCAAACGGATTCATCTTCTCCATACCTCCCACGAGACTCATTACCATCGTAATTAAGTTCGGTGATAGATTTTTGCATCATTTTATAATCTTTATGATCTTCAGCATCTTGTAACTCTTCAAGTTTCTTTTTAGCATCTTGGGTATAATCAAATATCCATTCGCGAGTTACAATATTATTACTCATTTCAACAACTCTAAAGCGAGTTTCTAGACCATAATGCACTGGATATAAGTGATAAGTTTTTATCATTTGAATTTTACTCCAGCCATTACTTCAGTTAAACATGCAACTGTATTTAGTTCATGGTCAGCAACAAATGCATTCTTATATTGATAATCAGCTAGGATTAATACCAATTGTGGTATAGAAGCTGAATCAACATGATCATTCATGCTATCATAGATCTTACGATAAAGCGCTGCTGGTTCGCTATCCATGTTTTCAGCAACCCATTTACGCACTTGTTTAAAGTTTTTTTCCTTTAAGAACGACATTAAACTATTAATTGACACATCAGACAATTGAACTAATATACCTGAATCAATAGTACCACTTACAGAATATCTTTGTAATTCATTAAGAACCTTACGCCAATCTGGCATATGTTTCATAATCAATTCTGCTAGGATCTGTTTCTCATATTGTACATTGTTCACTTTAAGAATCATTTCACACCGTTCTAGGAATCCAATCGCTAGTGGAGCTGCATTTTTCTTTGAAACATTAAACTCGATTGTAGTACAACGAGAATGTAGTGGTTCAATAATACGATTTTTAAAATTGCATGTAAGTATAAACCTACAATTAGACGAGAATTCTTCAATGAATCCACGCAAAGCTGGTTGAGTTGATTGAGGATTTAAATAATCAGCCTCATCTAATATCACAACTTTATATCCACCCTGTAAAGAAACAGTAGAAGCAAAGTGCTTAATTTTATTTCGAAGTGTATCGATACCAGATTCTTCTGATCCATTAATTAATAGATAGTCAAGATCTAGTTCATTACACAAAGCTTTTGCAGCTGTGGTTTTACCGGTGCCTGCCGTGCCTGTTAAAAGCATGTTTTGCATTTCACCATGTTTTAATACATCGGTAAAATTCTTTTTTAGCTCAGGAGGCAGTATACATTCGGCAATAGTTTTTGGACGATATTTTTCAACCCATAGAAATTCTTCCATTAAAGTACCTCCCAACCTTCAACAGTGTCTAGTCTAAAAGCTCGCCATGCATCTTTGTCTAATGACCAAACAGGAAAAGCTTCCATGTTTTGAGGTTCATAATTGACTTTAGTTGCAACTTTGTTTGCTTCCAAGATTGCTGGATTGAGAGTGCAGGGCATAACTCTAAGTTCCCCTGTATCTATTTTTCGAAAAGTTACTGTGACAGTTCCTTTTTTTAACGCTTCAAGTAGCGCTTTACTTTCATTTGTATTCATAATATATCCTATAATAAAAAATAAGAGTGGGAGCCGAAGCTCCCCTCTAGTTTTGGTTTAAGCTTCTTCAGCTTCTACCACTTCCTCAGCAACTGGAACGTCGCCTTCAGGAGCTTCTTCACCTTTTGGTGCATTAGCTTCTAGGAATTTAACTACTCTTGATCTAAGACCACCAACTGCTTCCAGTTCAGGCCCTTCAAAACCACCTCTTTTAGAACACAAATCAATGATTTGTACCATAGTCGAGATGTCACCTAGAGTGAGTTGAGGTGCTGCTTCTTCAGCAGCTGCGTTTACTTCTTCAGTCATTTTATTTCTCCTTTGCAAAGTAGACTAATTAAGGAAGACCGGTTATCCGCATCTTCCACCTTATCCTCATAACTAATTATGAGAAATTCTTTAATGTATTTATATTTATACATTAAATTCGCTTGTTTTCTCCAAAGCTATAAAATAATTTACAGGAGTTGAACGTGAAACGTTACTCCAATTACTTATTAACTTAGAAGAAATACTAACAAAATAATCACCAGGTAGCAATTTTAAGTTAGCAATATTGATTACAAATTTAAATTCATTCTTGCATTCATTGTCACCATCTAATTCCATGGAAAATGTGTTTGCAGTTGAATCTCTTTCATCCAATACAGTTGCCGTTACGATTCCATTATCACCGGAGATTACCAGTTCTGAGTGGCCAAGAACCGCTGCAGCTTTTCGGATTTGATCTAATACAGATTCAGATAAAGAAATACCAAACTCACAATCAGGCATGCTAATGTCTTTTTGCGGAGCTGTAAGTATTGCTGGTTCTGAAAAGTAGTATTTGATCTTTGATCTATTGTCGCCATTACTACTAATTGTAGTAAACTTATCATCAAAGCTTAATTCAGCTGGCGATACTAGATTCATTACCGACAAGAATTCGTTTAAGTCATAGACTCCAAACTCTTGCGGAAAGTCTTCCACTATTTCTGCTGAAGCCATAATGTTTTTTGCTTCTGAGATCGTTTTAATTTTTTGCCCAGGACTAATCACGATGTTTGGATTAATCGAGGCAAAGTTTTTTAACACTTCAAGTGTTTCATCAGATATATTCATCATTCTTCCTCAAGATTTGCTGCACGATCATCATGAACGTTTAGCATTATTATAGTATAATGGAGTACTTTCATCAAGTCTGCTCGATTGTATCCATTCTTTTTTCCGTATCTTTGTGCATATTTTAATATGTTTCCAATACAAAATCCTTCACCATGACCACAATCTACGATAAATTCCGTTGATTGAAATTTATTCTTAGAATAGTGACCATCATATGTTTTGTTAATATAGTCGGCAAGCTCTTTTACAAGCTCACCTTCATTAAATTTGTAGTTAATCTGACTCATCAAACTCCTTTGGACCAAAGTCCTCATCTTCATTAAAATTAACTCCTGAATCTACTTTAGTGTATAGATCCAAAAACGCTTCTTTAGTATCATCATCAAACCTAGCAATACATAAATTAATTGCTTTCATTCTATCATTAAAGATAGAGTATGTTTGTACAATGTGACACAACCTTCTAGTTGAAATAACTTCATCGACACCATCATCAAAGAAAGTCTTTCTAATAATATCAGCCCAATCAATAAGCTTATCGGTAAATTCTGAAACATCACTATCGATATCCATACCAAACTTTTCGAAATGCTTGATTACTATCTTTTTCTCAACTGACTGAGAAGGATAGTTTTGATCAATTGAAATAGTAAACCTTTCAAGAAATGCTTCATCGATAATAGAAGCAGCAGTAAACCTACCATCTTCTGAACCTTTGCCTTTTGTATTGGCAGTAGCGATGATATTAAATCCATGCGCAGGTTCAACTATTTCACCAGTCTTTTTAACAAGAACTGGTTTGCCTTCAAGGATTCCTTGGAGACACATGATTTTATTAGTAGCTCTATCTACTTCATCTAAGAGAAGGATTGCTCCATTCTCCATAGCTTTTAAAACTGGGCCTTTGGAGAATACTGTCTCTCCATTTACTAGTCTGAATCCACCAATCAAATCATCTTCATCCGTTTCAGGATTGATTTGAACTCTTATGAATTCTCTTCCCAGCTTAGCGCATGCTTGTTCTACCATAAACGTTTTACCGTTACCAGATAGACCAGAAATATAGACAGGGTAAAACATTTCAGTCTGAATGATTTTTTTCAGATCATTAAATGGACCCCATGATACAAAAGTTGGATCAATTTTAGCGAAGTTCTTTTCACTATTAACTACAGATTGTGGTGCCATGGCAACTACGTTATTAACTGTTGGTTGATTGACTACAGTTTCTACTGGTGTAATCATTTGAGAAAGATCATAGGTGCCTCTACGAATTTTCGTAGCAGCATTAAAGATTGGGTTCCAATCCTTTCCACTATAACCCAGCGATTGAGCAGCATCTTTAACTTCTGCTGTTCTAAATTCCTGTTTACCAGGAAACCTTGAGGATAATTCCTCCAGGATTTTTTGACTTGATATTTTCAATTCATTCATAATATAGTTCCTTATCTCAATTATTTAATATATGTATATTGTAACACAGTTTTCAGCAAATGTAAAGGTTTATTTTCATTTATTTTCATTTATTTTCACTTTATTGCACCATAAATTGGTATATGTATACACTTTATTGCACCTTCAGTATACATGGTGCGTCAGCGTCACTTGTTTTAGATGAACAAGGGGATAACCCAGCCATATTCACGCTGTGTCCCATTATGCTACGACTCCACCTAGCTGCTTCATCAATACCTTGTTGTTTCTGTTATTCTTAGATATCTTCTTAAAAGTATTTCTAATTTGAGCAGTTGTCATATGATCAGTTTCGGTATCAGCAATACTTTCACCTTCAGCACTAAGATTCTTACCTGACTTAATCATAAAGAACTTATCATATCCAAGAGCCTTTTCAACGATTGCAACTTTATTCTTATTGTATTGCTTCTGCATTTGCTTATAGAACATGCTATCATTATCAATCCAGTGTAGACCATCAATTTCAGCTATTTTGCTTTTCCAATCTCTTGTGTCTTGTGAAATAAAGAATCCAAGAGTTGTTACACCATATCTTTTCTTAAGATTCTCTAGTAAAGCTTTAGTAACACCTGATCTACGACCTTGAGTAGTAATAGTCTTACCATCAACGATAACGTTTATCGAACCAAACCTATCAGTAGTATCTGCATGATCGACGTTGTAATCTCTAACTACTTGTAATCCATTTGAATCACCATCTGATAAAACGACTAGATTCATCTTTTCAATATTGTGCTTTCCTACAAATCTTTTTACTAAGTGATGAGCGGTAATAAGCGCTGCGTTTAAAGGTGTAGATCCCCACTCTTCACTTTTGCCTGTAATAGCAGAATCATAGTATCTTGGCTTTTCACTATCCCATCTATCGTTACTAGACGCAGTGGCTAGTTTTCTCATATATAGATGCTTTAAAGCTTCTTCATAATGAGATTTACTAAGAGATGAAGAAATTAGCTGAGGCATTTGCATATTGTCAAAATCGACTTCACCATCTTTCATTTTATAATTAGGGTTATCTTCTCTCCAAGCAGTTGTGAAAGCATATACATCAAACGGTATATTAACAGCTTTACAAAATGATACTAAGTGAATTAACTGATCTAATACTTGTGGCATTGTTGAAGCCATAGAACCTGAGTAATCAATTAACATTATCATTCCATGGTTCTTAGCATCTGCTAAATTAGTAACTCTTTTAAAAATATCATCATTAGTCTTATAAGACCAAAGTCGATCGACATTGATAGAACCGGTTTTAGCAGTTGAAGCTCTTTGCCACTGGAATGCAGCCTTTTTCATTTCAAATTCTTTAACTGCAACATTAACAGATTTCTTAACACTTCTGATATATTCAGGATATCCATCTAAAATAGTTTCATGAGCTTCTTTAAGAAAGCTATCGCACTGTTCAAATACAGATTTTCTTTCTTCTCTTAAAGAAGAGTATGGTATTACCACACTTGATATAGTGTTTTTACCTCTGTCTCTTGCAACAGTTGTTTGGTTACCATGTTGATCAGTATCAAGTAAACGCTTTTCAGAATCTCTAAAAAGAATATCAGTAAGAGATATATCAGCATCCTTAGACTCTTCAGGAGTCTTTGAAGCTTTTACTTTTGAATCACTTTCTTCTTTTTCACTATCACTGGAATCTTTCGATTCTTCTTGTCCGTTACTAGTGTTGTCGCCTTCCTCTTCAGTTTTCTCTGATGAGTCCTTTTGGTCACTGTCATTGTCTCCTTGTCCAGTGTTTTCGTTTTCTTCTTTTGTGGGAGCTTCTTGGTCATCGTGTCCTTCAGGCATATCCATATCATTATCTTCTGGAAGATCAATGTTTGGTGAAGTTTCAGGCTCAGGATTCTCCATAAGCTCTGGTTGATTTTCTTTTGTATAAGCTAATACATCTTTAACAACTTCTAATACTTCTTTAAAGGTTTCAGTATTCATAGTTCTATTAAAAAGAGTAGCTTCTTCATTATTAAATGGTACTTCAATAAGATTATTAAGCTTAGCTTTTAAGTTAATTTTATCTATAAGCTTTACTTGATCCCAATCTGGATTATTGATATCACCAAAGAATTCTTCATTAGATAAGACTTTATAGCCTCTAGACATAGGACCAACAAGACCAGGATATGATCTTCGTATCATTTTTTCAATACGAGCATCTTCAATAACATTGATATAAGACCTAGGACAACCTTCTAATTTTTCTGGAGTATCATGCCATCCTTCATAAGGAGTAAATAGAGCATGACCTACTTCATGACCTACTAAAAGATCATGTACGTCTTTACCCATATCTTTCCATAAAGGTAATCCAAGTGTTCTGTTTTGAATATCAAACCAAGCAGTATTGTAGTTACCATATTGAACTTCAATATTCTCCTTAGCTAGTAGTTTGGCTACTGTGGTATTGTGCATAATTAACTCCTTATTTAATTATTTAATATAGATATTGTAACACAGTTTAGCTGAAATGTAAAGGCTTTTTTTCATTTATTTTCACTTTTTTTCATTATTTTGGTGCGCCTGGCAGGATTCGAACCTGCGACCCTCGGTTTAGAAGACCGATGCTCTATCCAGCTGAGCTACAAGCGCTTTTTTCATTTTAGAAGTATATTATAACAGGTATTTTAGCGAATGTAAAATAACATTTTGTTATATGCTTATAACTATTTGATCTTAGAGAAGTTTCGATCTTTCCAGAATTCGATTTTAGATCTAAATTTGTTTTCTAGTACATCGCCTTTATGAGATATAATGAACACATTAGTATCATCGTCAAGAGTACTTAGAATCTTAGTTAGATTTTCAACACCATCTACATCTAAACTTGAATCAAATGTCTCATCCAAAATAAGTAAGTTTGTAGCTGCTGAATTCTTCATCTTAGCAATTTGGCGCCAAGTGAATAGTAAAGATAGATCTATTCTTTGCTTTTCTCCTTCAGAAAAAGAAGCATAGTTAAATGTATCTCTATGACGAGATCTAATAGTTTCATTAAAGCTTTCATCTAAGTGAAATGCTACAAAGAAGTCCAATACTTGTAAGTACTGATTTATAAACCTATTCATTACCGGAAGATATTGCTTAACAACTTTGGTTTTGATTCCTGTATCTTTAAGCATTTCTCCAATAACTTCATTATAAGTTCTTTCTTCTACATGAGCTAACTTACGCTCAGTTTCACTATCTTTAGAGCTTCGAAGAGAATTAAGTTCTTTTTTAGCGCCTTTAATATCCCCTGACTGACCTGATAAAGAATTGATTTCTTTTTGAATTTTATCAATCTCAGTTTGTAGTAAAGTAATTTGATCGTTATTCGAATTTATTTTATTCTGACGTTCTCGTAACTTTTCTATGCTTTGATTAATAGATTTAGTAGTAGTATTTAATATACTTAATTTTCTGTCAAGGTCTGCTTTTTCTTGCTGTATAGTTGCGGCTTCTCCTTTAATTGAAGTAATCTTTGAGTTCTTCTTCGACTCCTCGATTGGTTGGTCGCACGTTGGGCATTCATCATTTTCTTCATAGAATTTAGCATCCTGGACTAGTGATTTAATTTTAGTATTTAATTGTTGATCATGAGACTTATAACTAGAAATTTGATCTAGTTGTTTTTCATAATTGGTTTGTTCAGACTTTAAAGATGCTGCTAAGTTACTACCTAGTAGTTTAGACTCTTTAAAAATTTCTTTAATACGATTAGAATGTTCTTTTACTGAATGTTCTTTCTTTTCAATCTGATCTTTATTAATATTATTTAAATCTTTAATATATTTTTCTTGTGCTAGCATCTTGGTTTTTACAAGTTCTAGGTTGTGGTTTATATCAACTAGATTGTTCTTAATAGTAGCATTTCTTTCTTTTAATATCTGATTCATTTTAGAGAAGACATTAATATCTAATAGATCTTCAATTACATCTCTACGAGACCACGCAGGTAATTGCATAAATGGAATGAATGAACTAGATCCTAAGACCACAATCTGATGAAAAGACTTATGGTTTAACTTAAGAATATTTTGCTCTAAAAACTTTTGGTGATCTCTAGCATTAGAAGCTTGATTGATTTGTCGATTGTTTTGCCAGATTTCAAACTTACCTGGTCTGATTCCTCGAATAATTTTAAAGTCTTGACCACCCGTTTGAAACTCTACTTCTACCATAGTTTGTTTTTTATTAATAGAGTTAATCAATTGGTCTTTCTTTATATCTCTATGAGCTTTGCCAAACAAACCAAAGGAAAGCGCATCTAATAAAGTTGATTTACCTGCTCCGTTTTGTCCTACAATTAATGTTGATGGAGTTCTATCTAATTGGATTTCAAGATATTCACTGCCTGTGGATAAGAAATTCTTCCACCGTACGGCTTTAAAATGGATCATACTACCTCTAAATTTTGAGCTTCAGTATATAGCTCTCTTAATTTCACTTTTATGTGTTCTTTATCTAGATCAGTATCAACAGCTTCGACATAAGAGTCTAGCAATTCTGTTGTATCTTCTAAAGACACTTTTTCATCTTCAACGCTTTCACCGAGAAACTCTTCAAAGTTTTCAGCAATTTTCAATTCATAAGTTTCTATAGATTGAAGTTTATCTAAGAACCGGTCAAACATATAAAGGTCAGTTTTGTTTAGTACAATGATCTTTACAAATTTATGTTCGAATTGAGATATATCAATATTTGAATAATCATGCTTTTCGTCATCATATACGAATTTTTTGAATATAGTAATAGGATTACGTACTGGTGTAACTTCTCTTGTTTCAGTATCTAGAATATGGAAATATTTTGGATCATCTACATCTGCCCAAGTAAATTCCATTTGAGAACCTAAGTAGTGAATGTTATCTCTACTAGATTTAGTGTGGAAATGACCAGATAGAACTGATTCAAATCTTTCAAATATATCAGCATTCATACCATGTGGATTAGGCATCCCTGCCATCATGTCAAATCCTTTTAATTCCAAATGAGCACCAAGAATATCTGCTTTACAATTTAATGCAAAATCAGTGTATTCTTTATAGTTTGAGTTATTAATCCATGGTATTACTGCAACACCTAAGCCATCATAATCTAATACTGTAGGCTTCATGACTATATTGACATTACTCGTAAAATATCCTAAAAGTTCTTTTAAACTACATAACTCATTGGTATTCTTAAAATAGACGTCATGATTACCTGGAATAATATCCATAGTAATACCAGCGTCTCTCATTGGTTCTAAAAAATCTTTTCTATTTTGATTTAATGCTTTAAAATTAACAAACTTTCTATGTTCGTAATAATCACCAAGGTGTAGAATGTTTGTAATCTTATGTTCTTTTAAATAAGGAAAGAATATATCTCTATAAAACTTACCTTGATAATTTAAAAATATATCAGATGAATTTCTTGTGCCACAATGTGTATCATTTAATATTGCTACTTTCATTTAAACACTCCATTGTTAATTGAGCTTTCAAATGTATCCCAAAGCTTTTGAAATCGTAGCTCTGTAATATGTTTTAGACCTAGCAATTGGTTTTGTAATGTATCACAATCTTCAGCATTTAACTTTAACTTATCTGTTGCATGATAAATTAAATCAATGTCTTCTGTAGTGTTCCAAGCTTGCATTATATCTGCTTCTAAATCAAATCTATTTTTCATATATTATGCCATAAATAATTCTAATTTTTTAAGTTTTGCCTTTTCTTCTTTTGCAAATTCTTTGATAGCTTTATCGGAGTCTTGTACTCTACTAATTCTTTGTCTTAAAGTATCAACATATTGCATAGTTTGCTCAGCTCCTTCTGAATCCATACCCATTTGTACGAAATCTTCAATACCCATTTTTTCAATAAACTTAAATTTAATATCTTGTTGTCTTTTCTCTTTTGCTATTCTTCTAATAAAAGCAAAGTAGCAAATTTGAGTAAAGTACGAGAAGGCATTAGGTTTACCTGTCCTAGTAGCTGTTTCAATTTTATAATTGTTAATAGCTCTTAAGCAATTTTCTACAGCATCCATAACCATTTCTTCTCTATAAGTGTATCTTACAAAATTGGGCCTTCGGCTCAATCCTTCGGATATCTTAAGAAAGCATTGTGCAATATAATTGGTTACTGTTGGTACAGGTTTTTCTTGAAGTTTTGCTTCGTTAGCACGTGTTACGTATTCAACCACAGCCAAAGAAAAATCCTTGTTATTGATGTAGTGTGGTTTTTTGGTCTTTTCTAGTTTAGTCATGATTATTCTCCATAATGTTCTATTATAACACAGTTTGATTGAAAAGTAAACAGTTATTTTTATTTTTTAAATAATTGAAAATAAATGATAAAGTCCTTTACTTTTCGCTAAAAGTGTGATATAATAATATAGTCAACCGGGGAGGTTAGAGGTATACAATATTAATGTACTGTTTTATTCTCATGAAGTTGATTATATTCTTCTTCAACACCCATTTCAGCATCCATTTCTTCAGCTAACTGTTGCATAAGATTTTCTGCTGATTTAAGCTGAGGCTTAGTGTTTTTAGACCTCATCCCATCCTTTGCTAATTTAATATATTCTTCTTTAATATCGTCATCAATTTCAACATGATACATTATCTTACCCTGATGAAGCTTGAAGAGTTTTTGCGAAGAAAATTGAAACCATGGTACGAAGTATAATCCACCAATCATTCCATAATTTATCTTAAACGGCCTTTCAATTATATACGATCCGGAATCGGTCTTCTCGCTCACTAGAGCGATAATCTCTTCTCCATTAAGTAATTTGAATTGTCTTATGTTTAAATTTTCCATATTTGTGTACACATCTTTGTTATATGTTTATATCGTATACATTAAATTTAAATCTTTCTTTAGAATAAATTTTAATTCTTTCAGCTGCATGATTTAATGTATAGTTCTTAGTACTCTTCCAATGTAAATCATCTGCAACATCGTATACCTTAGTATTTATATCATCTCCACTGATGCGTAATCCTCTACCAATCGACTGCAGTACTCTGATCTGGCTTTTTGAAGGAGAAGCAAATATTATGTTATGTAAGCGTTTAATATTAATACCAGTTGAAAAAGTACCCAAAGAAGCAACGATAATCGCGTCATGTTGTCCTTCGGTAATCGCTCTAATATTTTCTCGATCATCAACTTTAGTTTCTCCAGATACATAAAATAGTTTACGATCTTTTTCTATTTTTTTACTTAATATATCATGTAATGGTTTACCATGCTTTTCAACATAATTAAACAATACTAATGTGTTACCTTTTTGATCTAAAGCTAAGTTAGATATGAATGTATTTCTAGGTCCATATTTAACTATAAAATCAATTTCCTCTTGATACTTCATCTTGGATACAGCTTTACAATACTCGTCTTGATACTTTAAAAGCAATATCGATATATCCATTTGAGCCAAAGAATTATTATCCATTAACTCTTTTGTAGTAGTAACTTTATATACTGGTCCAAATAATCCTTCTAAAACTAGCTGATGTGTTTGACTACCATCTAATGTTCCAGTAGTACCAATCTTAAATGGAGCATTTACACATTTTTCTAAGATAGATGTTAACGATTTAGCTTTAAAATTATGAGCCTCATCACCCACTACCATACCATATTCTGTAAACCAATCAGCTGGGAATTTATGAATTGATTGCCATGTACTAATTATAACTCTTTGTGGTATGTTGATCTTATCTTTACCAGAATATATCCTATGGCATTCTTCATGAGCATTCCATAAATCGTCAAGTTTAGAATAGTCATCAAAATCACTATACATCTGTTCTACTAGGGAAGTCGTAGGGACAATGATTAATACCTTACCTTCAAAATACTTAAGGAAATATCTCAATGCCATATATATGATTAAACTCTTACCGGATGCTGTAGGACTTAAAAGCAGTCTCTTTCCATCTTTTATGGTGCGCGAGAGTGCATCGATTTGATAGTCCCTGGGTATTATACCTACTCCGTTCACGCTAGGGCCCAATTCTGCAATAAAGGCCTCTAAATCAATCTTTTCAGTGATATGTGAATCACTTAAGCCATTGATATAGTGCTCTTTTATCTGATACCCACGTTCCTCACAGAATTGCTTCAGATAACTGACAAGACCACAATACAAGGTTTTATCCCTCATATTGAATAATCTGATCTTTCCATCCCACATTCTGTTACGATATGCCGGCATAAACTTATAACCTGGCACATAAAAGCAAAAATGCTCAGATAACTCTTGACCAGTAGACGGTTCACAATCTACTCGAATTAAAGTCTCATTTAATTTTGTATAAGTAATTACTTCCATTGTAGTCCAACAACTTTATACACCACTAGTAAATTTTCTCCATTCAATCATATTTTTAATTGTTTGGTGTCTCCATTTAATATTATCAAGAATTTCTTTAAGTGTGCTTACAACTTCACCAGCATAAGCCATTTTCATTTGATGTTCTTGTATGACTTCATCTGCATCATACCATTTATCTAAATCGCCTTTTAAGACAGTTAACCCACCTAATGGATCATAATCCCATCCTTTTCTATCCATTTCTTCTTGACTTAATTTTCCACTGTAGTGTTTAAACTTATCTCTAAGTATTACTTTAAATTTAAGATCCAAGTCTTTCTGTTTAAGTTTAGCAACAGAATAGAGATCTAAATATTTTGAGTGTAGTTTAGCGGAATCTCTAGACGATTCATCCAATTGGACTTCATCTATTTCTGAGTCTTGTTTCCACATCGCTAAAATTGATTCTAAATTCATAATGTCTCCATAATTTATGTTATATTATACCCTTATTATATCACAGTTTATGATAAAAGTAAAGGTTCTTTATTCAAATTCAAATGCTGTATACCTAAATGATACATCTGCTTGCAAGTATTCTACA
>ERZ1047472.240-NODE-240-length-51297-cov-7.558214_pt1 | contig 51297 bp, 44 predicted proteins | sample MGYA00383095_ERZ1047472 | MGnify/ENA primary metagenome ERZ1047472 (study PRJEB29581, sample SAMEA5548365) | metagenome | biome: marine; feature: coastal; material: water | depth 1 m | study: Short-term variability in the microbial, nano- and picoplankton dynamics... | reverse complement strand
CTATCTATCTATCTATCTATCTAGCGATTCTTTTGCCGACGCTTTCATTAAATAGACGAATCTGTGGTGCTTTTCTTTCTTGCAACTGCTAGCGGATTTTCGCCAGCGTTGTCAAAAATCGCTCATTCTCTGCAGGCAAACCAATACTCACCCGAATATGATTGAGCAAACCATATTCAGCAATAGGTCTAACAATAACGCCTTGTTGCAACAAGCGCTGAAACACATCTGGACCCGGCTCACCACAGTCAAAGCTGACAAAATTACCCGCTGAAGGGATATATGAATAACCCATGTCCGTTAGCCCAGCGACCATTTGCTGCATGCCTTGGCGGTTCATCTCAACGCTTTCGCGCACATATTCTTCGTCCGCAATTGCAGTAATCGCCGCCGCCATAGCAAGGGCGTTAACATTAAACGGCTGTCTCACCCGATTAAGCAAATCAGCAAACTCAGGGCTAGAAACACCGTACCCTAAGCGCACTGCAGCAAGGCCATAGACCTTTGAAAAGGTACGGGTGAGAATCAAATTGGGGAATTTCTTCAGCAAAGCCACGCCGTCGATGTAGTCATCGGAAGTCATATACTCAAGATAGGCTTCATCTAAAACCACCCACACAGTACTGGGAACCTGCTGCAAAAAATCTATCAAATCCGCGCCGGGCACCCATGTGCCAGTTGGGTTATTCGGATTAGCGATAAAGATAACCCGCGTGCGTTCATTCACTGCCGCCAGCATCGCCTTCAGATCTGTACCGTAGTCCTTGGCAGGTACGGTTACCAAATCACCACCACAGCAGGTAACAGCTAAGCGATAAACAACAAAACTGTGCTCAGAAATAATGGCTTCATAGCCTGGCTCAACGGCCACCCGTGCGATCAGATCTAAAACATCGTTGGAGCCATTGCCCAGCGTCAACTGATCTGTCTCCACACCAATGTGTTCAGCCAACGCTGCCTTTAGCTCAAAGCCGCCGCCATCTGGATAACGCGACAACTCTTTACTCACTTGCGCGATGGCTTGCTGAACATGGTCGCCAGGACCACGAGGGTTTTCATTGCTGGCTAGCTTAACAATATCGTTTATGCCCAACTCACGGGCAACTTCGTCAATAGGCTTGCCTGGCTGATACGGCTTAAGGCCGGTAATGCGTTCATTTACTTGTGCTTCAATGCTCATGCGGGGACCACTGCCTTAGGGTAAGAACCCAACGTGCGCACCTCTAGTGCGACATCTGATATCGCGTCAATCACCGATTGCGCATTGGTTTGAGATTGATGTCCGTCGAAATCTATAAAGAACACATAGGACCAATCGCCGGAACGCGCTGGACGCGTTTCAATACGTGACAGACTGATATCGAAGCGCTGAAAGGGTTCCAACACCCGAAGTAATGCACCCGGCTCATTCTTCACCGACACCAAAATTGAAGTTTTGTCATTGCCACTAGGACCCACCACTTGCTTACCAATGATTAGGAAGCGCGTTTTGTTATCCGGGTTGTCCTCAATGCGCGTAGACAATACATGTAAGTTGTAACGTTCCGCTGCCATTTCACCGGCTACCGCAGCGATACCAGGGCGCGCCAAAGCTTGCTTCGCTGCCTCTGCATTACTCGCAGCCGCTACGCGAGGGATACCGGGATAATGCTGGTCTAACCAACCGCGACACTGCGCCAAACTCTGAGCATGAGAAACAATTTCGGTAATCGGCGGGGTGCCCGAGTCACTGCTGGCTTGCATAAACGCATGATGAATAGGTAACTCTACCTCTGCGCAAATACGCAGGCGCGTGCTAAGAAAACAATCTAATGTGTGATTGACCATGCCCTCAGTGGAATTTTCCACTGGAACAACACCATAATGAACGGCTTGAGATTCTACTTCGCGAAACACCTCGTCAATGGAAGCCATAGGCGTGGTGTTAGCAAAGTGGCCAAACTGTTTGATGGCGGCCGCTTCAGTATAGGTGCCTTCAGGGCCAAAGTAGGCAACGGTCAACGGCTGCTCAAGATTCAAACAGCAGGAAATAACTTCGCGGAACAAACCGGCCACGTCTGCGTCGGTCAATGGCCCAGGGTTTTCCGCCATCAGCCGAGTCAAAATTTGTGCTTCGCGCTCTGGCCGGTAAAAAATAGGCGCCTCGCTCATGGGCTGGCCCTGCTTAATTTCACCCACTTCCAACGCGCATTGCGCCCGCGCATTAATCAACGTCAGTAACTGACGATCAATACTGTCAATACGCTCCCGTAGGGGTTTTAACGCCTCATCATCCACGCTCATTTTCGAATTCGCTCATAAAATTAACTAAGGCTTGAACAGCTTCCAAAGAAACCGCGTTGTAGATACTGGCGCGCATACCGCCAACACTTCTGTGTCCTTTAAGATTAAACATCCTGCGCGCTTCCGCTTGCTTAACAAATTCGGCATCCAGTGCTGAATCAGCCAAGGTGAACGGCACGTTCATAGTGGAGCGATTGCCCGCGGCAACGGGCGAACTATAAAAGTTACTGTTTTCAATAGCCCCGTAAAGCAAATCCGCTTTCGCCTGATTTTGCGCTTCAATGGCTGTGAGGCCGCCTTTTTCTTTGATCCACTTGAATACTAAACCTGCCAAATACCAACCATAAGTTGGCGGCGTATTGATCATAGAATCGTTCTCAGCCTGCTGTGCATAGTCGAGGAACGTTGGCGTAATATCTCGCGCGTTGCCGCAGAGGTCTTTGCGCACAATCACAACGGTTAAACCCGCTGGGCCAATGTTCTTCTGCGCACCAGCGTAAATCAGAGCGAAATTGTTTACGTCCACTGGACGAGACAAAATGTCTGATGACATATCCACTGCAATCGGCGTGGCGCTCGTAGGGAAGTTTTTAAACTGCACGCCACCAATCGTTTCATTGGAGCAAATATGTAATAGGCGAGCATTGTCACTGAGATTCCAAGCACTTTGGTCTGGAACATGGTCAAAATTAGAGTCGGCACTAGAAGCGGCAACGTTAACATTGCAATACTTCTTAGCTTCCTTAATTGCCTTCTTTGACCAAGCCCCAGTCTCAATAAAATCTATGGTGTCGCCTGCTTGAGTCAAATTAAGCGGAATACCAGCAAATTGCCCGGTTGCGCCACCTTGCAAAAACAGCACATGGTATTCGTCTGAAACGCTCATCAATTCACGTAAGTCGGCTTCTGCTTGAGCCGCAATATCAACAAAAATTTTGCTGCGGTGACTCATTTCCATCACCGACATGCCACTCCCTTGATAGTCAGTCATTTCTTCCGCGGCTTGGTTAAGCACTTCTATCGGTAACGACGCTGGTCCAGCTGAAAAGTTGTATGCGCGAGACAAGGAAACCTCCAATTAATTTATATTTATCAATATTTTATAGTAGGCAACTCTATTGACTGGGCCGCCGAATGAATTTTTATCTAGGCTATCTTAGCCACCTAGACTATGGTTTTGATTATCTTTTTATCAGTCGTCTCTTATTCTTCTAATCGTCTAGTCGTCTAGTCGTCGCCATCTAGCCGCCACCTCATAGTAGTCTGCTGGCGGACAGCATAAATAATCACCGCAGTTATATAAGCCGCAAAAACTCCGCGTTGCCGCCCTCTGCTAAGAAAAATTTATATACACCTTCTTAGGGAGCTAGCCGGTGTAACGCCGCTTATGTCCAGTGACTATTCAGATTCAGTATCTGAATCTTCTGCTGGTGTTGCTGCGTCTATACCTTCGCCGTCAACTACACCTTCAGACCTTTCACCTTCAGACAGGTCACCGCCAGACCCTTCGGTATCGGCGACCAAGCTACCCTCGGCAATACGCCCAACACTGTTAAGCAACTCGCCATCTTTAAGTTTTATCAGACGCACACCTTGAGTATTTCTACCCACGATGGACACTTCATCACCACCGGTTCTAACTAATGTGCCCATATTTGAGATCAGCATCAACTCGTCGCCTTTGAACACTTGCACTGCTCCTACAAGCTCACCATTACGGTTACTTGTCTGCATAGCAATCACGCCTTGAGCGCCTCGGCCACGAATAGGGAAATCGGTAATGAGCGAGCGTTTACCATAACCATTTTCACTGGCGGTTAAGAGATAACCCTCTTCGTTAGGAATAATCAGCGATATAACGCGCTGGCCTTCGCCCAATCTAATACCGCGAACACCCTTAGCAGTACGCCCCATAGTTCTAACGTCAGTTTCTTTGAACCGTGCCGCCTTTGCCGCGTTGGAGCAAAGCATAATGTCACTGCTGCCATTGGTAATGGCCGCGCCCACTAACGTATTGCCTTCTTCTAAATCAATAGCAATCAAGCCGCTGGGGCGTGGACGAGAGAATTGCTCAAGCGGTGTCTTTTTAACGGTGCCATTGGCAGTCGCCATGAAGACAAAATGATCCGCAGCGTAATCTTTAATCGGTAGCACGGCAGTTATGCGTTCATCGGCACCCAAAGACAGAAGATTAATCATTGGCCTACCTTTGGCACCACGACTACCTTGTGGAATTTGGAAAACCTTCAGCCAAAAGACCTTGCCCATATCAGAAAAGCAGAGCAACACGTCGTGAGAGTTCGCAACAATTAGATGTTCAACGAAATCTTCATCTCTGACGGTTGTCGCCGCTTTACCTCGGCCACCGCGCCGCTGAGCTTGGTAAGTGTCTAGCGGTTGGGTTTTGCCATAACCCAGGTGTGAAATAGTCACCACAAGTTCTTCTTCGTTTATCAGATCTTCTACTGACAAATCTTGATGACTGGTCACCACTTCAGTACGACGCTCGTCGCCGTAAGTGGAGCGTATTTCTTCCAGCTCGCCGCGAATTACGGATATCAGGCGAGTATGCGAGCCCAAAATATCTAACAGATCTGCTATTTCATCAATTACACCCTGATAATCTTCCATCAATTTGCCCTGCTCCATGGCAGTCAAACGGTGTAAACGAATTTCTAAAATAGCCTGAGCTTGCTCTTCAGTGAGGCGATAAAGACCGTCGCTAAAACCAAAGTCTTCTGACAACCCTTCTGGGCGACAGGCATCGCTGCCCACGCGCTCTAACAAGTCGAACAATGCTTCAGCGGCCCAGCGTTGTTCCATTAACTTCACCCGCGCTTCTGCAGCTGAAGGAGATTTTTTGATCAGCTCTATGACCGCATCAATGTTGGCTAAAGCGACAGCCTGGCCTTCCAAAATGTGTCCACGCTGACGCGCTCGACGCAGTAAGTACAACGTTCTGCGGGTAACAACCTCTTGCCTGTGCTGCAGAAACGCTTCAAGCATCTCCTTCAAATTGACCAACTTCGGCTGGCCTTCAACCAGCGCAACGCAGTTAATACCAAATACAGACTGCAGTTGGGTCTGGGTGTACAAGTTATTCAGAATAACCTCACCAGACTCGCCACGGCGCACTTCAACAACCACACGAAGGCCATCTTTGTCTGACTCATCTCGCAGCTCAGTAATGCCGTCAATGCGCTTTTCTTTTACCAACTCGGCAATTTTTTCAATGAGCCGAGACTTATTTAACTGGTAAGGAATCTCAGTAATGATGATGCGTTCGCGGCCATTCTTTTCTATTTCGACACTGGCGCGTCCACGCACATAAATACGGCCACGGCCTGTGCGATAAGCCTGCACAACGCCCGCTCGCCCGTTAATGATGCCCCCTGTGGGAAAATCGGGCGCGGTAACGAATTCCATCAGCCCATCAACGTCTATCTGTGGATTTTCCAGCATTGCAAGACAAGCATTCACAACTTCGGTCAAATTATGTGGCGGAATATTGGTTGCCATACCGACCGCAATACCTGAACTACCGTTAACCAAAAGTGTAGGCACGCGAGTAGGCAGTACTTCTGGCATAGACAGCGTGTCGTCGTAGTTCGGCACAAACTCAACGGTGTCTTTGTCTAAATCAGCCAGCAGGTCTGAGGCCATCTTTGACATACGTACTTCGGTGTAACGCATGGCCGCTGGCGGATCTGCGTCAATCGAGCCAAAGTTACCTTGGCCATCTACCAGCAAGTAGCGCATTGAGAAATCTTGCGCCATACGCACTATCGTGTCGTAGGCCGCGGTATCGCCATGCGGGTGATACTTACCAATTACATCACCTACCACTCGTGCAGACTTAACGTAGGGTCGGTTGTAGGTGTTATTAAGTTCGCTCATGGCAAACAAAACGCGCTTGTGTACAGGCTTTAAGCCGTCGCGAATATCTGGCAGCGCTCGCCCTACAATTACGCTCATGGCGTAATCTAAGTACGATTGACGTAACTCATCTTCGATGTTTACTGGGCGAATATCTCTAGAATCTGGAGGCGTAATTTCGGACATAAATGCAGCGCTATCAGCTTGGAAAATTAACTTAAAATATTAACACAATCCTCAACAAATGGGGCATTTGAAAGCGTAATTTGAGGCAGATAAAGCATCCAAAAAGCACTAAACAGAGACTTAAATCCTAGGCCAAACGGCAACCAAAGGCGACCAACGGCCAGCAAATTTGCCGGTTGGCGCGCGCAACCCCAGTTTTGCAGCACAGCAGCAATATCTTTTGTGACAATTTCGACCAATTTACGGCTATTCCTTCCGCCGCAGGGGTGCTGACGGCTACAATAGAGCGAATTCTTTTAAGATTATTCGCAAAGGGCAGAATCGCTCTTTTGCCAGCAATTACGGAGTGTGATTACGCATAATGGATAACACGCAAAATGTGGACCCGGAAGAAATCAGCAAATTCAATGCGCTGGCCAGCCGTTGGTGGGACCTAAACGGCGATTTTAAGGCATTACACGACATCAACCCCAGCAGACTGGAATACATTACCCAGCGCACGGATTTACACGCTGGCCCAGTGATAGACGTGGGCTGCGGCGGTGGCATTCTAGCCGAATCTATTGCTGCAACTGGCGCGCAAACAACCGGCATTGATATGGCGGTTAAAGCATTAGGTGTGGCGAAACTGCACGCATTAGACAGCGGCGCTCAGGTGAATTACGAGGAATCTACAGCGGAAGAATACGCCGAACTGAAACCTGCGCAATTTCGCACTGTGACCTGCTTAGAAATGCTCGAGCATGTCACCCACTACCCAGATACCGTGAAGGCGTGTGCGGCGCTGGCCCAACCTGGGGCAGACCTGTTTTTCTCCACCATCAATCGCAATCCAAAAGCCTACCTGCTGTTGGTTTTAGGTGCGGAGTACGTACTGAATATTTTGCCCAAGGGCACCCATGAGTATGCGAAGTTCATCAAACCTTCTGAATTAGCCCAAGCCTTGAGAGATGCGGGCTTAGAGTTGGTCGAGATAAGAGGCATGAACTACAACCCGTTCACCCGCAATTGCCGGATCAGCAACGATACCGATGCAAATTACATCGTCCATGCAAGAAAACCTCAATGACACAAACAAATGAAGCCGCCAAACAGCTAGACCATTACCCGGAACTGGCGGCAAAGCAAAGTAGCTGGCAACACCGCTTTCACTGCGACGCATTGAACGGCAAAACGATCTTGGTCACAGGTGCTGGCGATGGCATTGGCAGCGCTACCGCAAAAACCTACGCAAGTTTTGGCGCAAACGTCATTCTTTTAGGCCGCACGCGCAGCAAACTAGAAGCGGTATTTGATTGGATAGAAACGCACACCGAAACTTCGCCGGTCATCGTGCCATGCGATTTAGAAAACCTTGACGGTACCACTGTAGAGCATCTCGCAGACTCAATTATGGAGAACTTTGGGCAACTGGACGGCCTGGTGCACAACGCCTCCCGCCTTGGGCCGAAAGTACCCATCGCCCACTACCCTGCGGACGAGTGGCAAAAGGTTATGCACACCAACGTCAACGCCGTGTTTATGCTCAATAAGGGCTTGTTCGAATTACTCGACAAGAGCGAGAACGCCTGTGTAATTCACACCTCTTCGAGTGTAGGCCGGGAAGCTAGAGCTTATTGGGGCGCATACGCCGCATCAAAATTTGCACTAGAAGGGTTGAGCCAACTGTTTGCAGACGAAACCGAGACCGCTGGGAACATCCTTGTTTACAGCGTAAATCCGGGCGGCACTAGAACTGCCATGCGCAGAGAGGCCTACCCACTAGAGGACCCGGCTATATTGCCGACGCCAGAAGATCATATGGAATTGTACTTAGCACTGATGTGTTCGAAAGATCAGGTTAGTGGCAATGTCGTGAACTTCACCACGGGGCAGCAGATAGATGCTCGTAACTGGCTGCAAAACAGCAGCCAGTAGTACAGCGCGATTATCAGCTAGCGCTTTGCCGAAGGCTTACCGCCCCTTACTGGGCGACCGCCCGCTGCCGAGCTAGACTTACCGCGGCTTCTTGCTTTCGCCAGCGCATCCAGCTTGCGCGCTGAGCCCGCGCGATTGTCAGCAGAGCTTTTCCGTACAATTTTACTACCGGCTTTTCTGGCTCCTCTATCTGCGCCTTGCCCAGCAGTTTTAGCAGTGGTTTTTGAGACGGTTTTAGCGGCAGTTTGACCCGAGCCTTTGGGAGAATTTCTACCCGTATATTTACCCAATACAGGGCGCGCCTTATTCGCAGGCACTCTCGCAGAGGGTCTCACCGGACGGACAGGCCGCTCCTTCCAGACACCCAACTCGTCCGAACCGCCATCATCAAAATCTAACCCCACAGCCATTTCTGCCGCCATTACGGACGGGTCTTGCGGCTTTTGCGCAGACCTAGGTGCTTCTAATTTAGGATATGGAATTAGGCAGCTGCCCTTTGCCACACGCGAACGCTTAAGCTTTTGCCCTGTTCGACCAGGTCGCGGCAAGCCCAACATCCTGTATAAGAGCTTCAGGTCTTCCTGCTGCAAAGACGCCCACTGACCAACGGTAAGCCAAGAGGGTAAAACCACAGGTCCATATCTAACACGCTTAAGACGGCTTACCATGCAACCGGCGCTATCAAAAAGGCGTCTTACCTCACGGTTACGACCCTCGGTTAACGCAACGTGATACCAAAAATTATTTTCACTGCCGTTGTAATAGCGAATATCCGAGAAGCGCATCGTCTGCCCTTCAAGCTCAACGCCCTCCTTTAGCTGACGGATCGCTTTATCGTCCAACTTAACATTCACTCGCACCGCGTACTCGCGATCTAAGCCGGTAGATGGATGCATCATTCTATGCGCTAGATCACCATCGTTGGTTACCAACAGCAAACCCGTGGTTTGCACGTCTAAACGACCTACTGTGACCCAACGACTGCCAGGAATTTTAGGTAGCTGATCAAATATGGTGCCGCGTCCCTCGGGATCGCGCCGACTACACACCAGACCGCCGGCTTTATTCAAAACAATGACTTGTGGGGTGAGACCCTGATCCGAGGACACCGCATGGCCGTCCACTTCTATACGGTCAGCACTGGTAACGCGCTGACCCAAATGTGCGGGCTCGCCATTTACCGCAACCCGGCCTGCGCTGATCCATTGTTCTATTTCCCGACGCGAACCGCGCCCATGAGCGGCAAGCACTTTTTGTAGCTTTTGCGCTTCAGGTTCTTCGGCAACGGCAGCCCGACGTGGACCTTCATTAAAAAAGGATCTGGAACGGTCTCTATCTTTGCGCTCCTCTCTTGTTCCTGAGGGTGCCTTTCTGGAAAGCACTGTCTTTGGACCGGTGTTCCCAATAGCTGGGGATCTAGGCTTAGTCATGACAAAGGGTACCTACAAAAATATCGAGATAAAGAACGGCGTAAATGCCGAGAGTATTTGTCATTAATTTTGCTCAGATTGAGTTGAAGACTCAGGATGCGTCGATTGGGGTGCGTCTGCTTCAGCGGTTTCTGCATCACCCACATCTTGCTGCTCGGTTTCGTTCGCATCAACGCTTTCTGCTTCGCCGTCTGCCTCTGCAGTGGTCTCATCATCTGCATCCAGACTAAATTCGTCAGCGCTAGAATCTGTAAGCGCTTCCACATGCTCGGCATCGCCTTCAACGGACTCATGCTGGCTCTCGCCTTCCGCACTCGCCCCTGCGACACCTTCACCACCGTCGACGACCTCGACGCCTTCCGCATTCGCTCCTTCAGCCTGCTGCTCTGCAACAAGCGTCGGCTCAATAAGCGCTCTAATTTCTTCTAACGGTGGCAGCTGATCAAGATTATTTAAGTTGAAGTAATCGAGAAACGTCTTGGTGGTGCCATATAGCGATGGACGTCCAGGCGCCTCGCGCTGCCCCACCACACGAATCCAATCTCGCTCCAGCAACGTACGCATAATATTTTGGCTCACGCCCACACCACGAATTTGCTCAATATCACCACGGGTCACTGGCTGCTTGTAGGCCACCAACGCCAAGGTTTCCAATAACGCGCGAGTATAGCGCGGGGGTTTTTCTTCCCACAACCGACTCACCCAGGCACTTAACTCTTGTTTTGCTTGATAACGAAAGCCACTGGCAACATGAATCAGTTCAACGCCGCGATCGCTGCACGCCTCTTCTAACGCTGCGAGCACATCGCGTATTTGCTTACGCCCATTCTCTTCTGCCAACTCTCCGTCAGCGAAGAGTTTAAATAAATTCTCTACCGTCAAAGGTCCTTCTGCAGCCAACAATGCTGCCTCAATAATCTGACCTATTTTTTCTTCGGTCAGCACCTGCCCCTCAGACATTAATCATCCTCCTTATCAGATGCATCAGATGCGTTGGACGAATGATCATCCTGGTTTGCAGACCCACCTTGTTCTAGGCTCACGTTTTGCTCGACTGCCGCCGCATCCGTTGCGACCGTTGTGATCGGCAGGACTTCTGCGGGCTGCCCTTCTTCAGTCACATCATTTGTCAATGCAGCTTCCTCTTCCGCTTTTGGCCCGCCATATTGGTCATCATATGATTCATCAAATTGCACACCACCATCAGTTCTGGCTGACCCTACACGAACATGAATAGGCGCAAAGGCCTCGTTTTGAACAAATTCTATTAGGGCTTCGCGCACCAGTTCCATAATGGCTAAGAACGTAACCACCACGCCCAGACGCCCCTCTTCCGCGACAAAAAGCTCGTAAAAAGGAATGAACCCATCACGCTCGCTGACCGCTGATAAAATATTGCCCATGCGCTCGCGTACCGAAAGCGGCTCAAATTTAACTTCGTGCTTGGTATACATTTCCGCACGACGCAAAACGTGGGACAAGGCGAACAACACATCGCGTAAATCTACGTCCGGCTCAGCAAGGACCTTCACCAAATCAGGCTTGTTGGCAGCTGCTGGAAACACATCTCGCTCTAAGCGCGGTATTTCATCCAGGTTTTCTGCCGCAGATTTTATTTGTTCGTATTCTTGCAGACGACGAATCAGCTCAGACCGAGGGTCTTCCTCGTCCTCCAAGCTTTCAGGTCTTGGCAGCAACATGCGCGACTTGATTTCCGCTAGCATCGCTGCCATCAACAAATACTCACCGGCAAGCTCCAATTGAAGCGCTTGCATGAGTTCAATATAGCTCATGTATTGGGCGGTAATGACAGAGACCTGAACCTGCAAAATATCTAGGTTTTGACGCCTGATGAGATACAGGAGCAAATCCAAAGGCCCTTCAAACGTCTCCAAGAATACTTCTAACGCTTCCGGTGGAATATATAGGTCAGTTGGCACGTCAACAAAAGGCTGACCTGCCACCATAGCAACCGTGTTTTCGTCTGCCTCGCGGGCAACGTTCAACCGCTGTGCAGGCTCGGCAACATGCGCTTGCGAGTCTTCCGTAGCTACAATGTCTTCCGCGTTTGTAATTATCGACATAACAAATTCTCTACGCAGGGCAACGCGGCCCTACCGGCTTTGAACAAACCACCCAAGGTCCGAGCGCACGTTTTAGTATCACTGACGATGGCTAATCCCCACTGCTTCCTTCACGTCGTCCATAGTTTCTCGAGCAATCACACGGGCTTTTTCTGAGCCTTCCTGAATGACTGCATGGACAAGGTCCGCATCCTCTTCAAACTGTTGGGCGCGACCACGAATCAATTCTTGTTCCACATTAATGCTATCTATCAAGGGCTGCTTGCAATCAATGCAGCCAATGCCCGCCGTGCGACACCCTGTCGTGCACCAGTCCAACACCTCTTGATTTGAATAAACTTGGTGCAGAGCAAATACCGGGCAGTTACCAGGCTCACCCGGGTCCGTCAAACGTACCCTAGCAGGGTCTGTTTGCATGGTCCGGATCTTACTTTCTACAACACCCGGCTCTTCTCGTAGCGCAATAATATTGTTGTAGGATTTGGACATTTTTTCGCCGTCTAGCCCAGGCATCTTGGCCTGCTCAGACAGCAGCGATTGCGGCTCTGGCAAAATAATGCGCCCGCCCCCTTCCAAATAACCAAAAAGTCGTTCGGTATCACCAATAGAAAGGTTCTGCTGCTCGGAGAGCAAAGCTCTTGCACGCTCTAACGCCTCAGCATCACCCCTCTCTAAATATTCTCGACGGAAATTCACGTATAACTTAGCGGCCTTCTTACCCATTTTTTTCACAGCGGCCTCGGCCTGCTCTTCAAAGCCGGGCTCACGACCATAAATATGGTTAAAACGACGTGCCACTTCCCGCGTCAGCTCTACGTGAGCCACCTGATCTGCTCCCACAGGCACGCGACCCGCGCGATAGATCAAAATGTCAGCGGCTTGCAGCAATGGATAACCCAAAAATCCATAAGTCGCTAAATCACGATCCTTGAGCTTTTGTTGTTGGTCTTTATAAGAGGGCACACGCTCGAGCCATGACAACGGCGTAATCATTGAGAGCATCAGGTGCAGTTCTGCGTGCTCCGGCACCTTGCTCTGTACAAAGATCGTTGCAGCACCCGGGTTCACTCCAGCCGCTAGCCAATCCACCACCGTATCAAAGGTAAACTGATCAATGCTTTCAGAATGTTCGTAGTTCGTTGTGAGGGCGTGGTAATCGGCAACAAAAAAGAAGCACTCGTACTCGTGTTGCAAACGCACCCAATTATTCAGCACACCATGTAAATGGCCCAAATGCAGACGCCCCGTGGGACGCATTCCAGAGACAACCCTCTGATTCGAATCATTACTGCTCAAGCGAGCACCTTATAGTCAAAATTGACTGAGTAGTATAGATCACATGGCCTCCAATGGCAGGTATTTCCTACCTCGACTAGCGATACTTACAATGATCTAAGCCGGCAACATTTGCTGGCAGACCCTTGCTCAGGAAAGCACCCCAAGACCCTGACGCACAATCAACGGGTCGCCGTCGGACAGGTCCACAATTGTGGACGTTTCTATACCGCAGGGCCCGCCATCTAGAATCACGTCTATGTCTCTGTGATTGCCCAGAGTTTCAACTATTTCTTCAATATCACCCAGATTTTCGTCGGCCTCCTCCAAGCGCAGTGTGGCCGTCACCATCGGTTCGCCAAAAACCTCCAACAAGCCTTGGACAATAGGATGATCCGGCACGCGCAGACCGATCAATTTTTTCTTCGGATGAACCAAACGTTTTGGCACTTCACGGCTAGCCTGCAAAATAAATGTAAATGGCCCTGGCGTATTGCGCTTGAGTAACCGGTAATCAGCGTTCTCTACTTTGGCGTAGGTCGCAAGGTCGCTCAAATCTCGGCAGGCCAAGCTGAACTGGTGGTTCTTATCTAAGTTTCGCAGCGCAATGATTTTTTCTAACGCTGCCTTATCACCCATATGACAGGCAATGGCGTAGGTTGTGTCAGAGGGATAAATAACCAACCCACCTTTATGCAGGGCCTCGGCGGCAATTTTTAACAACCTGATTTGTGGGTCTGTTGGGTGTACGCGCAAATGTTGTGCCACGACTTATTATCCTATGAAAAACTTACAGCCCCAGTGTATTCCTTTATCATCGCTATTCCATCGACCAGCAACAAAAGAACATTCATGCAGCAGCTACTCGACTACTTGGCCGTCATTGCCTTCGCTATTGTCTACTTCACCACCAAGGACATTTTTCTCGCCACTGGCGTGCTGATGGCTGGCGTTACGCTGCAAGTGATTGCTTACAAAGCGTTGAAAAAACCTATTGGCAAAGAACTTAAAATGACTTTTTGGCTGAGCATCCTCATGGGTGGTTTGACGCTATTGTTGAGAGACGAAGCATTCATCCAATGGAAGCCAAGTATTGTCAGCTGGGTCCTTGCCTCTGCACTGATTGGCGCGCGCTGGTTTACAAAAACTTTCTTGCTGAAGAAACTCCTAGGCCACGCCCTTAAACTGCCCGATGAAAAATGGCAAGTTCTCACCTACGGCTGGGCCCTGGCCTTCACCTTCTCCGGATTGCTCAATCTATGGGTAGTGAATAATTTTTCCATGGACGCGTGGGTAACCTTTAAAATATTCGGTCAAACGGGCATTAACTTCTTCTACATTATCGTTATGGTTGTTTATCTGGTCGCTTCTGGCGCGCTCAGCGAGGCCAATCTAGCGGCGCCAGAAGAAGAATCTGACCCAGTTTTAAACCCTGACATGCACAAGGAAGAGAGCGAAGATGAGACCTCGCCCCTCACCCCGTCCGAGGAGACGCCAAGATGACAGTACTGAGCGTTAACCTGAATAAAATCGCGCTGCTGCGTAACTCTCGGTTGGGCGACAGGCCCAGTGTAGTGAACGCCGCTCGGCAGGCCATTGAGCAGGGGGCTCTTGGCATCACAGTACATCCACGACCAGATCAACGACACATTCGTCCGCAAGATGTTTACGACCTAGCGCGTTTGTTAGGACAAGAATATCCACACATCGAATTCAATATTGAGGGCAACCCATTCGCCGGCCCTTCAGACAACGGTTACCCCGGATTTGATGCGCTCATTGAAACAACCCGGCCTCAACAAGTGACCCTCGTACCAGACAATGACGATCAACTGACGTCCGACCACGGCTGGGATTTGAGCGAAGACACTGCACTGCTGAAGGACAAAATCGCCTTTTATCATTCAATGGGTGCCAGAGTGAGTTTGTTTATGGACCCGGTTCGCGACCAAATCATCGCAGCCAAAGCTCACGAGGCCGAGCGCATAGAATTTTACACCGGTCCCTATGCTGAAACCTATTGGGCTAACGGAGCAGAGCATCCGGCGACACAGGCGAGCTTTAACACCTATGCGGATGCAGCAAATCTGGCATTGGAGATTGGTTTGGGCATTAACGCCGGACACGATTTAGACCAAGCAAACTTACCCCTATTTGCGACCCTGCCCGGACTTCAGGAAGTATCTATAGGTCATGCAATTATTTGCGAATCTTTAGAATCAGGCTTTGCACCCACCATTTGCGCCTACGTTGATATCTTGAGTTAACCCTCGTCAGTGGTAGTGATTGCGCATTGGTCTCTGGTTTCTGGTCTCTCGTCTCTCTTCTGGGACCCTGAATCTTTGATCTTAGATCTTAGGTCTTAGGTCTTAGGTCTTAGGTCTTAGGTCTTAGGTCAGGGGTCTGGGGCTGAAGTAGCTACTCAAGTCACCACGCAAACCAAAGCACCTTAGACCACTCAACAACGGTTGTGCAAAATACCCACCTGATCAGGTAACCTACGTTGATTAAGGATACAGGGTTTAAGCATGCAAAATATCTTCACCAAAATCACATTCATCGGTTTCCTCATACTGACTATAGCAGGCCTTTTACAAATCAAGAATGCGGCGGCTGACAACCCCCAAGTTGCTTTGGTCACCAACGTTGGCGAGATACAAATTGAGCTCTTACCCAAATTTTCACCCAAACACGTCGGCAACTTCTTATCCCTCATCGACGAGAACTTTTATGTAGGGTTGGTGTTTCACCGCGTAATCCCAAATTTCATGATTCAAGCGGGCGGATATACTGAAAACCTCACCTATCGCCCAACAAATCGAAGCGTTGCCAATGAATCATTGAATGGATTGAAAAACCGCAAATACACTGTCGCCATGGCCCGCTTAGACCACCCAGATTCCGGGGATACCCAGTTTTTTATCAACGTTGGCAACAATACTCATCTTGATGCAACGCCAGATGGGCCGGGGTATAGCGTATTTGGTCGGGTCATCAGCGGCCGCGATGTGATAGAAACCATAGAGTTGGTGGACACTGGCATAAGCAACGGCATGGTCGCAGTGCCGGAAACGCCGATTGTCATATTGGCAACCAGAAGACTCTAAATTCCCTCACTAAACGGTGCAATTCCTGTACACTCGCGTCCACCATTTATAGACCTAAGATAACTATGCGAACTTTTATCATCGCCCTGGCCAGCGCCCTTCTGCTGGCATACCTTGTCACCGAATTGTTTACCCGCATTTGGCCCGGCAACTCCCTAGCCCTTGCTGCACTTATGATTGTGGCACTGCTCATCAACGGCTTGTTCAATGCCAAGCTCAGCGACAACGGCGGCCGCAATCAGCGTAACCGTAAACCTCGCCGCGAAAACAATGGCCGCAACAAAGATGCTCGCGGCAAAAATGGCAATAATAATGGCGAGCGCAAAGAGCGGGCCCCACGAAACAATGACCGAAGCGACAGAAACAACGATAACGGCCAGGCGGAACGTAAAGGCAAGAGAGAGCCAAAAGCCGAAAATCGCAACAAACGCGATCACGCCGACAGAGATCAGACCAGCGAAGATTCGCAGCCAAAGCCTGATACAAGCAACTTGCCTACAGAGAACGGCACAGTGAAGTGGTTCAATAGAACCAAAGGCTACGGCTTTATCGTTAGAGAATCAGGCGAAGAAATATTCGTCCACCAACGCTGCATTGTGACCACAGAGGAAGGCCAGAGGCCAAATCTACGTGATGGACAAGAGGTTACTTTTGTTGTGGTCAACCATGACAAAGGTGTTCAGGCAGATCGGGTTACGCCCATCAACTAATTGATTTGGCTACCAAATAATGAAAATTAAGGCGCTACTGTCTCAACGAATTGAGAGTGCCTTCGAGGCACTCGGTCTTCAAGGCCAAGCCATGCTGCAAGCTGCTAGCCGACCAGAGTTTGGTGACTACCAAGCCAATGGGGTAATGGCGGCGGCCAAACGAATCGGGCAGAACCCAAAAGAAGTGGCCGCCCAGGTCATCGCCCAACTAGATTTAGAAGGTATAGCCAAAGACGTTAGCATTGCTGGCCCAGGCTTTATTAACATCACGCTGGCTGAAGAATTTTTGGCCACCATCTGCAATACCCAGCCTTCTAAAACAGAAAACCCGCTGACAGCAGTAGTGGACTATTCTGGGCCAAACCTCGCCAAAGAAATGCACATTGGACATATCCGCAGCACCATCATTGGCGACTGTATTGCCAGAGTGTTAGAAGCCCAAGGACATAAAGTAGTTCGCCAAAACCATGTCGGCGATTGGGGCACCCAATTTGGCATGTTGCTAACTTACCTCAACGAAACCGGCGAAAACTCTGACGCGTTGTCAGACATTGAAGATTTTTATCGCGCGGCTAAGCAACGCTTCGACGAAGATGAAGACTTTAAGAACCGCAGCAGACAAACCGTGGTAGCGCTACAAGCGGGCGATCAGCAGGTACTGTCCCATTGGCACCGCTTCATCGATATATCCATATCTCACTGCCAGCATCTGTATGAGCGCATGGGTGTTGAGCTAACGCGGGACGATATTAAAGGCGAGAGTTCTTACAATGATGAACTTGCGCCCATGATTGAGCAGCTTGCAAAAGCCAATTTACTCACCGAATCAGAGGGTGCTCAGTGCATTTTCCTTGATGAATTCAAAAATAAGGATGGCGACATTCTGCCGTTGATCGTGCGCAAATCAGATGGCGGCTACCTCTACGCAACCACTGATATGGTCGCCCTGCAACATAGAACCCAAACCTTAGGTGCGGACCGAGTACTGTACTTTGTTGACGCGCGTCAATCTTTGCACTTCAAGCAGATTTTCGCTGCAGGTAGAGCCGCCGGGCTAGCTTCAGAACACGTTGAGCTGTCGCACATGCAGTTTGGCACCATGCTAGGCAAAGACAATAAGCCCTTCAAAACACGCCAAGGTGCCTTAATCAAATTAGCCGATTTACTCGACGAGGCCATTGAACGGTCACAAAAAGTACTTGCCGAGAAGCGTGGCGGTGCAACTGAAGATATGGCGCACCTTGCTGAGGTCATTGGCATTGGCGCGGTAAAATATGCAGACCTGTCGAAGAACCGCACCAGCGACTACGTTTTCGATTGGGACCAAATGCTCAGTTTCGAGGGCAATACCTCCCCCTATCTGCAGTACGCCTACAGCAGAATACAAAGTATTTTCAGTAAGAGTGATGTTGCGAGAGACACTTTGCCTGAGCAAATAATCCCTGTAGACGAAGCAGAACGCCGCTTGGCTGTTGCCATAGCCGGCTTCGATGACATGCTCGACTTAGTCGCAAAAGAGGGCTACCCCCACTATTTGTGCGGCTACTTATATGATCTTGCCGGCAGGTTCACTCAGTTCTACGAGCAATGCCCAATCCTCACCAGCGCAGACCAAGACAAAGTTCGCCGCCTGAGATTAGCCGAACAAAGCGGGGAAATTTTAGCCAACGGCTTAGAGTTACTGGGCATTGGTGTTGTAGAACGCATGTAGCCTTGGGCTTAAGCGTTGATCAACTTATAGGTGTTTGCCAATGAGCTTTACTACGCTTATCACAGCTAAAGAACTTGCCGATCACCCAGTTCAGGGCCTGCGTATTTTGGATTGCAGAGGCCGGCTTGGAGACCCCGCTTGGGGGCAAATGGCTTTTGACCAAGGTCATATTCCCGGCGCAGTGCATGCTGACATGGACCGTCACCTTGCCACCCAACCCAACCAACACGGCAGACACCCACTGCCCTCGCCTCAAGCATGGCTTGCTCAAATACAAGCGTGGGGTATTGAAAACCAAGACCAAGTTGTTGTTTACGACGACGCTGGAGGCAGTTTTGCAGGCCGCGCCTGGTGGATGATGCGTTGGCTTGGGCATTTGAATGTTGCGGTACTCGACGGCGGTTTAAACAATTGGTCTGGGCCGTTAACAGAGCCGGGAGGCAGTGTTGAAGCTTACTCACCGAGTCAATTCCAAGCCACTACTCCGCTGACAAAATTGTCCTCAGCTGAGGATGTGTTGACACTCAGTACAACGCTCATGAAGGCCGCCAACACCGCAACTGAATATCTAATAGACGCTCGCGCACTGGCGCGTTTTGCCGGCGATGAGGAACCCATCGACCCGGTCGCCGGACACATTCCCGGGGCAGTCTGCTTGCCCTTTAGCGACAATTTAGACGACCAAGGTTTTTTCAAAGCGCCAAACGACCTTGCTACACGCTTTCTTGCTCTGGGCTTAGAGCGCTCCCATAAAGACCCAGCTGTAACCATTTATTGCGGCTCTGGCGTCACCGCCATTCACAACATATTGGCCATGCGCATTGCGGGGTTTGGCGAAGCCGCCTTGTACGCGGATTCTTGGAGCGGTTGGATCGTGGACGCTAACCGACCAGTGGCTAGCGGATTAGACAAATAACTTTTTATGTTGCAAAGCCCGACCTATCACCAAGAATATATAGCCCCCGCTGCTCTGGACTGGATCAACGACCAGCCATTTTCTAAGCAGTATGAAGACATTTACTACACCGCTGACGGCACAGATGAAGTCCACAGAATCTACCTTAAACCCAGCGCCCTGCTTGAGCGCAAGGACTTGGGCGCGTGCATTAATGTCGGTGAATTGGGTTTCGGTAGTGGTCTAAATTTCGCCATAACCGCCACCGAGCTTTTACAACAAACCAACAAACACCTGCATTTCATCAGCTTTGAAGCACATCCACTGGACTACGAGGCGTGGCAAAAAATAGCCCCAACTCGCGCGAGCTTGCAAATATATAGAGTACTTGCAGACAACCCACCGCCGCTGCTCACGGGCTGGCACCGTCGCAGCTTCGCCAATGGGCGCGTACAGCTCAGCGTCTATCATGGCAACGCCTTAGACGGCCTTCAGGATTTAGCAAAGCGACAACGACAACCCGTAGATGCATGGTTCTTAGATGGCTTTTCACCGCCAAAGAATCCTGACATGTGGGACTTAAACATATTGTCTGCAATTGCAGACAACTCTACCCAAGGCACCACCGTAGGCTCTTTCACCTCAGCTGGAGCTGTAAGACGAGGCCTTGAAGCGCTGGGGTTTGCTATGCGCAAAGTTGATCAGCAGCCCATTAAACGCTCTAGTCTCGCCGGCACTTTAGTGGCTAACGGGGCCAAACAAAGACAAAGCACGCCTCAACGCGTAAGTGTTTTTGGCGCAGGTATCGCCGGATGTACCGTTGCTCGACACTTGGCCGACCAAGGCGTGCAGGTACAAATGTTCGATCCCAATGGCATAGCCAGTGGCGGCTCAAAAATGGATGTCAGCGCATTGCATTGCAGATTGTTAGGCGACAGCAGCCCTGGCGCAGAATTTCGCGCCCGCGCTTTTCACTACGCCCGCAGCTACCACCCAAACTTCCCGGGATTCTCCGCCACCGGCGCGGTGCAACTGGCAATGAACGACGGCGAGTTGAGCAAAATTCGCAGAATAGCCAAGGTCTATGCACCTGACTCAAGCGCGACTCAGAATTGGCTGACCTATCTAGACGAGCAAACCTTAACTGACGATTTTCAGTTAGCCGGCCTTGGCGCATTGGTTTTCCCCAGCGCCGCAATCATCGACTTGCCCCAGCTTTGTCACGGCCTTATGGACCACCCGAACATTGAATTCGTTAAACAACCGGGCGTTGAGACAGACCAGCAGCCCTTTATTGTCGCCTGCGCTGGCACCAGCAAAAATTTCGCCAACACCCAAAGCTTAGAAATTGGCGAGATGTACGGCCAATTAGATTGGATAAAGCCGGTGACTCAAGCACGAATACCCATGCCAATAGTGGGCAACGGCTATGTCATCCCCGGCGACAAAGAATGGACCGTGGGCAGCAGCTACGAATACGAACCGTGGACATCGGCGGAAGCGAGCACAAGTAACATCAACAAAAACCGACGCTTTATCGGCGACGGCAAAATGACATCACTGCGCCATAAGCGCGCACCGCGCTGTGTCTCCAGCGACCGCGAACCGGTCGTTGGCAAGCTCAGTGATATGGGATGGATCTCCACCGCGCATGGATCAATGGGCACCAGCTCCGCGCCCATGGCCGCAGCTATGATTAGCAGTCAACTATTGGGCTGGATCGCGCCGGTCTCCCAGCGTGTAGAAACCAATCTCAGCCCTCAGCGCTTTATTGCCCGCCAAGCCCGGCGCGGCATAAAGCATGTAGGGCCTAAACCGGACTAGTTGAGTGTGCGTTGACGCACGCAGTCAGCACTTACCTAAACAGCAGGCAAAAAAAAGCGCACCTTCAAATGGATGCGCTTTAATTTTCTAAGCCTGCACAAGACCAAGATTCAGAGCAAAATTAACGCTCTTGAATCACGCGCACGTTAATCACGCTTTCAATGGCTCGAATTGCTTCAAGCAGGCCTTCATCTGGCGCTTCCGACAGATCAATTAGGTTGTATGCCAACTCATCACGGCTCTTATTGATCAGATCAATCACGTTGATGTTGCGCTCTGCTAATACGGCAGTCATTTGACCCAACATGCCCGGCACGTTGTGGTTACTTACTGCCAAACGATAGCCAGAAACAGCATCCGCACTTACCGCTGGAAAATTCACAGAATTCACAATGCTGCCGGTTTCTAAAAACCGTACCAACTGGTCCGCAGCCATTACCGCGCAGTTCTCTTCCGCTTCGTCAGTACTCGCACCTAAGTGTGGAGTGAGCATTACGCGGTCGTGGTCCAACAAGCCCGGCACTGGGAAGTCGGCAACATAGCGGCCTAAATGCCCACTGGCTAGGGCTGCTTTTAATGCACCCGAATCAACAATGGGCTGGCGCGCAAAGTTCAACAACACGCTGCCTGGCTTAAATGCCTTTAGCGCTTCTTCATTAATCATGCCTTCTGTAGCAGGCAGCAATGGCACGTGAATGCTCACGTAATCTGCTTTCGCAAAAAGACTTGGGAGATTTTGCATACGCTCTACCTGGGAAGGTATGCGCCATGCGGCATCTACTGACAACGCAGGATCGTAACCCAACACGTTCATACCCAGATCCATGCCTGCCCGAGCAACCATAGAACCGATAGCGCCTAAACCAACCACGCCCAAGGTTTTGCCTACTAACTCTCGACCCTTAAATTTCTTCTTCTCAGCTTCTACCAGCTTGTTCAACTCAGCTTCGTCTGTGACGTTAGCCAGTGAACGCACGTAAGCAATGCCACCAAATACATCTCGCGATGCCAGCAATAAAGCCGTGATCACCAACTCTTTGACTGAATTAGCATTAGCACCCGGCGTATTGAATACAACAATGCCTTTTTCGCTACATGCCTGCACTGGCACATTATTAGTGCCTGCACCCGCGCGTGCTACCGCTCTTAGATCAGGGTTGAGGTCTTCGGCTGCTAGCTTGTGACTACGGATCAACAAAGCCTCAGGAGCCTCATGCTCGGCATTAACTTCGTAGCCGTTAGAAGGGAATCGCTCTAGGCCGATTGGCGCAATAGCGTTATAAGTTCGAATTTTATACATAGAATTTACGCCAGAAATGAAGCGAGCACGGTAGGCAACCCATGAGTTCAAGTCAAGGAGAACGCTTCATGATTAGATGAATTTGAGTAGCCTGACGCTCTGCTGGGTAATTAGCTTCGCGGTGAATTTTGTGCGAAAGAGGCTGTTCTGCGTTCAAATCTCGCGAGCTATTTAGCCACAGCCTCCAACTCAGCCACCAACGAGTCACTGGCCTTCAGTGCAGTTACGCCTCCAAGTGTCTGTTGATATTGCGGTGCATTGTCGCGCAAAGTTTTGAGCGCAATAAGCAACTGCTCTGTCCCCAGGTCTTCCTCTGCCACCACTTCGCTCAAGCCTTGCGCCTTGGCGTAAGCGGCGTTAGCCAGTTGGTCACCCCGAGACGCAGCCCCAGACAAAGGCACCAGTAGCGTGAGCTTTTTCAACGCCCAAAATTCAAACAGCGCATTAGCGCCAGCTCGCGACACCACAATGTCCGCTGCGGCCAACATATCGCCCCAACCCGCGTCCACATACTCCAACTCAAGGTATCCAGGCTGGCGCAAGTTTTTCGACTTGCCAGGACCGCAGATATGCACCACAAAGTAGCTCGCGCAAAGCTCAGGCAGAGACGCTCTAACAATGGCATTCAGCGCATCAGCACCTAAACTACCGCCGGTGACCAACAAAATTGGCAGTCCGCTTTCAACGCCCAAAAAAAGTCGCCCTGCTGCGGCATCACCGTTGAGTAAATCCTCACGCACCGGGGTGCCAGTATTTACAACCCGCCCCTTAAAACCAGCAAAACGTGTGTCAGCAAAACTAGAGCAAAGGGTCGACACAAAAGGCATGACCAAACGATTGGCCAACCCCGGCGTTAGATCTGACTCATGAGCGACAATAGGCATTCTCAACAACCAACCTGCAAACACGACGGGAAAAGAGACAAAACCGCCTTTAGAAAAAATCACATGAGGGCGAATTTTTCTGAGCAAAAACATCGCCTGAGCAATGCCTAGAAAAATGCGGATAACGTCAGAAAAATTTTGCCACGAGAAATAGCGCCGCAGTTTACCGGCGGACACACTGTGAAAAGTGATCGCCCTGTCGCCCAACAACTTTTCTTCTAAACCGCTATGCGTGCCTACAAAATGCACTTGCCACTGCTTTTTGATCAACTCATCCGCCACAGGCAAGGCTGGCAGCACATGCCCTGCGCTACCGCCGCCTACAATGACAATGGTCTTTTTGGCACTGTTTGTGGCTGCCAGCGATGCAGTGTCTGGTGCTGTGTCAGATGTTGTGTTTACGTTTTGACTCATGAGCCTTCTTTATTTTGCAGCTGTCTAACTAAGACTGGAAGCACAGGTAGTAACAACACCATAACCCGTCACTGAGCGCTAGTAACCCAAGACTTCTTTCAGTAAAGGCACGGTCAGCATGCGCTTATGTTGTAGCGTGGCGTAGTCCAACTTCTCCAAATCCTCTAGCAAAACCTGCAACTGCCGAGGGCCACGGCGCAGCCAATATTCCAAAACACTTTCTGACAAATGGTAGCCGCGCTCTTCAGCCCGCAGGCGCAGCACTCGAGCTTTGCCTTTATCATCTAACGGTACAATTTGGTAATGACTCAGCGAGCGCATACGTGAATTAAGGTCGGCTAAATCAAAGTTCTCTGACAGCGCAGATTGGGTATGGGTGATGAGCAACGTACCGGCAACGGCTTGTACGTGATTGTAAAGGGCCATCAACAATTCCTCTGCTGAGGCATTGGCCTTCAACCCTTGGGCGTCATCCACCACCACTAAAATTTTTCGCCCTTGGCTAGCTGAAGCTTCGAGCGCGGGACGAAACGCTTGCTGCAACCTTTGCGCGCTACCACCGGTTAGGTCTGCACAGCCAATAAAAAAACAGTGTTCGCCCTGCTCTAAACCTTGACTGTAACGTCCCTGGAGCAGGTGACTGCGCCCACTGGACGCCTCGCCATAAATCCACATACCGCAGAAACCATCCACTTCACTGTGCAGACTCTTCACCAGTTCAACATTGTTACCCACAACAAAGTTGTCCAACCTGGGTTGATGTGGCGCATCTATAGAAAGTACATCCTGATCTAACAAATCAATAACCGCCTTCGATAGATTTTACTTCACCGTCCACGCTTCGCTCCTCGCGTAATTTTTTTAACTTCAGCGCTTTAGATGATCTATCCGCCCACACCACAATGTAATGCACGCCAGAAACCGCACTGAGCACGGCCAGCAGGTAGATGCCAAAATCGTCAACAGCAACATGGGCGTAATTAGCCGCCGCCCCTATGGGCAACTGACTGGCCATAAGCAGTGACAACACAAGCATCTGCATGGCGGTGTTGGCTTTGCTGATCAGACTGGGCTGAACCTTAATATAACCAATAATGACTCGATAAAGTGTGCCGCCAGCTAACAAAATCAGATCTCTACCGAGCGTCAGCAGCACAAGCCATAAAGGAATTAAATTCTGAATTGTGAAGACAATGAAGACTGCCGCGACCAGAAACTTGTCCGCCAAGGGGTCCAGCAGCCTGCCTAAATCGCTTTTCCAATGGTACCTGCGCGCCAGTGCACCATCTAGTGCGTCGGAAAAACTGGCAATCAACATGAGGGCGAAAGCCTGCAGCGTTTGCCCTTGCCACAAAAACCAAGTGGTGGGGAAAACCAAAATGATGCGGATCACTGTGACGATATTTGGCAAATGCCGCATATCCAATTATCCCTGCCAACCCATTAGCGGCTGAGCATCCAACGCGGCCAAATTGGTCAGCCGACCTTCAATGGCAAGTAATGACACCAAACGCTCTAGAGAGGCCGAGGATAGTATTTGTAGCGAAATAACGTCCCCTTGTAGGGCCAACACGTCCACCCGTTCAACAAACTCGAATGCTTGCAAATAGGCCACCAGCTTCGAGTAACTTCGCAAAGTATCTAAGCCGCTAATACTAATCTCGTGATTTTGTGGGTCGCGGCCAAATATGGCGTACTCTTCCGCCAAACTGGTGGCGGCCATATCTACAGCCGAGCGGGCAACCCCTTCAATGTTTTGCGCTTGAACACCCCTTACACCAGCTGCCACAAAAGCGTTTGGCTTATTTGCATTGAGCACACTCGAAGGACGCTCACCTGCTTGCACCTTCATCAACTGCCACTCTCCACTATACAAACGCTCACCCAAAATCTCCTGAACACTGAACCTGCCAATTAAGTACTGCGCTGCCCCATACCTTTCAGATGCAACATTGAGTGCATCGGTAAATTTGCCCCAAACATCACTGACTGAAACCAAAATACTATCGTCTAAGTCCATTAAGGGCAGCGCTACAGGCAGACCTCTTAAATCCGCTTGACCAAGCAATCCTTGAACCAACTGGCTACTGTCATCAGCGCCTAGGATACGTCTTTGTCCGGGCTCATCCACTACCACCCACACCACTGTTTGCGGCCGTTTAGTCCACCATATGGGTAATCCGGCTTGTCGAATCAGCGCTAAAACCGATTCCGCCTGAAAGGTAAACCTAATACTCAGTATCTGAGCTGCACCATCTCGACCCTGGCCGCGCACATAGTCAAACTTGCTGTAGTACTGATCTGGCGCGTCCAAGGCGGAGTTAACGATGCCAGATCGAGGTATGGTGGCGAGACCGGTCAAACGGGAAAGCACGGTTAACAAAGTCTCTTGAGCCGCCGCCCGCCGGTTATTGCCACTTTGGTCAGCCACCTGCTGGTCCACTGTGTACAACCGATCCTCTGGACTTTGCGCTGCAATACTTGCGCCGCTCATAGTCGTAAGCAGCAGGCAAATGTACGCATTGGCCATATTTTTGCGCAGAGGAAGCAGTAAGCGGGGTAGGACTTTTATCAGTGTCATGCTGCGAGTTGAGCTAGCTATGGAAGGTCCCAGTGTAACGAAATTCCGCCGTTGGTAGAATGTTTCTGCGGCTTATCTCGTCTAAGATCCAGACTGGGACTTCACTTACGCTTTAGGGAAATCTAACAATGGCAGCTATAGACGAGGGTCTCGCCCAGCGGGTACGCGAAAGCCTTTTTAACTTGGCTGATTTCGCCGACATCAGTGAACGCAAAATGTTTGGCAGCCTTGTATTTATGGTCAATGGCCATATGACCTGTGGCGTTGGCGGCGAAGGTCTAATGTTGCGGGTGGGAGCAGACAGATATGAGGACGCGCTGACCCTACCACACGCCAAGGAAATGGATTTCACTGGCCGCCCTATGAAGGGTTTTTTGTACATCTCCTGGGAGGGCATTGAGGTTGATGAAGATTTGTCCCGGTGGCTCGCGCTAAGCTTAAGCTTCATCTTGGCCCAACCGCCCAAATAGAAAAAAACCGCAAAAAAACAGTTGTCGAAATAGCCGTCACAATAAGAGAAAAATTACCCCTGCAGCCCACAGCAGAATTTATTAAAGCAAAGAGAATCCTGTACACTACACGCCTCGCGTCAAGATTAAAGGAACCCAGGTGCCGCAACCCCCGACATCAAACGATTCAACAGAAAGTCACTCCAACGGCCTTACCTACAAACAAGCTGGCGTAGATGTGGAGGCTGGCGCTGAATTAATAAGACGCATTGGACCTGCTGCCAAAGCAACCCGCCGACCCGAGCTCTTAGGCGGCCTTGGTGGTTTTGCAGCGATGGCGGAAATGCCCGAAGGGTACACACAACCGGTCATTGTCACCGGCACAGACGGTGTGGGCACCAAACTCAAATTAGCCATAGATTACGCACGCCACGATGGCGTTGGGCAAGATTTGGTCGCCATGTGCGTGAACGACGTATTGGTTACCGGCGCCGAAGCATTCCTGTTTCTCGATTACTACGCCACAGGACGACTTGACATAGATGTAGCAGAGCGCGTTATTAACGGCATTGCCAAGGGCTGTGAATTAGCCGGTTGCACATTAGCTGGCGGTGAAACTGCGGAGATGCCCGGATTTTATAGCGACGGCGAATACGACCTTGCTGGCTTCTGCGTGGGTGTTGTAGAAAAAGCGAAAATCATCGACGGCAGTAAAATCAGTAGCGGTGACCAGATTATTGGGCTACCCAGCAGCGGCCCCCATAGCAACGGTTACTCGCTGATCAGAAAAGTTATCGAACGCCAAGGCATGGTGCCTAATGACGATCTCTTGGACGACTTATTAGCGCCCACACGGATTTACGTGAAGTCGGTAAGGCAACTACTAGAACATGTAGACGTCCACGGCATGGTGCACATCACAGGTGGCGGATTTTTTGAAAACATTCCCAGAGTCTTTAACAACCCAGATCATGGTGCGCTTCTAAATCTGGACAGCTGGCAACAACCGGATGTTTTTTCTTGGCTACAACAAGCCGGCAATATCAGCAACGATGAAATGATGAGCACATTTAATTGTGGCCTAGGCATGTTGTTGTTGGTGGCTAAAGATGATGTTGAACAAACTTTGCAGACTTTAAAAGACCAAGGCGAAGCGCCGGTGTTGGTCGGGCAAGTGGTTGAAGGCGACGTTGATGTTGCCAAAGGCCAGTTGCTGGTTCGCTAACGTGCCTTCAATTAGAACTCGTATTTAGATCTAGCAATTAGCCTCCCCAAATACAACCTCATGGCTGGAGCAAATTACTTGCCCAGCCTGCTTTCCCCTCTTAGACCATTGGCTCTTTTTACTTTTTGGGCTTTTTAGGCTTCGTTGCGCGCGTCCTTTAAGCCGCAAAATTTCAGGCCACGGGCTTTTCGAGCTTAGGCCTCTATGGCTTAGGAAGCGTCACCCCAGTTTGGCCCTGATACTTACCTCCACGATCTTTATAGGTGGTTTCACAGCGCTCATCTGACTGAAAAAATAACATTTGCGCCACGCCTTCATTGGCATAAATCTTTGCTGGCAACGTGGTTGTATTAGAAAATTCCAAAGTCACATGGCCTTCCCACTCTGGCTCTAAGGGTGTGACATTAACAATAATGCCGCACCGCGCATAAGTAGACTTACCCAAACAAATTGTTAGCACGTCCTCTGGAATACGAAAGTACTCAACGGTACTGGCCAGCGCAAAGGAGTTCGGTGGAATAATACACACGTCCCCTTCCACATCGACAAAGCTGCGTTCATCGAAGGCTTTAGGATCTACTGTTGCCGAGTGAATATTAGTAAAAACCTTAAACTGCGGACCACAGCGCACGTCATAGCCGTAGCTAGAGGTGCCATAGGAAATCACCTTATTGCCGTCTCGAGTTTTAACTTGGCCCGGTTCAAACGGTTCGATCATGCCCTTTTTAGCTTGCTCTACAATCCAGCGGTCGGCTTTGATGCTCATACGTTGTGTCTCTTGATGTCTTTAATAAAAGTAATAAAAATACTAAAAAATTGCGTGCTATCCATGCACCCACTCGCTCTAACTGGGGCACGCAATCGGCTGTTAATCATCAACCATGCTAATGGTTGGCGTACTGCCTTGATTGCCCCATAACCGGGCCGCCATATTACGCGCTGCGTCTCGGTAAAGCGCACTAATGGCGGAGTCAGGCTCTGCTTTCACCGTTGGGTGTCCACCGTCAGCCTGCTGACGAATAGACATAGCCAACGGCAACTGCCCTAACAAAGGTACGCCCAAATCTTCCGCCACGCGCTTGCCGCCGTCCTCGCCGAACAAATGGCTGAGATGGCCGCAGTTATCGCATTGGTGAACGCTCATATTCTCCAAAATCCCTAGAACAGGAATGTCTACCTTGGCGAACATTTCTATACCCTTAAGGGCATCTAGCAGCGCTATATCTTGAGGCGTGGTCACAATTACTGCGCCGGCAACCGGTGCTTTTTGTGACAAGGTCAACTGAATGTCACCTGTGCCTGGAGGCATATCAACAATCAAATAATCTAAATCGCCCCATAAGGTTTGACCCAAAATCTGTTGCAGCGCACCGCTGGCCATAGGTCCACGCCAAACCATGGGGGTTTTATCGGTAATCATAAAGCTCATGGACATCGCTTTTATGCCATGGGCTCGGATGGGGTCAAAAAACTTTCCGTCCTTTATATCTGGGCGACGGCCTTCTGCCACGCCAAGCATCATGCCCTGGCTGGGGCCGTAAATATCTGCGTCCAAGAGGCCCACTTTGGCACCCTCGGCATCTAGCGCCAGAGCTAAATTAACCGCAGTGGTCGATTTGCCTACACCGCCTTTGCCACTGCTCACCAACACCACATTTTTCACCTGACCAAAACCGCGGCCCGGCGTGGCTGAAAAGCCAATATCTAATTCAATGTCGTCAACGCCCAAAAAAGCGGAGAGTTGCTGCGTTAACTGGGTCTGCATGCCTTGGGCCGGATAACCTAATGTAACCGAAATGCGCTTGCCCGATGACAGTACCCGTGCACCCAGGGACTGCCACGTTTGCCCTAAATAGGGGTCTACAAAATCTTCAACCTTCATCGATGTCTAACATCCAAATAAAACAAGGCGCATAGTGTAAGCCCATTTGCTGTAATTTGGCTTTATTCTTCTTCAGGGCAATGTATATTGCTCCGATCTTAACGCTGTCGATCATTTCCGCCGCGTTCAATGCTTTACGGTACTCATAGGCCCCACATGTCACGTCGAATTTTAGTTACTAGCGCTCTGCCAAACGCTAACGGTCCCATCCACCTAGGACACATGCTTGAGCATGTGCAAACGGACATCTGGGTGCGCTTCCAACGCATGCGCGGCAACCAAACCCTCTATGTGTGCGCGGACGACACCCACGGCACGGCCACTATGATTAAGGCCGAAGAAGAATCGGTAACCCCAGAAGTATTAGTAGAAAATATCCGTCAGTTGCACGTAAAAGACTTTCAGGGCTTTTTAATCAGCCACGACAACTACTATTCAACCCATAGTGATGAAAACCAACATTTCTCGTCGCTGATCTATAATCGCCTACAAGAAAAGGGCCTGATTTTTACCAAGGAAGTCGAGCAGCTATACGATGCAGAAAAAGGCCTATTTTTGGCCGACCGCTTCGTTGTTGGCGGTTGCCCAAAGTGTAAGGTTGAGGGTCAGTATGGCGACAACTGCGAAGCTTGCGGGGCCACTTATGACGCCACCGACCTAATACAACCCAAGTCCATCTATTCAGGCGCGACACCTCAGTTACGAGCCTCAACCCACTACTTCTTTGACTTAGCCAGCTATACCCAGTTCCTCAAGGATTGGACCCGTAGCGACGCAGTACAACCAGAAATAGCGAATAAACTCAGCGAGTGGTTAGACGATGGGCTACGCGCTTGGGATATCTCAAGAGATGCGCCCTACTTTGGCTTTACCATTCCTGGCACTACGGACAAGTATTTCTACGTTTGGATGGATGCACCCATTGGTTATATGGCCAGCTTCCAAAACTACTGCACTGCGCAAAACGACCCCAATTTACAGTTCGACGATTTTTGGCGTGCAGATTCCAGCGCCGAGGTGCACCACTTTATTGGCAAGGATATTGTTAACTTCCATGCGTTGTTTTGGCCTGCGGTTTTGGACGGCGCGAATTTCCGCACACCGACCAAAATACATGCACATGGCTTTGTCACTGTGGATGGCACCAAGATGTCTAAGTCTCGCGGTACCTTTATTCTCGCTGACAAATACCTCGAACATTTGAACCCAGAATACCTGCGCTACTACTACGCCGCCAAACTGAGCAATTCGGTAGATGACTTAGACATCAACCTAGAAGATTTTGTCCTCCGCGTTAATTCAGATCTGGTCGGCAAAGTCATCAATATTGCCAGCCGCACAGCAGGCTTCTTGGTGAAAAACTTCGACGGTGTCATGTCAGAGGCAGTACATGACAGCGAACTAATGACAAAATTCACGGAGCAAGCCGAAAACATTGCAGCGCTTTATGAAGAGGGTGAGTTCAGCAAGGCAGTGCGTGAAATCACAGGCTTGGCAGATTTAGCCAACCAATACATTGCCCAACATGAACCTTGGGCAATGGTGAAAAATCCAGAACTACACGAACAGGTGCAGTTAGTGTGCAGCCAAGCCATTAACATGTTCCGCTTTTTGGCCATTTTCCTGAAACCAATTTTACCGGTGACGGCGGAAAAGGCAGAAGAATTTCTGGGCGTTGCGCCGCTTGCATGGTCTGACTGCGAGCATTTGCTCAGCGGCCATAAAATCAACAAGTTCAAACCTATGTTGCAGCGTATCGAGGGCAAAACCGTGGCTCGGCTAGTAGAAGCATCTGCGGAACCTGCAGCGCAAACTACTGACAACAAGACAGCGGAGAAGAACAAACAGCAAAAACCTGCTCAGCTCGCAAAAAACGAGGGCAAAAACTCTGACGGTGATTTTATTGATATAAATGACTTCACCAAAGTGAGTCTAAAGGTGGCGAAAATTATTGCCGCGGAGGCGGTAGAAGGCGCGGACAAACTACTTAAGCTCACGTTAGATGTAGGCGACCATGAACGCGCTGTCTTCTCAGGCATCAAAGAAGCCTATAACCCAGAAGATTTGGTGGGCCGGTTAACGGTTGTGGTTGCCAACCTAGCGCCGAGAAAAATGCGCTTTGGTGTTTCCGAGGGTATGGTCTTAGCAGCAGGGCCAGGTGGCGCTAACATTTTCTTACTTGCACCCGACAGCGGCGCAGAGCCGGGCATGGACGTTAAGTAATGACGGACTATGACGTCACAGCAACAACTCTCTGGGTAGCGCGCCTACCCAATACGCTTTGCTAGCCGCAGTAAACAATTGCCGCGCGGTATGCCGCCAGCCGTATCGGCTTTGTAAGCAGGGCCGCACTGAGCGCACTAAGCCGTGCGTGATAAACACATGCCCAAGCACCCGGCGCGGGCTAACCAAAAGACCTCTTAAACCGTGACTGAACTCGGCCTAATTTTAATCGGCGCGCTGTTAGTCAACAATTTTGTCCTTGCGCAGTTCTTAGGCCTTTGCCCTTTTATGGGCATCACCAAAAGCTACGACACCGCCTTTGCGACAGGTCTGGCCACAACCTTTGTACTCACTCTAGCAGCCGTCATTTCCCACCTTATTTACCACGGCATTTTGGTGCCCTTGGACCTGACCTACCTCAATATCATTTTGTTTATTGTGGTCATTGCCGGACTGGTACAACTGATCCAAGTTTATCTGCACGCCACCTCCCCGGTATTGCACCAACTGCTGGGCATTTACCTACCCCTTATCACCAGTAACTGCGCGGTATTAGGGGTGACCTTACTGGCCATCAATCAAAATTTATCGCTGTTGCAAACACTGACATTCGCTATTGGCGCCGCGGCAGGTTTCACGCTGGTCATGGTCTTGTTTGGTGCATTGCGCGAGCAACTTCAACAAGCTCGCCTTCCCGAAGCCTTTGAAGGCACGCCCATCGCCTTAATCAGCGCAGGCCTCATGAGCCTGGCGTTTATGGGCTTTCAGGGCATTGGTAGCTGATGTTTGGGCCACTGCTCATCATTTGCGCTTTGCTGGCATTTGCAGCTGGCGTGCTATGGATTCGTAGCAATGTGGCAAAAGACGAAGACAGTCTTGTTACAACTATTGACGCCCTGCTGCCGCAGACCCAATGCGCCCAATGCAGTTATCCGGGTTGCCGCCCCTATGCACAGGCAGTGGCTGAAGGTGCGCAAATAGACCTTTGCCCGCCCGGCGGACAAGAATTGGTGGTTCAGCTCAGTGAGTTAATGGGCGTTGAGATACCCGCCCAAAAGTTAGCCGAACCGCTAGCCTTGGTTGCCGTCATCGACGAAGCCGAGTGTATTGGTTGCACGTTGTGCCTGCCGCCCTGTCCAGTGGATGCCATCCTTGGCGCCCAAGGGTTTATGCACACCGTGCTCAGCAAAGACTGCACCGGCTGCGAATTGTGCATCGCACCCTGCCCAGTAGACTGCATTACCTTAGAACCGATCGGCAACGTCAGCGCTCATGTGATCGACAAGCCCTTCGAACTGAAAGGCAAAGGATGTATTAACTGTGGTCAATGCGCACCAGCTTGCCCCAAGGACTTGCTGCCTGACCAATTGCTAAAACTGGGTAACGGTGAATTATGGGAACAGGCGAGTGAGTTGAACCTTCAAGACTGCATTGAATGCAGCTTATGCGACCGAGTATGCCCCAGCGAAATCAATTTGGCGCAGTTTTTCGGCCACGGCAAAGTGATGGAAAAGCAGCGCCTGGCAGTCAATGCAGAAAAGCTCCGTATTCAAGATCGCTTTGAAAACCATCAGGCACGCCTGCAAGCGAAAGAGGAAGAAGGCAACCAGCGTCGCCAGCAGCGTATGAACGAGCGCCTGCAAAGACTTCAGCAGAGTCGAGGCGGCGATCAATGAAAGCACGTAAAATCATTAAGACACCCACTGTCATGGCATGGGTGCTCGTCGCACTGCTGCCGGGCTTAGCTGGTATGACCTTCTATTTTGGCCTGGGCGTATTGTGGAATTTATTCTGGCTATCTGCCCTTTGCTTGGCTACCGAGGTGCTCGTTGTCGCCCTTCGAACCGGCAGTCTTTCTCCAGCGCTTTTGCGCGCGCCCTTACAGAACAACCTTGGCGACGGTACAACCTTACTTGCAGCTTGGCTTATTGCCATCTGCCTTCCGCCCTATATTTCTATACAGATTTTAGCCGTCGCGGCGCTGGCCTCCATTGGCCTAGCAAAACACGCTTATGGCGGGCTAGGTAACAATATCTTTAATCCAGCCATGGTGGGCTACGCGGTAATACTGCTGTCTTTCCCCCAAGCATTAGCCGCATGGCCGGCACTGGGCGACACAAAAAATTTAGTAGCGGATGCCCTAAGCGGCGCCACCTACCTTTCAGAATTTCGCTACCGCGATGCTATGACCGTTGATGAGTTTTTGCTCAACAACCCACAAGTCATGCACCAACAAATTATCGCTGGACTGTTTTTACTCGGCGGTTTAGGCCTAATCTATCTACGAATTATCAGTTGGCGTATTCCTCTGGCACTACTGATTACCGTTGGACTGCTGGCAAGCGTCACCTATGACCAAGGCTCCACCCAAAGCATGGGGTCTGCGTGGTTTCATTGGGCCACCGGCGGCACTATGGCCGCAGCATTTTTTGTGGCAACAGACCCTGTCACTCATCCAAGCCGCCATAGTCACCAGATAATTTTTGCCGTCAGCATTGGCATCTTGCTATTTGTCATTCGCACCCAAGGCAACCTACCCGATGGCATCGCTTTCGCCGTTTTGTTGGCTAACTGCGCAACGCCATTGCTCAATCGCATCCACAGACAGAGGGAGAAACAGCATGTTTAAAACGCTGGCTTCGCTCGCGTTAATCGGCGCAGTCTGTGGCCTTGCGTTGTTTGGCTTAAACGACATAACTCACAGCGACATTGAAAAAAACCGAACAAAAAAAGCTCGAGAGATAATGACCGAACTGCTCAAACAACCCCTACCCGACGACATTGTTTGGGTAGAGGGTGTTAGCGGGGATTGTCAGCTGGGCTATTTCGTTATGCATGCAGAAAACGGCTATTCAGGACCGATCAATTTTTTTGCCCTGTACCAGCCAAAGCTATCGACGCAGAACCCCCTGGACCAGGAAACGACTACAACAGAACAGCTCAGTTTGCGGGTCACGCGTCACCAAGAAACCCCCGGCATAGGCGACTTCATTGATCACAAGCGCGAGCGCTATCTGCCAGACCTCGACCAGCAATCAATTGCACAATGGCAGAACTTGGACAATATTACCGGAGCGACCATTACCCACCGAGCGATTAAAAAAGCGGCACTGAACATTCAAACCCGGGTCCGCTATCACAACGAGAAATATCCCTGTGTCGAATAACGATTTCAGCCGCGGCGCAATGGAGAACAACCCGGCCTGGGCGCAACTTCTGGGTCTATGCCCACTACTGGCTGTCAGTAACAGTATTTCTAACGCGCTGGGGTTAGCTTTGGCCAGCGGGTTTGTTTTGCTGGGCGCTAACACAAGCATTTCTCTCCTGCGAAAAATTATTCCTGATGTGGCACGTCTGCCCTGCTTCGTTCTTATCATTGCCACCTTCACCACCGTAGCAGTCATGGTTTTGGAAGCTTACGCCTTTGACCTGTTCACTCGCATTGCGCTCTTCATTCAAATCATTGTGACCAACTGCATGATTCTGGGCAGGGCAGAGGCTTTTGCAAGCCGACAACCTGTGGGTCGAGCAATAGTAGACGCGCTTGGCACGGCAACAGGTTTTGCTATTGCACTCTTGGCCTTGGGGGCAGTGCGCGAGGTGCTGGGTAACGGCACATTGTTCAATGACATGAATTTATTGGTAGGTGACATAGGCACTGACTGGCAACTGACAATTTTTTCCTCAGCACCGCTGCCCTTGGCACTGTATCCTCCCGGCGCATTCCTTTTGGCTGGGCTTTTGTTCGCAGGAGTGAAGGCGCTGACAGCAACACAAAATGGCCCTGACGCTGAAAAAGGTGCTGGAGAATGCGCTGAAAAAGATACTGAGAAAAAACCTGGCCAAGAATCTGGCGCAGCCAATGAGGCAATGCGCAATACGATCCCATAAGTTAATATCTACCTATTCTATTTAGAGGTGGTCTATGAACGCTGACAAACGCCATGAAATTTTCACTCGCTTGCGCGCAGAAAACCCAAACCCCACCACCGAGCTTAACTATAATTCGCCCTTTGAATTACTGATTGCCGTTTTGCTCTCGGCTCAAGCCACCGACGTTGGTGTCAACAAAGCCACAGGGCCACTATTTGCTGAGGCTAACACCCCAGAGGCGATCTACGAGTTAGGCATAGATGGCCTAAAGGAATACATCAAGACCATTGGATTGTTTAACACTAAAGCAGTGAACGCGCACAAAACCTGCAAAATTTTGATGGACGACTACAACAGCGAAGTACCGGAAGACCGCACCGCATTGGAAGCGCTACCCGGTGTGGGCCGCAAGACCGCGAACGTGGTACTCAATACCGCCTTCGGCCACCCCACCATTGCGGTAGATACCCACATTTACCGCGTGTCCAACAGGACCAAAATAGCGCCCGGGAAAAATGTCCGTGAAGTTGAAGACAAGCTGATCAAGTTTGTGCCTGCGGAGTTTAAAGTAGACGTACACCACTGGCTGATCCTTCATGGGCGCTATGTCTGCGTGGCACGCAAACCTAGATGCGGCAGTTGCAGCATCGAAGATTTATGCGAATTTAAAGATAAAACCGACGACTGAGGCTTTTATAAAAATGGCGTCGGCTATAGCTATAGGTCGACCAAGCTCACGTTGGTTAGTGGACCGCCAAAGAAATAGCCGCCGACTTTACGAAAGCGCTCAACAGCATCTGTCGCTAAAAACACCATCTCGTTATCTGATACCGGCGTACCGCGCAGCAAATCCAGCTTTGATAAATCGCCAGATACGGTAGCAGCTGTTGTTTGCGCCGAATCCACCACCTGCACATCAGCGCCCACCAAGGCCTCAATTTGCTGACGAAATACCGGGAAGTGCGTGCACCCTAAGAGCACTGTCTTGGGGTGGCTAGAGGCAGAAGCCGCACCATCCACAAAACCCCGCAACCCATGTTCCAGAGTATGTTGGGTAAGTGAAGCCGCTTGATCACCCACCCAACCTTGCTCTGCCAAGGTCACCCACAACGGGCAGGCTCGACCAAAAACCGTGAGTGACGGATTTTGTTGGAGCAATGCGCGCTGGTAAGCACCGCCTAGGATTGTACTTTCTGTGGCTAAGACCAATACCCCACTGGCATCAGCCTGCATTGCAGCAGCTTGCGCACCGGGTTCTACCACACCGTAAACCGGCAGGGGCGCAAAGTCTTGAGCGAGCATTTTCAGAGCGGATGCAGACGCGGTATTACAAGCAACAACCAAGGCTTTGACCCCTCGACGAACCAACTCTTTAGAGGCTTGGCGCGCGTAGCGCACCACAGTGTCTGGGGATTTGGTGCCGTAAGGTAGCCGAGCGCTATCGCCCAAGTAGATGAACTGCTCATTGGGCATGGCCTTGGCCAATGCCGATAAAACAGTTAATCCACCCATACCCGAATCGAACACGCCAATGGGCAGCTGTCGATCCGGCTGTTGATCCAACTGTGAATCAGACATGACCGAGTTCTACAGCCTTGGACTAAGAGTAGTCACGACCGCGCTTGGCACCTAAGCGTAGGCGCAGTGCATTGAGTTTTATAAACCCACCAGCATCCACTTGGTCGTAGGCACCTTGGTCATCCTCAAAGGTCACCACGTCTTCGTCGTACAAGCTGTCTGCTGAAGCCCGGGCTACAACCGTGACAGAGCCTTTGTACAACTTCAGCGTAACGGTGCCGTTCACGGGAATCTGCGACTCATCAATCAGGGCTTGTAGCACTTTACGCTCTGGTGACCACCAATAACCGTTATAGATCATTTTCGCGTAGCGCGGCATCAACTCATCTTTAAGGTGGCCTACTTCGCGGTCTAGAGTAATCGACTCCATGGCTCTGTGACCGCGCAACATAATGGTGCCGCCCGGTGTTTCATAACAGCCGCGCGACTTCATGCCGACCATGCGATTTTCTACGATGTCGGATCGTCCAACACCATGGATTCCGCCCAAGCGATTCAATTCACGCAACATTTCTGCGGCTGAAAGAGCTTTGCCATTGAGCGCAACAGGGTCACCGGCTTTATAGGTGAGTTCAATGATCTCGGCTTTGTCCGGCGCCGCCTCTGGCGCAACAGTCCAACGCCACATGTCTTCATCAGCCGGACTGCTCGGGTCTTCCAAGCCGCCGCCCTCGTAAGAAATGTGCAGTAAATTCGCGTCCATTGAATAAGGTGACTTAGAGCCACGCTTATAGTCCACGGGAATTTGATGCTTCTCACAAAAATCCATCAGTGATTCACGCGAACTCAGATCCCACTCGCGCCAAGGCGCAATAACTCGGATATCTGGATCCAATGCATAGGCGCCCAATTCGAAGCGCACTTGGTCATTACCCTTACCGGTAGCGCCATGAGAAACGGCAAAAGCACCAGTTTCTTTAGCAATTTCAACCAAACGGCGCGCAATCAAAGGTCGCGCAATACTGGTACCCAGCAAATACTCGCCTTCATAAACGGTGTTGGCGCGAAACATGGGGAATACATAGTTGGCGACGAAATCTTCGGTAATGTCTTCGATATAGATTTCTTTCACGCCCATGGCTTTCGCTTTTTCACGGGCTGGCTCAACCTCTTCACCTTGGCCGATATCCGCAGTAAAAGTTACAACTTCTGCGTCGTAAGTTTCTTGCAACCAGCGACAGATGACTGAGGTGTCTAAGCCACCAGAATAAGCGAGGACGATTTTGTTTTTGTCTGACACGGAACTTCCCTTGAAATTGACCGCGACATCTTATGCGATGCCCCTTTAGATGACCATATATATGCATTACATCCATTAAGAAAGAATGGGAATACTGAGAAATTAACCCTAGCCGTTATTGAATTCTGTTATCGTGCCGTTATGGAAATATCTGAGCGCTTTCGCGGCTACTTGCCGGTTGTTGTTGATTTGGAAACCGGTGGATTCAGCAAGGAATCTAACCCGGTGCTTGAGATCGCCTGTACCTTTCTCACCATGAACGAGGACGAGTTGTCGGTGAAACGGCACGCCCGGTGGGACGTAAATCCGTTCCCGGATAGCATTATTGATCCCGCGAGTTTGAAGGTCACAAAAATTGACCTAGATGATCCGGATCGAAATGGTATCGATGAGAAAGATGCATTGACCGAGTTCTTTCGCGAGGTCAGAGAAGAAATGAAAGTATCTGGTTGTCATCGCGCGGTAATGGTGGCGCACAACGCTTCCTTCGATCAGGGCTTTATCAACATGGCCTGCGAACGGACTAATTTAAAGCGCAACCCATTTCACCCCTTCACGGCATTGGATACCGCAACACTTGGCGCCCTAGCGTTTGGTCACACGGTTCTGCGCGAAGCATGTCGCCGAGCTGGGATAGATTTCAGCGAAGCCAAGGCGCATAACGCCGCATATGACGCAGAACGCACAGCTCTGCTGTTCTGCCACATCGTCAACGCTTGGGATTATCAGACTGCCTGGCTGGATTCAGCCAGGGATTCAGACGGGGATTAAGGTAGCGGTTGCTACTCAGCGTCAGGGGAAGGATATTTAGCACTGGTCTCAACCAGCAACGTTTCCAGCTCACCTGCTTCAAACATTTCAGTGATGATGTCGCAACCGCCAACTAGCTCACCATCTACCCACAGCTGTGGAAATGTCGGCCAATTTGCGTATCCGGGCAATGCCGATCTAATTTCTGGATTGCTAAGAATGTCTACATAGGCAAAGCGCTGACCACAGGCCACCATGCATTCGATCGTTTGCGCAGAAAAACCACACTGAGGTGCTTGAGGAGAACCCTTCATATATAAAATGATCGGATTTTCAGTAATTTGCTGCTTGATGTTATCCAAGACTTCTTCTGACATATTGAGCACCTCTCTTTTGCAGGGCATATTGTACCCCTTAACGTTTATCTTTTTATACGATTTTACCCGGCATCGCTGAGCAACAGTCCAATCTGCTCTATTAATGCGGTTAAAGCGAGATTTTACAAGTAACAACATACCCACTGAAGTGGACCTAGGCGCTGGGCCTAGATTTTTTGCACTTGTTAACTTTTTCAACTTTTCTAATTGGGAACCGATCCATGGCTATACCATTGGCTACACCTTTAAACCAAGTGATCCAGCGCAAAGGCACCCAGAGCACCAAATGGGAAAAATATGGCGACCGGGACATTCTGCCTTTTTGGATAGCGGACATGGACTTCGCTTCGCCGGACTTTGTTTTGCAGGCACTACAACAACGCCTAGAGCACCCTATTTTGGGCTATAGCCAACAGCCAGATTCACTTACCCAAGCTTTTCAAGGTTGGTTGGTATACCACTTTGGCTGGCAGGTGCGCGAAGAATGGATCGTTTGGCTGCCCGGCGTGGTACCCGGTCTGAATATGGCCGCGCACACGCTGACAAGTGACCAAAGCATTATGATCCCCACCCCGGTCTACTATCCGTTTTTAGAAATTGGCGAAAACGCTCATGTGGAACAAATACTCACACCACTGAGACTGGTTAACGGTCGTTGGGAAATGGACATTGACCATATGGGTCAACAGCTGGCTAAAAACACCAAAATGGTCTTTATTGCCAATCCGCAGAATCCTACCGGGCGCGCTTACAGCTTGAAGGAGCTACAAGCACTGGCAGAATTTATTCAAACAAACGATCTGTTGCTGGTTTCTGATGACATCCATTGCAATCTCATCATCGACCCATTAGCCCAGCACCTGCCCATTGCTCACGCCGTGCCAGAAATTGCCAAACGCACCATTACACTTTTTGCTGCAACCAAAACTTATAACATTCCGGGCTTAAGTTGTGCCGCGGCGGTGATTCCAGATGCACAGTTAAGAGCGCGCTTTCAGGCAAAACAACAAGGCCTAGTTTCTGGCGTTGGTCCATTGAACCATATTGCATCAGAAGCGTGTTTTAACGATCGCTCGGACTGGGTGCCCAATCTGCTCACCCAGCTGCGCAGTAATCACGAGCGGCTGCAAACCGTTGCTGGCCCAAGGATGTCGACATTGGAAGCCACCTACCTAGCTTGGATAGATGTACGCGATTTAGGCTTAAACGACATCGACGCCCATTTTGAAAACCACGGTCTGGGCGTCTCCAACGGCGAACAATTTGGCTTGGAAGGCCATATAAGATTTAACTTTGCCTGCCCAGAGGCGACGTTGGATGAGGGCTTGGCACGGTTGAGAGAAAGCCTAAGCACCTAGCGGATGTACAACTCTTAAAACCGCTGACAACGTTTTCATAGCCGTGTGTCATTTAAACCATTCTCACAGTTGCTGGCCGCGATGGGTTTTAGTAGTATCTCGCTCTTACTGGCCGCATTCGTTGCGGCCTTTTTCGTTTTGGCTTATTGTTTTTCTCTTAATTTGAGTGTGTGTTGCAGCCTTGCCAAAAAGCTTAGGGCTGTTAAAGAGCATTTATAGAACTGGTTTTGAGCATTAGTTAAGCGCAAAGCGGCAGTTAACTTGAACTGCTGAACTGAATAGTTAGGCCGAGATTTATTGGCCACCAAGCATTTATATTAATAAAGAGTAGTCACTCAGAAGTTGTAGATATGAACCACGTCATGAATACCTATGGTCGAATGCCCGTAAACTTTGTTAGCGGCCACGGCAGCTACCTAGAAGATACTGACGGCAAACGCTACCTCGACGGTCTCACCGGCATTGCTGTGTGCGGTTTAGGTCATGCGCACCCACACGTGGCCCAAGCCATTGCCAAGCAAGCGGGCACATTGGTCCACACCTCAAATTTATACGAAATACCCTTACAAACCGCTTTGGCCAAACGTCTGTGCCGCAAGTCGGGTATGGATAACGTGTTCTTTTCTAATTCAGGCGCAGAGGCTAATGAAGCCGCCATTAAATTGGCGCGACTTAAAGGCAACAACAAAGGCATAAAGTCACCGTGTATTGTGGTGGTAGACGGCAGTTTTCATGGTCGCACCATGGCAACCCTAACCGCCACCGGTAACCGCAAAGTACATGCGGGCTTTGAACCCTTACTCAGCGGTTTTGTGCGCGCACCATTTGATGACATTGACGCCATTGAAAATATCGCCAGCAACAACCCAAATGTAGTTGGCCTATTGGTTGAACCCATACTCGGTGAAGGCGGCATACACATACCCAAAACCGGCTATCTTGCGGCCCTTAGAAAAATTTGTGACCAATACGACTGGTTGATGATGGTGGACGAGGTACAAACCGGTAACGCAAGAACCGGCAAATACTTTGCCTTTCAACATGAAGGCATCATGCCCGACGTGGTCACCACCGCTAAGGGACTGGGCAACGGCATGCCCATTGGCGCATGCCTTGCCCACGGTGAGGCCGCGTCTCTTTTTGTACCGGGCAATCATGGCTCCACTTTTGGCGGCAATCCGCTGGCCTGTGCTGCAGCCCACGCAGTGATTGATGTCATAGAGCAAGACAACTTAGAAGAGCGCGCCTTGGTCTTAGGTGAGCGCATTCAAGAGGGCTTTCGACAAGCCCTTGATGGCAACAATAATATTAAAGAGATTCGCGGCGCAGGACTTATGTTAGCCGTGGAACTCAATGATGATGCCCCAGACTTAGTCCATCGCGCTTTGGCAAATGGTGTGCTGATCAACGTCACCCAAGGCAATATAGTACGTCTGTTGCCCCCTTTGACGATGACAGATGCTGAGGCAGATGAGTTAGTCGCCAAAGTATCCGGCCTAATCAACCCTTAAAAATTCAACAAGTACTGATGAGTAATACTCCTATGGCAAAACGGGATTTTTTGTCATTGCTGGATTTCACCAGCGATGAACTTAAGTATGTGGTTAATCGAGCTAAGGCTTTCCGCAAAATGCACGCGGCTGGCGAAGTCCACCAACCACTTGTGGGCAAGACCGGCGCGCTGATATTACAGCTGAGTAGCACGCGAACTCGCGTTGCCTTCGAAGCAGGTTTTGCGCAGATGGGTGCACACGCTATTTTCCTAGGCAGTGCAGATACACAGATTGGCCGCGGCGAACCCATTGAGGACCTAGCAAGAGTGTTGTCTGAGATGGTGGACATTGCCATGATCAGAACACTGGAGCAGGAAGCTATGGAGCGCCTAGCAGAGTACGCGACAATTCCTGTCATTAACGCCATGAGTTCGCTACTGCACCCGTGCCAACTGCTGGCGGACATACAGGCTTTTGAAGAACACCGCGGGTCTATTGAAGGCAAAACCGTGACCTTCCTGGGCGACGGCTACAATATGTGCCACTCCTATATCAACGCGGCCAAGCAATGGGGCTTTAATTTAAGAATTGCTTGCCCAGATAGCCATCAGCCCAACGCGGACATTCTCGCCAGCTGTACAACAGCAGAGCGCGTACTAGACCCCCGCGAGGCTGTTGAAGGCGCACACCTAGTGGTCACTGACGTATGGTCGTCTATGGGTCATGAGGGACAAGAATCTGATCGCCGCGCAACCTTTGGCCCTTACCAAGTAGACGAGGCGCTACTGGACCTTGCAGACCCGGAAGTATTGTTTATGCATTGCCTACCCGCCCATCGTGGCGAAGAGGTCAGCGAGGCATTACTGGATGATCCTAGATCAGTGGTCTTTCACGAAGCGGGCAACCGCCTGCACACGCAAAAGGCATTGGTAGAGTTTTTGCTGTTAGGCCGTCAATAAGGCGCTAGCTAAACATAGGCGGGGCAAATTAGGCGACTCAAATTAGGCGATATCTGCCCGCGGACGCCCAATCTTTCATCAGCACCTCTTTGAGGTGCTGCCTAAGAAACTTACTATACCCCCCCAGAAAGCGCCTGACTCAGCGCCTGGTTATAACCCTTCAGCAATTGCGCTCTGGCTGAGTCGGTCATAATGGGGGCAAAGCGTTTGTCCAAACGCCAGTGGGTTGTCGCATCTTCTAAATCTTTCAGCACGCCACAGCCAATGGCAGCAAGAACTCCCGCCCCCTTCGCCGTGGTTTCAATATCTGCGGGGCGCTCAACATCTACGTGCAAAATATCACTCAGAAACTGGCACAATGCCTCGTTCACCACCATGCCACCATCCACCCGCAGCTTATCAACCGGCGCACCTTCCTCTGCCATTAAGCTGAGCAAAGTTTCCGTTTGAAACGCAACGCTTTGCAGGAACGCTGTAATAATATGATCTTTGTCGCTGCTCAACGTCAGTCCGGTGATTAGACCTCGAACATCTGGCCGCCAATGCGGTGCGCCTAAACCGGTAAAACCAGGCACAACATATACGCCCTGGGCGTCGCCACCGGTGCGCTCGTAAGCCAATTGTGTATCTGAAGCATGCTCAATTAACCCCAACTGATCGCGCAACCACTTCACCGCCTGCCCCGCCACAAAAATACTGCCTTCCAGCGCATAACTGGTTTGCCCATCAATGCGGTAAGCAATGGTGGCCAATAAATTTTTCTTCGAGTAACGCACCTGCTCGCCAGTGTGGGTCATGACAAAACAACCGGTGCCGTAGGTGCTTTTAGACATGCCCGGCTTAAAACAAGCTTGCCCTATTAATGCCGCCTGTTGGTCACCGGCAACGCCCAGTATGGGAATCGGCGCGCCAAACCACTCAGAGTCTGCAATACCAAACTCAGCAACGCTGTCGTGTACCTCAGGCAATATACCCTGAGGAATTTCAAAGTAGTCTGTGAGCTCGTCACTCCACTGATGAGTGGTGATATCAAATAACTGAGTTCTGCTGGCATTGGTTGCATCTGTGACGTGGCTCGCGCCCTTGGTCAGCTTCCAAATCAAAAACGAATCTACCGTACCAAAGCAAAGCTCGCCAGCTTGGGCTTTAGCCTGAGCTTCAGGGACATTGCTCAGAAGCCAAGCCAATTTGGTGCTAGAGAAATAGGGATCAATGATAAGCCCGGTGATTTGATTAATTGCCGCGGCCAAATCTCTACCGTCAGCCAACTGCTCACCCGCCATCTCAATACACCGGTCTGCGCCACGGCGATCCTGCCAAACGATGGCATTGTAAAGGCATTCATCCGTCTGCCGATCCCACAGCAAAGTGGTCTCTCGCTGGTTGGTGATGCCAATGGCCTGTATTTGGCTGGACTCAAGAGATGAAGCTTTTATAGCGTCTCGACCCACCTGCAGAATAGACTGCCAAATAATATTTGGATCTTGCTCCACCCAACCATCTTTTGGATAAACAGAGTCGAACGTCTGCTGGGCCGTGCCCACCACCTCGCCAGCACTGTTATAAATAATCGCCCGGCTGCTTGAAGTACCCTGGTCTAGGGCCATCACATATGTCATTGGTCATTCCTTAGTCACAGCCGCTTATCTTAACAGCATGGTTGAAGAGGTTGGCTACTATCACCACCCAGCAGCGCCTATCAATTATGCTTAGACAGCCTGTTGCGCAACAAATGACCTACAAGGGACGCTCTACAAGCATTACGGAAAATTTCAGCAAGATAAGCCATAAATTGCGTAAAAATACGTTTCCATTAGCGAGTCAAAAGCCAAACAGGCGCCAGTGGACAAAATTTCTGCTGCACTAATTTTACCATTGAATAAGAGGGCAAATAGGGTGCAAAAAGGGCAAAATTTCCGGTCATTTATGGTGCAAAAAGGGCTTTTTTTGAAAAAAACGCACTAGTTTGAGTTCATCACAAGGTTACCCCTCAATACGCACAGGTTATCCACAGACTTTTCCTTGCAAAGATATTATGAACCCATTATCTTGTGTCTTCGTTGTCGAAAAACTCTATATATGGGATTTATAAACCTTGACCCAGTCAATTTTTATTATCCACAAATAGACAGATGTCCGTGCAAAAAGGCGATTTGGCCTGGATTTTGAGCCTGTATAAGTAGATTTGGAGAGTTTAAAAGCTGTTATTTCAACATGTTATGAGAGCAATCTAAAAACATGCTGATTTTGCCCATTTCGACTGCTACGTAGTATGAAATTCAACAACCCAAAAACGTTGAGTCAGCATGAACTGCCTTGGGACAACTCTTTTTCTCACATTTAGGCCGTGGCCTAAGCACTGAAGAAAAAACACTCTGGGACAGAGCTAAGACAGAGCTAACGCAAAGCGGAGGCTAAGTGAGAGTAAGAGTGAAATTAGAGTCAAACTAAGACCAAGCAGGAAAGACACGAGAAAGAGACGAGAAAGCGAAGTGCTATAGCGACAAATAGCCCTAGCTAAAAGTGCGGAGGAGCACTGAAAAATACCGCTCTAGAAAAAGCAGTGGAAAGCGCGGTAGGCAGAGAAGAGAAGAGAAGAGAAGAAAAAGTTCAGCAAACATAAAATACAGAGCACGTTTTCAACAACTAACATTTTGCCCACTACTAGCCGCACGGTGGGAGAGATCTATTTTAGAACGATGAAAACGTAGAGAAAGGGAAAAGGTTTTAAACACATGCAAACAGATACACCAGTGAGTTCAGACTCCGCGCAACCAGCTATGCAGCCCAACCAACCGCTGTCACCGTCCTTGACCGCAACAGCGCCAGGGCAGCTAAAAATTATCAAGCGTAATGGCACCGTTGTGCCTTACACCGCCGACAAAATTGCCGTAGCAATGACCAAAGCTTTCTTGGCGGTAGAAGGCGGCACCGCTGCTGCGTCTCCGCGTATTAGAGAAACCGTAACCGCGCTCACCGAGCAAATGACTGCAACCTTTAAGCGTCGCCTGCCTTCTGGCGGCACATTGCACATTGAAGAGATTCAAGACCAAGTTGAATTGGCGATGATGCGTGCTGGTGAGCAAAAGATTGCCCGCGCATATGTTCTGTACAGAGAACAGCGTTCACAAGAGCGGCAGGCAGAGAACAATCTCAACGTGCCGCCACAAGCTGCGGCCATCAATGTGGTACACGCCGATGGCAGCCGTCACCCACTAGACATTGCGCGCATTCAAACCATTGTTAATGAAGCATGCGAAAACCTCAGTGATGTAAATCCACAGCGCATCATAGATGACGCCATGGCCAACATGTACGACGGCATATCTGTGACCGACGTTGCCACTTCTATTTTGATCACAGCGCGTACCTTGGTAGAGGAAGAGCCCAACTACACTTATGCCAGTGCCCGCCTGCTGTTAGACGAGCTGCGCACCGAAGCGTTAACCTTCTTAGATGTCACCGGCACAGGCGCTACACAGACAGCGACTCAAGCGCAGATGACTGAATTTTATCCGTTAGCGTTGAAAGGCTTTATTGATCGTGGCGTGGAGTTAGATCTGATCAGCCCCAAACTCCAAACCTATGACTTCGAGCAACTCGGTGCGGCTATTCGTCCAGACCGCGACCACCTGTTTACCTATCTAGGCCTGCAGACCTTATATGACCGTTACTTCATTCACTGGAATGAAGTACGCATTGAGCTGCCCCAGGTATTCTTTATGCGGGTTGCTATGGGCTTGGCTGCGGAAGAGGCAGATGCCAACGGCCGTGCTATTGAGTTTTACAACCTATTAAGCTCGTTCGATTACATGAGTTCTACACCGACACTGTTTAATGCGGGCACTCTGCGCCCACAGTTGTCTTCCTGTTTCTTGACCACTGTGCCAGACGACCTACACGGCATTTACGGCGCCATTCAAGACAACGCCATGTTGTCTAAGTGGGCTGGCGGCCTAGGTAACGACTGGACCTCAGTACGTGCACTGGGTTCTTATATTAAAGGCACCAACGGTAAGTCTCAGGGCGTTGTACCGTTCCTTAAAGTAGTCAACGACACAGCCGTAGCCGTTAACCAAGGCGGCAAGCGCAAGGGTGCTGTGTGTGCCTACCTAGAAAGCTGGCACCTAGACATTGAAGAATTTCTAGAGCTACGTAAGAACACAGGTGATGATCGCCGTCGTACCCACGACATGAATACCGCTAACTGGATCCCAGATCTGTTTATGAAGCGCGTAGCCGAAGACGGCGACTGGACATTGTTCTCACCCGCAGACGCACCAGATCTACACGACTTATATGGCCGTGCATTTGAAGCACGCTACTGTGCCTACGAAGAGCAAACACGTAACGGCGAAATGAAGCTGTTCAAGCGCATTAAAGCAGCCGATCTATGGCGCAAGATGCTCTCCATGTTGTTCGAAACAGGTCACCCTTGGATAACCTTCAAAGACACCTGCAACGTTCGCTCGCCACAACAACACGTAGGCGTAGTGCACTCTTCTAACCTGTGCACAGAAATCACTCTGAACACCTCAGCAGAAGAGATTGCAGTCTGTAACCTTGGCTCCATCAACCTGCCACAACACGTAGAAAACGGCGTGTTGGACATGCAGAAGCTAGAGCAGACCATCCGCACCGCAGTACGCATGCTGGATAACGTCATCGACATTAACTACTACTCTGTAGAACAAGCGCGCACTTCAAACATGCGTCACCGTCCAGTCGGTTTGGGCATCATGGGTTTCCAAGATGCACTGTATAAACTGGGCATCGCTTACAGCTCACAGGAAGCGGTAGATTTTGCCGACAACTCAATGGAAGCCATCAGCTACTACGCCATTGACGCGTCAAGCAACTTGGCCGAAGAGCGCGGCGCATACGCCAGCTTCTCTGGTTCTTTATGGAGCCGTGGCATTCTGCCTATCGACTCGTTAAAGCTGCTCCAGCAAGAGCGTGGCGAGCAATACCTAGAAGTAGATATGTCTGCCAAGCTGGACTGGAGCGCCCTGCGCGCCAAGGTACAAATTAAAGGCATGCGCAACTCTAACGTAATGGCCATTGCGCCAACGGCGACCATTGCCAACATTACTGGGGTTTCACAGTCTATTGAGCCGACTTATCAGAACCTTTACGTGAAATCTAATTTGTCTGGTGAGTTCACAGTTGTTAACCCTTTCATGGTCAAGGATTTAAAAGCCCTAGGTTTATGGGATAAGGTGATGGTCAATGACATCAAGTACTACGACGGTAGCTTGCAGTCTATTGAGCGCATTCCCGCAGACTTGAAGCAGAAATATGCCACCGCGTTTGAAATAGAACCACGTTGGTTAGTAGACGCAGCAAGCCGCAGACAAAAGTGGATTGACCAAGCCCAGTCGCTGAACCTGTACATAGGTAATGCGTCAGGTAAAAAACTGGACATCACTTACAGAATGGCGTGGATCAGAGGTCTTAAGACCACTTATTACTTACGCGCGTTAAGCGCCACCAGTGCGGAAAAATCCACACTAGATCGCGGCACGCTAAACGCTGTTTCATCAGCGGCGGCAACGCCGGCTGAGCCAGCGGCAGCAGCACCGGCACCTGTAGTGCCAGAAGTGCAAGCAGCAGCGCCAGTGGCACCTGCAGCATTAGACATAGATTTGGACTTGAGCAACGCAGCGCCTGTCCCATTAGCTTGCTCTCTGGACGATCCAGATTGCGAAGCTTGCCAATAATTAGCTAATAAAAAGAACGTTGAAAGGAGTATCGCAATGTTAAGTTGGGATGATTACGAAGAAGCACCGAGCAATGACCAAGCAGTGATTGCCCAGGCAGCAACAGACAAAGTAGCAGCAGAAGAATCTGCGGCTGTACAGAGTTCAGTGCAGAGCTCAGTACAGAGCGCAGTAGAAATTGCCGCACCCCAGTACACTGCGCCGCCAGTAGCGCAACCAGCGGTACAGGCAGCTGCACCCGCGCCAGTAGTAGAACCTACACCCGCACCTGTTGCGGCGGAGCCAGTAGCCGAAGCACCAGTTGCTTCCGTAGCAGCAGAAAGTTCGGAACGCGTTACCGTTGACCAGAAAGCAATGATCAACTGCCGCGCAGACCTGAACCAACTGGTGCCGTTCAAATATGAATGGGCATGGCAAAAGTACTTAGACGGCTGCGCCAACCACTGGATGCCCCAAGAAGTAAACATGACTGCAGACATCGCACTGTGGAAGTCTGACGAAGGCCTAAGCGATGATGAACGCACAATCATCAAGCGCAGCCTAGGGTTCTTCTCAACAGCAGATTCATTGGTAGCCAACAACTTGGTATTGGCCATTTATCGCCTAATCACCAATCCAGAATGCCGCCAGTACCTACTGCGCCAAGCATTTGAAGAAGCCATTCATACACACGCGTATCAGTACTGTATTGAATCGTTGGGCATGGACGAAGGCGAAATCTTCAACATGTATCACGAAGTACCGTCGGTAGCGACTAAAGCGTCTTGGGCTATCAAGTACACCAAGGAAATTAATGAGCCAGGCTTTACAACCGGCACATTAGAAACCGATAAAGCGCTGCTGAAAAACCTGATCGCCTACTACTGTGTATTAGAAGGCATCTTCTTCTACTGTGGTTTCACCCAGATACTTTCTATGGGTCGCCGCAACAAGATGACAGGCACCTCAGAGCAGTTTCAATACATCTTGCGCGACGAGTCAATGCACGTGAACTTCGGCATCGACGTGATCAATCAGATTAAGCTAGAAAACCCAGAATTGTGGGATCAAGAAATGCAAGAATCTGCGCGCAACATGATCTTGGAAGGCACAACACACGAAGTAGCCTACGCGCGCGACACAATGCCACGCGGTGTATTGGGTATGAACGCTAACATGATGGAAGAGTACTTACAGTTCATTGCTAATCGACGATTGGCACAAATTGGACTAGCGGAACAATTCCCTGGCGTGAAGAATCCATTTCCATGGATGTCTGAAATTATGGATTTAAAGAAAGAGAAAAACTTCTTTGAAACCAGAGTAACGGATTACCAAACAGGTGGCGCACTGACTTGGGACTAGTACTCGTACTCGTACTCAGTCAAAAGCGTTAGATTGAGGCAGCTTCAATCAAGCGCAATTAAAAAGCCCTCTAGGAGATTCCTGCGAGGGCTTTTTTTTGGGCCGAATAGCTACCGCATTTTGGCATCCAATAATTTCGCCATCCGATAGAGCCGCACTGCGATAGCCACGTATAGCTGGAAACCAAATACCAAATAGGGCGAACAGCAATCCACCATAGATCGTTATTGCAGAAAACGTATGAACACTACTCTCCAATGATTCCAGAGCCGCAGAAAATAGCCCGACAACGCCAAGGGAACCCGCTGCGGCAATGTTTAAGTACTCGCTTTTCTTAGCCCTGAGCATT
>ERZ1047472.237-NODE-237-length-52154-cov-49.815409_pt1 | contig 52154 bp, 39 predicted proteins | sample MGYA00383095_ERZ1047472 | MGnify/ENA primary metagenome ERZ1047472 (study PRJEB29581, sample SAMEA5548365) | metagenome | biome: marine; feature: coastal; material: water | depth 1 m | study: Short-term variability in the microbial, nano- and picoplankton... | reverse complement strand
TTTGTTTTTGTCGAGCCATTCGGATTAAATGAATCGTTGTGCTGACTCCCTTTTAATTGAGTTCCCTTAAACCCACTTCCATATTGAAACCCTTTAACAGCGTTAATTGATAGCATTGCTTTTCCTAATTGGGCATGTAAACGGTCAAAAACGGGCTCCCCTAATCCAACAGGAACATTTTTAATAACACAAGAAATGATGCCTCCTATTGTATCACCATCTTTTCGAATAGCTTTAATTTTAGATATCATTTGTGCAGCCACTTCTGAGTCTGGACAACGAACATCATTTGTTTCAGCATTGGCTAAATTTAACTCCTTATATGATTTATTAAGTACTATTTCCCCAACTGCAGATGTATAAGCGTTTATTTTAATTGTTTTAATAAATTGTTTCGCTAAAGCCCCTGCAACTACGCGACAGGCTGTTTCACGTGCAGAGCTACGCCCACCACCACGATAATCGCGTTGTCCATATTTTTCAGAATATGTGTAGTCGGCATGGCTAGGACGAAAAACTTCCTTTATGTGTGTATAGTCCTTTGATTTTTGATTGGAATTTTCAATGACAAATCCAATTGGTGTTCCAGTGGTAGTCTCTTCAAAAATTCCAGATAAAAACTTGACAGTATCGGGCTCTTTGCGTTGTGTTACAATTGTAGACTGCCCTGGTTTACGACGATTCATCTCAAACTGGATTGCATCAAAATCAACTTTAATTCCAGCTGGACAGCCATCAATGACACCGCCAATAGCTATCCCGTGAGATTCTCCAAATGTAGTAAGTTTAAAAATAGAACCAAATGCATTTCCCGCCATATACTATTTGTTAAGATTTTTAATGTAAAAGTAACCGTATTATTATAAAAATAAAAATTAGAGCCAACTAAGTACCAATTATAAAACAAATTAAATTGATATGCTATTCTGAAGTGTTTCTTCATAAATAGCTTCATAAAAAGGAACTATTTTATGTATATCAAATTTAGTTGATACTTCTTGAGCCGCCTTTTTAAATTTATTGAGAACAGCCTGATCTTTTATTATTTTTACAGCGTTGTGTGCCATATCATCTAAATGACCAACTGGACTTAAAAACCCGGAAACTCCTTCAATATTAACTTCTGGAATCCCTCCAGAGTTACTTGAAATGACCGGTACTGCTGAAGCCATAGCCTCCAGAGCAGCCAAACCAAAACTTTCTGTTTTTGATGGGAGGAGAAATAAATCACTGTAACATAAGATTTTATTTACTTCGCTACTATTTCCTAAAAACACAACTTTATCTTGAATTCCATAAGTTTTACATAACTGCTCAGCTTTCTTACGTTCGGGACCCTCCCCTACCATCATTAACTTTGACGGTACTTCTTTTTGAACTCTATAGAAAACTTCAATCACATCGGAAATCCGCTTTACTGGTCTAAAATTACTAACATGAGTAATTACTCTTTCATTTGGAAAAGCTAATAAATCACGTTCGCAATGCTTAAAATTATTCTTATATTTATCTATATCAATGAAATTTGGAATTACTTTTATTTCTTTTTGAATATTAAATAATCGCTGAGTATCTTCTTTAAGGCTTTGGGAAACTGAGGTCACAGCATCAGATTTATTGATACTAAACGTGACTGCTGTTTTATAAAATGGGTGACTTCCTACTAATGTAATATCGGTTCCGTGCAAGGTCGTTACAATAGGTATTTTAATTCCTTCTTCATGGAGCATCTTCTTAGCCATATAGGCTGCGTAGGCATGTGGGATGGCATAATGAACATGCAGGATGTCAATCTTATGTGCTTTAACCATATCTACTAATTTACTCGACAAGGCTAATTCATATGGTTGGTAATGAAAAAGAGGGTAGTTAGGTACATTTACTTCATGAAAATGAACATTGGAATTTAATAACTCTAGCCTTACAGGTTGTGTATAGGTAATAAAATGGACTTGATGTCCCTTTCGGGACAACTCTAGTCCTAATTCTGTAGCCAGAACTCCACTACCTCCGAAGGTTGGGTAACATACTATTCCAATTTTCATTTTATTCAACAATTGATTTGTAGATTAGACGTTGTATTTCAGTTCTAATGTTTTCTTTTAAAAGTCTATTCGAATCCGACTTTGGAAATGTTCTATTAGCTAAAAATACATAAACTATTTCTTTATCAGGATCCGCCCAAGCATAAGTTCCTGTAAACCCAGAATGCCCAAAACTTTCCATTGACAAACAGCCACACGTTGGACCTTTATTCCCCAACTGAGGTTTATCAAATCCAATACCACGGCGGTTATTTTGTTTACAATAGTGACAAAAATTAAATCTATTGAATGTTTTGGAAGAGAAATAGCGTTTGTCTCCATAATTTCCCTGTTGAATAAATAATTGCATTATCTTAGCAACATCATTTGAATTGCTGAACAGTCCTGCATGTCCGCCTATACCCCCTTGCATTGCGGCTCCCATATCATGAACATAGCCTTGAACTTTATCATTCCTGTAGTAATTATCAATTTCTGTTGGAATGATATATTTTTTCTGGAATTTATCTAAAGGATTGTAAGTTGACATATTAGCGCCTAAAGGATTATAAAAATGTTGTTGAATCAGTTCATCAAGGGGTTGATTATATTGATTTTCTATAACTGACTTTAAGATATAAAAGGGTAAATCGCTATAACGATATCTTTTTTTATCTAACAGCTTTGATTTTATTATTTTAGATTGAATACTGTCCTTAAAATCTCTTCTCAGATACAAGTTGTCATTAACTTGAATAGAGAATTCCTCAGAATATTTGGTTCTATAAAACTTTTGATTTGGCTTTTTGGTTATCGAATCAATTGTAGATGCGTAAAAAGGAATCCATGGCTTTAGCTGGGCAAAATGAGATAACATTTCCTGAACTGTTATGGATTCTTTATTGCTTTCTTTATAGGCAGGTAATAACTCCCCTAAAGTGGATTCTAATTTTATTACTCCTTTATCTACTAGTTCTATTAGTAAAGGAAGTGTGGCTAAAATTTTAGTGAGTGAAGCGACGTCATATAAATCCTCAAATTTAACTTTGTTCATTTTGCTATAAGTATGGTAACCAAAATTTTTCTCGTAAACCACTTTACCTTTTCGAGCAACTAATATCTGAATTCCTGGAGTCATTTTTTCATTAATAGCATAATTAGCAACAGAGTCAATTTTAGATAAACTTAATGAACTCATGTCAACTGATTCAGGAAAACCGTATGAAAGTCGATTGATACCTTTAGTTAATACTCCATGACCTGCAGAAAAAAATGAGCCAATACTTACTGGAAGTGTACCCTTGGCAGGAAGTCCACCAAAAATAATTTGAGCAGCTGTTTGCTGTGCAATATTACTATTTTGATAGGCCATCACTACACTTTCAATATTTGAAAAAGAAGTAATTTCGTTTAAGGCATATGGCTTAGTGAAGGCTGATAAAATAACAGTGTTATTTCGAGCGATTTCATTTAGCCAAATGAGCTCCTTTTTTGAAAACCGGTAAGACTTCCAAGGACTAGCATTGGAAGTGTGTAAGCCTATAATTACAGTATTATATTGCTTTAACTTAAACACTAATGCATCCAAATTATTTGCACTTACCTCATCAACACGAGTGTATTTTTTAAGTGATTTTACAAATGGGGATGCATCGGCAGACCCCATATTTACATAGGCAATTTTACAAAGATCTAAATTTTTTAGAGGAAGTATGTTGTTTTTATTTTTAACTAGAGTGATTGCATTTTCCATCAAATTTTGGTAAAGAACATTGTCTTCTTGACGGTTTAATTCTGGTATTAAATTATTTGTATCAACTGGTTTATAATTAGCAAGTCCAACCTTATATTTAGCACTTAATATTTTTTTTACAGAATGTGCCAAACGTTCTCTAGAAATATCTCCAGATTTAACAGCCTTTTCCAAGGTCCTTATTCCTTGACCTACATCAAGGGACATTAATATCACATCGTTACCTGCTAGAAAAGCCTGTAAATCAACTTTACCAGAATTGCTAAAATTAGATACCCCTTTCATATCAAGAGCATCAGTAAAAATTAAACCTTTAAAACCTAGTCTTTTTTTTAATAATTCAGTCACAATAGGATAGGACAAAGAAGATGGATAATTTGAACGGTCATCAAGACTTGGCACATTAAGATGCGCAACCATAACACTTGAAAGTCCTTTAGAAAATAAACTCTTGTACGGAAATAGCTCTAATGAATCAATACGTTCTTTGGTAAAACTGATAGTTGGTAAAGTTTTATGAGAATCAGAGTCGGTATCACCATGGCCAGGAAAATGTTTAGCATTTGCCATTATTCCTGAACTTTGCATTCCTTCCATAAGTGCTAAAGAGTGGCTAGTAACAACTTCTTTTTGTTCACCAAAAGAACGCACACCAATGATTGGATTTTTTGGGTTAGTGTTAATATCAACAACTGGAGCAAAGTTGAAATGAACACCTATCCGTTTACAATGCTCTCCAATGTGCTTGCCAGTCTGACGAATTAAATCTAAATCTTTTATAGCTCCTAGCGTCATATTCCATGGAAATGCAAAAGTAGAATCCAAACGCATGTTCAATCCCCACTCTGCGTCCATTCCTATTAACAGTGGAACTTTAGAGACAGCTTGTAATTTATTGTTCAAAAGTACTTGACGCACTGGACCTCCCCGAGAATAAATAAGACCACCGATATGGTATTTTTTAATTTGATTTAAGATGGCTTTCATAGAAGTTTCATCTTGATTTGAAAATACCTGAACCATGTATAGTTGTCCAATTTTCTGTTTAAGACTAAGAGAATTATAAGTGCTATCTACCCATACCTTTTGCAAAGATTTGGATGAAGCGTCTAATGGAGAATCCGAAACTTGAGCTAACAGCGAAGATGAATAAATTACAAAAAATAAGAATAATGATTTACGCATACAATTAAGGATAAAAATTAAATCTTGGACTAAAATAAATAAATTAAATAATTTAAAAGTAATGAGATTAACGCACTAAACGATCCTACTATGCCAACTTTCAGAAGCTGGTACCTCCCAAAATTCTTTATACTCACCTAATGAATTGACTAAATTATTAAATACAATTGTTTTTTTTGAAACAGCCTTTTCCTTTGCCATCTTTTTAAAATCCATTAGTGTTTTGTAAGCAACATAATTCCCTTGCTTATACGATACATTCATTTTATCTAATAAGTCAACGGAATATAAAATCTCAAGTTCCTGAACAAACTTTACAGAAGCATCAATAGAACAACCTGTAGGAGATTGTTTTTCTTGATCCACAGCTATTATTATAAAGCGTTTATATTTGATTTCAAAACCAGCCTCCAAACTAAATCCGTGTGCCACCCAATTATCTAGGAAAACAATTAATTTGTCTGAAATCTCTGATAACTCATTTTCAGTGAAAGAGCGATTAGATTGGTAAATCCAAACACGAGAACTATCAGGAAGAGAATCAAAGTTAACTAACATTTATTATATTATAATTTAGAGGTCGCTTGCGTTAGCTATTAGCTCAGCTACGTCCATAACTTCAATTTGGCCTTCTGCTTTATTCTTGACACCATCAGTCATCATAGTATTACAGAACGGACAACCAGCGGCGATAATTTCAGGCTTCACTTGCATAGCTTGTTCTGTTCGTTCGATGTTAATTTCTTTATCTCCACTCTCGGCATCCTTAAACATTTGAGCACCTCCAGCTCCACAACAAAGCCCTTTTTTTCGGCAATTTTTCATTTCAACCAATTCGGCATCTAACTTTTTAATTAAATCTCGTGGGGCTTCATAAATATCATTGGCACGACCTAGAAAACACGGATCATGAAAAGTAATACGTTTTCCCTTAAACTTTCCACCTTCGATGGCTAGACGTCCCTCGTCAAGTAAAGATTTAAGAAATTGTGTGTGGTGCATTACTTTATAGTCCCCACCTAAACTAGAATATTCATTTTTAAGTGTATTAAAACAATGTGGACATGCTGTTACAATTTTTTCAACGTTGTATGAATTTAAAACTTCTATGTTAGACACTGCTTGCATCTGAAACAAAAATTCATTTCCGGTACGTTTTGCAGGGTCACCAGTACAACTTTCTTCAGTTCCTAAAACAGCAAAGTCAACTTTTGCTTTGTTAAGTAGCCTTACAAAAGCTTTGGTTATTTTTCTTGCACGATCATCAAAGCTTCCAGCGCAACCCACCCAAAATAAAATCTCAGGTTGTTTACCGGTAGCTATCAATTCAGCCATTGTCGGTACTTTTAATACATCACTCATTATTATAGTTATTAGTCATTTTGACCATCATCAAAAACTTCAATCGTTACTTCTTTTTCTACTAAATCAGTAAATTTACCTTTGTAACGAGTAGCTTTGACTAAATGGTTATCAATCCAGTGGTAATTTCCCCCTCGAGGCTTACCCATTAAAAGGCTATGGTAATTAAACCCATGTTGTTTTAGCCAACCTTCAGTAACAGCTCTATGGGTTTCTGTTCTTGAGGTAAAGAAACAAATCATGTGTCCTTCTTTAAACCAGCGATTACAAGTTTCTAGAGCATCTACAAATGGTAAACATGTACCCATACGCTCTGGTTCCTCATTTGGGACATCCTCGGTTATAGTACCATCTATATCAATTAAATAGTTTTTAACCCCTTCTGGAAGTACGGGGCTAACAAGTTCCCCTGCTTCAACTTTTTCGTGCAATAAATTATCTGCTTCTTCTCGTTTCATTGTTAAATTTTATAAAATTTATTATTAGTTTTTCCAATTTAATCGATCCATTTGGTTGTAGGGCCATGGCGCACCGTTATTTTCAATATTTGACATCATGTTATTAAGTTCCATTGGAGCTGCACTTTGCTCCATCACTAAATAACGTCTCATTTCGAGAATGATTGATAGTGGGTCAATACTTATTGGACAAGCTTCTACGCAAGCATTACAGCTAGTACATGCCCATATTTCTTCATTAGTAATATAATCTCCCAGTAGTTGTATTCCATCAAGTTTAAACTCACCATTATTAGAGTCTATGTTTTTACCTACTTCCACTAAACGGTCACGAGTATCCATCATAATTTTTCTTGGGGAAAGCTTTTTTCCTGTTTGATTAGCAGGACATTCACTTGTGCAACGACCACACTCAGTACAAGTGTAAGCATTTAAAAGCTGAACCCAGTTTAGGTCTAATACATCACTAGCCCCGAATTTATCTGGAGTATTTACATCTTCTGTTGAATTAGTTGCGTAAGGATCTGCTTCGGGATCCATCATTAATTTGACTTCGTTAGTAATTGACTCAACATTATTTAAAAACCCTTTAGGTTTTACACTTCCAAAATAAGTATTTGGAAAAGCCAATAAAATGTGTAAATGCTTTGAGTAGTATAAATAATTTAGAAAAATTATAATTCCTACAATATGCATCCACCATGCTACGCGTTCAACGATATTGACATTCAATCCTTCTAACATTGGAGCTAAAAATTGACTTATAATATTCCCATTATTTGATGATTGAAATTCTATATCGGCAGCATTCATTATTATGAAAAGTGCCATTAATACAATTTCAAAATAAAGAATTAGGTTACCATCTAGTTTAGGCCACCCATTCATTTCAGAGCTCATAAACCTCTTGATATTAACCATATTTCTTCGAAACCAAAAAATAATAACTGAAATAAAAACCAAAAGAGCAAGAACTTCAAAAGCTCCGATTAAAACTCCATAAATTGGCCCAATACCCGAAAAAATACGGTGTGTACCAAAAAAACCATCTATAATAATTTCTAAAACTTCGATGTTAATAATAATAAAACCCAAATAAACAATAATATGAAGAATACCAGCAATTGGTCGACGAACCATTTTCCCTTGCCCAAGTGCAATTTTCAACATGTTAACCCAGCGCAACCTAGTATTTCCGCTGGTATCCACGTCTTTTCCTAAATTAATATTACGCCTTAGTTTCCGAACGTTTCTGGCAAATAAACCAAGTCCTGAAAAGATTAAAATAGCAAAAATTATATTGGGTAATAAACTCATTCAATTAATCTTCTGTAGTTTTTACTTCGCCACTATCCATATTATACTGTTGCGCTTTTTTTCCAAATAATGAAAAATGTACATAACGCTTCGGGTTTAATTTCATGTCTTTCAACAACTCTTCGAGCTGCTTAGTTGCTCCTTGAAGATTAACATACAGTTGATCGTCTTTCATGAGTTTTCCAATAGATCCATTTCCATTTTCTATATCTTTTAGTAACAAGTCAAAATCATAAATAGTTGATTTTAAGTCAAGCATTATTGAATCCAAATCAGATTTTGAAAGTGATTCACTAACACTGGATAAATCTTTGGAAATTTTACTGAAATTTAGAATAGTTTCATCGATTGCAAATTTATTATCTTCAACCAAACCATTTATCGATTCTGATGTAGTTTTAAATGACCTTATTGTGGTAGATAACTCTGAAATACTAGACTTAATATTCTCTTTGGATTGATTATCAAATACTTCATTTAAATTGACTAACAACTGATCAGCACTGACCATCATCTTTTCTATTTTTTCTTGAAGGGGAGTTAGGCGTTGATTTACCAGGTCTGTTAAACCAGGTTTGATTTTTGATTTTAACACATCTCCTGACTGAACTAAAGAAGAATTATCAAAAGCAGGAATTATTGCTATAGCTTTACCACCTATTAGACCTGCTTCATATAGTTGCGCTTCGCTATTGACAGAAAAAGGGAAATCGTCACTTATTAGCATATTCACTCTTAGTAGACCTGAGCCGTCTCCTTTAAATTCAATTGATTGTACCTTGCCAATTGTGTGACCATTTACGGTAACTGGTGCAGAGGGAGCTAAACCCTCAACATTTTCATAAATAGCAGATATTTTTTTGGAAGAATCAAAAATATTTTCACCCTTGAGATAATTAAAAATAAAAATAAATAGTAGTATTCCAGAGATTACTAGAATAGCAGTTTTAATTTCTTTAGATAGTTTCAATACAAATATTTTTACAAATTTAATGATAAAAATAATATAATTAAGGCTAATTAGTTGCAGATTTTAAAGCCTCGTTTATTGTAATCATTTCTCCGTCACTGTAAGCCACAATAAAGGCAGTTTTATATCCTTTAGAAATCGCTTTTTTTAATAATTCTAAAGCAACCGAATAGTCAGAAGTATTTCCATAAAAATAGCGATAAATAGAATTTGATTTCTGTCTTGAAATTTGACTCAATCCATTAAAGTTATAAGGTTTGACTGATAGTTTATTAGAACCAGCTGATATTTGTACTTTAAAAATGATTGAAGAGCTATTTGGTATAGCTTCAGCTACTGTGTTTTTGCTCTTCAACTCATCAGTCAATTCTGTAGGATTATTTAAAAATGACTCATCCTTTGAAAAAGAGTCAGAATATAATTTTGATTTATAATTTAAAATAGCGTCCGAAATACTTCTTGAAACATCAATTTTTCCTTTTTGTGAATTAAGATAATCTCCTTCTGTTTTATTAGTAATAAAACCTGTTTCAATTAAAATACTAGGCATATAGGTATTATGCAAAACCCAAAAACCAGCTTGCTTAACCCCTCTATTTTTTCGTTTTAGCCTAAATGTAAAGTTATCCTGAACATAACGTGCCAGCAATATACTTTGATCTAAATAATCTTCCTGCATAAAAGTCAAGCCAATTAATGATTCTGGTGAATCTGGATCAAAACCGTCATAATTCGATTCAAAGTTATCTTCTAAAAAGATTACTTCGTTTTCTATCTTGGCAACCCTAAAGTTCGAATCATTCTTGTGTAGCCCTAAAACATATGTTTCAGTTCCGTATGCTTGCGAATTATGAGCATTACAGTGGATAGAAACAAATAAATCAGCATCGGCTTTATTAGCTATTTTTGCACGCTGTCTGAGCTCAATAAATACATCCGTTTTCCTGGTGTAAATAACCTTTATATCACCATTTTTTTCAAGATTACTACCAATTTTTAAAACAATATCTAAGGCGATGTCTTTCTCTTTGTAACCAAAATTAGTGGGACGACCAGGATCCTTACCCCCATGACCAGCATCCAAAACAACAACAAAAGGATTTGAGTTTGTTTGCGAAATAGATGTATTACTGAAAATAAGCATCAGAAAGAACAATAATATAATTTGCTTTAGCATGCCAGAAATTTTAGCTATCAATCGATTGTTCAAAATTAAAAAATCACTAAAAATATGCGTAACTTTGAATTTTAATAAACGTGTCGCTTAATTACAAAAATACACTTAAAAGAATTGAAAACAACACTATTTCAACTACTTTTTAATCTATATTTTACATTGCTAGTCATTGGTCTTGGTAATGCTCAAGTCACCCCAAATCCAACACCTTTATCTTCAATCTCAAGTGATATCCTAGTAAATCAAACTGAAAATGATTCTATATTAAGCCACGATAGAAATGAGGTTGAAAATGATTCTATTTTAAATGATAGTATCTCAAAACCTAAAAATTTTCTAGAGGGCATTGTTGACTATAAGGCAAAAGACTTCACGTCTATAAATCTAAAAAAAAAGCAAATATATTTATATAACGAAGCTGAAATTCAGTACAAGAATATGGATATTAAAGCTGGAGTCATAATTATTGATTATGGAAAAGATGTTGTCTATGCTGGACGCTTAAAAGACTCTTTAGGCAACTACTCCCAAAGCCCTATTTTTACGCAAGGTAATGATGTTGTAGAACCTGACTCACTTGCTTTCAATATCAAATCAAAAAAAGCCTTAATTTGGAACTCAAAGACTGAACAACAAGGTGGGAGAATTATTTCTGATTTAACAAAAAAAGAGAACGATTCAGTTTACTTTGTCAAAAGAGCCAAATTTACAACCTCAGAAAATCTAGAAAATCCTGAGTATTACTTTCTATTGAGAAAAGCTAAAATTGTCCCTGGAAAAAAAGTTGTTACTGGACTCACAAACATGTTTATTGCTAACGTACCTACTCCTATTGGTTTACCATTTGCTTTTTTACCTATGTCTAAAAAAAGAACTTCTGGAGTTATATTTCCCACATTTGGAGAACAAAACAATAGAGGTTATTTTCTTCAAAACGGAGGGTATTATTTTGCTTTAAGTGATTATTTTGATCTTGCTACACTTGGCGATTATTATACTAATGGAAGTTATGGTGCGCGCGTAGAAAGCAGCTATGCTGTTCGTTATAAATTTAGAGGTTCGTTAAGTTTTCGTTACGAAAACTTAATTAATAGCGAACGTGGTTTCCCTGACTATTCTAGAAGTTCAATTTATAATTTAAGGTGGAATCAAAGCCAAGACTCAAAGTCAAATCCGAGTTCTCGATTTTCAGCTTCTGTAAACCTAGGGTCCAGTACTTATTTTCAAGAGTCTGTTAACCAACTTAATTCGTCAAATTTTTTGAATAATACGCTTTCCTCATCAGTTTCTTATTCAAAAACATTTAAAGGGGAACCCCAAGTAAACATAAGTGTAACGGCTACGCACTCACAAAATACAAATACTGAAAGTATTAATATGACATTGCCTACTTTTCAAGGAAGTATAGACCGAATATTTCCTTTTTCACCAAAAAATGGAAGTAAAAAAGGAGCTCTTCAAAATATTAACTTCCAATACAATGTGCGAGCTGAAAATCGTATTCAGACCACAGATTCTTTATTTTTTAAGCCTGTGATGTTTGAAAACGCCAAAGCAGGATTTCAACATACTATTCCATTAAGTACTAATTTTAAGATTTTTAAACACTTTAGTATGAGCACTAGTGCTAATTTTAAAGAAAATTGGACTTTTAATACAATCAAAAAAGAGTATGATTTAGAAACTCAATCTGTGATTATAAAACCCTTAAAAGGGTTTGACTCCTATCGAACATACAACTTTAGTACTAGTGTAGGAACTACTGTTTACGGAATGTTTGATTTTGGTGAAAACAAAAAAATACAAGCTATCAGACATGTAATGCGTCCCTCTGTTAGTTATAATATTAATCCTTCATTCGATAGGTATTATGAAACTTACGAGGTCATAAGTGCGGATGGGACTACCACTAATGAGGTGGACTACAGTAGATTTGAACAGTCATTATTTGGAGCGCCAGGAAAATCATTTTCAAGTGGAATAGGTATATCACTAAACAACAATATAGAAGCTAAGATTCGAGATAAGGACAGTACAGCAACTGACCCAAAAAAAATATTTTTATTGAACTCACTAAACTTTTCCACAAATTACAATGTTGCTGGCGATTCATTAAACTGGAGCCCTGTAAGAGTATCTGGCGGAACACAATTATTTGATAATAAATTAAGTCTAAATTTTGGAGCCACTCTTGATCCTTATGCTCTTGACAATAACAATAAAAAAATTAATATATTTAATCTTGAAAATGGAGGTAGTTTGTTTCGTTTAACTAGCGCAAATATGACTATGAGTTACAATTTATCCAGCGATAGTTTTGATGAAGAAAATTCAAATGAAGATCAGGCGAAGGAAGAGTCAAGAAAAAGTGGAGGCCGAGCAGATGATTTATTTGGAAAAAATCAAGACTATTCTAACCAATCTCTAAATAATGATAAGGAAAAAGAGGTAGTGCCTTCTGCATTGTATAATTATAAAATTCCATGGAGTTTAAGACTCGCTTATGCAGTAAACTACAATAACACAAGGAGACAAAGTGAAATCTCTTCTCACTCGTTAATGTTTTCGGGAGATATTGAACTATCGCCGAGATGGAGTGTTGGTGCTTCATCAGGTTATGACCTGAAAAACAATGGATTCACTTACACTCAGTTACGGTTTGAACGCGATTTGCTTAGTTGGAGAATGAATTTTTCTTGGATTCCGTTCAGTAATAGAAGTTCTTGGAACTTCTTCATTGGAATTCGATCAAGTATGTTTAAGGATATTAAATATGAAAAACGAAGACAGCCAGATAAAAGATTATAAATTATGAAAAAGATTATCAGCACACTGAAAGCACCTCAACCAATAGGACCATATAGTCAAGCTGTACTTGTAGGAGATGTTTTGTATACTTCTGGACAAATTTGTTTAAATCCAGAAACAGGTGAGTTAGTACAAGACAGTATTGAAACTGAAACTGTACAAGTTATGAAAAACCTAAAAGCTGTTTTGGAAGAAGCTAATATGGCATTTAATAACGTTATTAAGTCTACAATTTTTATTTCGGATATGAAATTATTTGAAGCTATAAACAAGGTTTACGGTAAGTATTTTGATGAATCTACAGCCCCTGCTAGAGAAACAGTTGAGGTTGCTAACTTACCAAAATTTGTAAACGTAGAAATAAGTATGATTGCTGCTAAGTAATCTTTTATCAGGTCCTGGCAATTTGAGCATGGTAATCAACCAGACCTTCAATTGGACGTCGCTGAAAATTACCTACTGTAAATCCGTATTCTCTTGCTACTTCTTTAATTTCATCTTGGGTAAAATAAGCTATAGACCCAGCGAAGTGAACAGGAACTGTCTTAATTTCTTCACTGTACTGTAAAATCATATTTTCTACAAATATGCGCAAACCTTCCTTAATAACTTTTTGAACATATTTAGATTCTTTATTTAAAATCAAAAACTCTGCAAAGGTGGCTAAGTAAGCATTTGGGTTAGCTTTTTTGTATAAGTTACTTTTAACAACATCGTCACTGACGTTATATCTTGTTTTGAAAACTAATTTTAAATCATGTGGCATGTGGTCAAAATAATAATCTCTCAATAGCTGTCTACCATAATAATTTCCAGATGCGTCATCCATTACTGAATACCCTAATGATACTATTTTCTGATGTATGGCTTTGCCATCGTAGTATGAGCAGTTAGAACCTGTCCCTAAGATACAAACAACTGCAGGACTATGAGAAACACCTACTGTAGCATAAACAGCTGCATAAGTATCTTCTTTAACGACTACTTGTGCGTTTATAAAAATTGATTGTAAAACGCCTTTGAGCATTTTTACGGGCTTTTCAGTACCGCAACCGGCTCCGTAAAAATAGATATGTGATACGTTTAACTTATTTCCATAAATAATATCATTTGCTTTGACGATATTAAGTGCATCGGAGTCTGAAATAATGGCTGGATTTAACCCTTTAGTTCGTTGTTTTTCAAAAAGTTGTTTTCCATTTGATGGATCTATAGCAATCCAGTCACATTTTGTAGAACCACTGTCTATTACAAAAATCATAAGAATAATTTAAAAATTAACACACACTATCAACTAAATTAATAGTGTATGTTTATCAATTATTTAGATGGCATTAATATATTGAGCTAAATCAACCAATTTAGAAGAATAACCATATTCATTGTCATACCATGAGATAACTTTGATAAAGTTATCATTTAGAGCCATACTAGCATTTGCATCAAATGTACTTGTTAATGATTCAGAAACAAAATCTTGAGAAACAACTCCTTCTTCAGTGTAACCTAAAACTCCCTTTAATTCATTTTCTGATGCATTTTTAATAGCTGCCTTAACTTTATCAAAAGAAGCTCCGTTTTCTAAACGACATGTTAAATCAACTACCGAAACATCAACTGTTGGTACTCTAAAAGCCATACCTGTAAGTTTCCCATTGAGCTCTGGGATTACTTTACCAACAGCTTTTGCTGCGCCTGTTGATGCAGGGACGATATTATTTAATGAGGCACGACCGAGTCGATAGTCTTTACGAGACGGACCATCAACTGTAAACTGAGTAGCTGTAGCGGCGTGGACTGTGGTCATGAGACCTTCTGCAATTCCAAATTTATCATTTAAAACTTTTGCAATAGGTGCCAAACAATTAGTTGTGCAAGATGCATTAGAAACTATTGTATTATTAGCGGTAATTTTATCATGATTGACTCCCATTACAAACATTGGAGCGTCAGCAGAGGGTGCAGAAATAGCTACTTTTTTTGCTCCAGCGTCAATATGTTTTTGAGCCCCTTCAAGTGTTGTGAAAATTCCTGTACAGTCCAAGACAACATCAGCTGAAACCGCATCCCATTTGAGATCTTGTGGATTACGCTCAGCTGAAACCCGAATTTCGTTTCCATTTATAACTAAATTTCCATTAACCACTTCTATAGTTCCTTGGAACTTTCCGTGTACAGAATCGTACTTAAGTAAATATGCTAGATGTTCAACATCCAATAAATCATTGATTCCAACAACTTGTACATCAGGTCTGCTAACAGCTACACGAAAAGCTATTCTACCAATTCGACCAAATCCATTAATTCCAATTTTTACTTTTGTCATTTTATTATTATTTTAATTTATTTTTTAAATACTCATTATATCTGAAACTCTCAATAGCTCCTCATCTATTTTTGAGTCTCCCTTAATGGCTTTTTCAATTGGGTATAACTCTATTTTGTTGTTGATAGTCCCTACCATAAAATTATTTTTACCTTCTAATAAAGATTCTACAGCTTTTACACCCATTCTTGATGCCAATACTCTGTCAAAACAAGACGGAGATCCACCTCGCTGCATGTGGCCTAAAACAGAAACACGAACATCATAACCTTCAAGATTGTCTTCTACGTAGTCTCTTAATTCAAAAACATTTTTACCGGTCTTATCTCCTTCAGCAACAACAACTATACTTGATGACTTACCAGTGTACTTACTTTTTTCCAAAGATTCTAACAAACGGTCTAAACCTAAATCTTCTTCAGGAACTAATATCTCTTCAGCACCCGAACCTACTCCTGCATTTAAAGCAATATGTCCAACATCACGTCCCATCACCTCAACAAAAAATAAACGTTTGTGTGAACTAGCTGTATCTCTAATCTTATCAATGGCATCTACAGCAGTATTTAGTGCAGTATCGTAACCAAGCGTAAAGTTAGTTCCAACAATATCGTTATCGATTGTTCCAGGGATACCAATAATAGGAAAGTTATATTCTTGATTAAAAATCATACCTCCAGTGAAAGTTCCGTCACCACCAATTAAAACTAAAGCATCAACGCCTTCCTTTATTAATTGCTTATAGGCCTTTTTCCTTCCTTCTTTTGTCCTAAATTCTTTTGAACGAGCAGATTTTAAAAAAGTACCTCCTTTATTTATAATATTGTTAACACTTCTAGCGTCCAAAAGTACGAAATCACCCTCGATCATTCCTTCATACCCTCTGTAAACTCCAACACATTTAATATTATGATATGCACAAGTTCTAACTGTTGAGCGTATTGCTGCGTTCATTCCGGGAGAGTCGCCTCCAGAAGTAAGAACAGCAATTTTTTTTATCTGATTTTCCATATTTAAAATGGTTTAATTTGTAAAATTAACAAAACTTATGTGTAATAAATATTCAAACTGAGCTAAAATATTAAACTTATATAAATTCAAACGTTTTCGTTAATAACTATTTGATTCATAAGCATAAAAAATAAAAACTTGCAAAGTTTTATGTAAGAATGTCATTAAAATTAAAAAAATATTCAATAAAATATTATTTTACCAAAATAGCTTTAAAATCTATTTTTTATATTTTTTTGTGAATATTTTACCTAACAATTCCCTTAAATTATCAAACTCAATATTATATGAGAGACCTAGTCCTTGAGTATACCCAATTTGTTCTCCAAAATTCTGAATACTGTTCTCTTTATTAAAAAACTTAAGAGACAAAGTACGATCTTCATTTAATAAAACCTCAACTTCAAAATCTCCAGCTACTGTGGTTTCACTAACCCCTCCAACTGGAACCCCAACTTTTCCGTTAATCAAAACATTATCGCTAATTTTGGTAGAAACGGTTACACCTAATCGACTATCAGTTTCGTAGTCAGGTGTAGTTTCCCCTAAATCGAGATCTATACCAAGTTGAACTTTATTGTCATCGTCAGCAAAAAGATCATTTAACATACTGGTAACCCCGTCTGAAACCAATCCAAATGCATCTTGAGAATCGAGTGTTAATTCGCTCCTAAATGAACCTGTCGCTAATAGTGAAAGGGCTTGAAAATCTTTTCTGTCTTTATCTCTTAATCTGTCTGATAACTCACTATTGAGAGTTGAGTTAACACCTGGAAATTGAATATCGAAATTTAAATCTGGTTTTTCTAATTTTCCTGTTAAATGAATTTGTACATCCGTAGGAATACTTTGGTTAATTGGATTATCTAATAACGTAGAAGGATTAACACTAATTCCTCCGTAAAGAGCCTTTATGTTTATATCTGCACTCAAAGGACTACCATTCCAAGCCATTGTTCCACCCTTAACTACTTTGAATTTTTTTTGAATAATTCGACCAAAGGAAAAGTTGTAAATTCCAGAAAGAACTATAAAATCTCCAAACATTTGAAATTTACCTTTGGTATTAATTTGAGCTAACATATTTCCGTTTCCTCTTCCAATTATTGAACTCCCTGTTTGTTTATCAATTACAATTTCAATTTCTGCATTGTCATTAATATCCATATTGAATTCCATTTCAAGCCCTTTTACGTCATCAAACTCAAAGTCCTGTTCGGAAGCTTTAATAGTTTTTTGATTTGGACTTAAAAAACTAACGTAGGAGCTTTCTGATAATATCTCATTATCGTTTAGTGGGATTTTGAAAATTGTACCTCTAGATGTGCCTACATTAGCTTCAATAAATAATTGATCTGTTGGCCCATGGACGTGAATATCTCCATCGACAAAAGCAGTACCATAATAAAGAGATTCATCATCCTCTATTGTGTTTAACACTAATAAACGATCAGAATCAATATTCAAATCTAATGACCAATTTGAAAAATTATTATGATTAATACTTCCACTTAAATTGGCCTCTGATTGGAAATTTACATCTCTCATTAATGCATTGTTAAAAATAAAACTTTGTTCTTTGAGATCAATTACTGTAGATTCTGCAAAATCATATCCAATATTTAAGTAAGGAAACGCTAAACCTCCATTATTTAAGATTAAACTCCCGTCAATTTGAGGCTTTTCAAGTTGACCGCTAACAGAAACAAAGCCTGAAACACCACCATGAATATTAGTAATTACGTCAGCCCCAAAAGGTCTTAATGGATTTAATATGAAATCATTAAATAAAATATCTAAATCTAGATTTGAATTTTCAGCTGATATATCAAATGATCCTGACACAGCCAAAGTTTCATTTGTATTATCTTTCAATGTTAACTTAACATCGTAATTAGTGAGCGATTCATTCCCTTGAATTGTAGATCTAAAAGACCCTAAATCAAAATCATTAACATTAAAATCATCAACGATTAAATTGGATTTAGGGTAATATATACTCTCTTTCTCATTAATATTTAGGTTTCCATTAACTACCCCACCTAACTTCAAATTTTTCAGCGAAGGTGTTACTTTTGCTAAGTCTACATTCTTGAATTTTAAATCAATATTTTGGTTATCTGAGTCATGAATAACCGCATTTAATAAAATTTCTTCCTCATCATAAACAATATCTATATTGTCAACTAAAACTTCCTCAAAAGCTTTGTCAAATATGATTTTGTTTAGTGAATTTTGTGATTTATTTATATCCCATGGAGTACCATTAAAATTGATAGTTGATTTTTTAATGCCAACTACAGACTTATTAGATTGGTCAATGGTGTAATATAAATTTAAATCAAATAAATCTTCAGAATTCTCACCTCCATTAAATTCAGTTTTCACATACAAGGTATCATTAAGTGTTACGTTAATTAAATTAAATTTAGAAATATTATAATATTCTGTTGCTAGACTATCTGCTTCAACATATGTATTGAATAAAGGATTATTATTTATAAGCTGAACTTTGATTCCACTTGCAAAAAAATTATCTACTTTAATATTCGGAGACTTAAATGTTAGTTTAAAATTATTTGGATCGCTATCCAACCTTCCTTTAAATTTTGTATTCGAACCTAATTGTAAAGCAGGATAAAAAAGTTCTATAATTTTGCTGTAAATTTCAAAGTTAAAATCTAAATACTGATTTTCTTTAACCTGATATGAACTGAATTTTGTATAAATATCACCAACTGAGTTACCAATTAAATTAGGAAGTTCATTAATCTCAAATTTACCTTTCAGACTTCCATTTACTATTTCAGGGGAATTCAATTTTATTGATCTTGAATTATTTTTGTCAAAAGTAGAAGTAATCTCAAAGTCTTTAAAATCATAACTATTATTTTGGTTTACATAAAAAGCATCTTTGAAGCTAAGCACACCATAAACATCGTCAATGTTAGTACCTTTCATGTCTATATCCATTTCCCCTTTAAGTATAGATATTTCATCACGTTCAACCAACTTCATAGCACTCAAATTAGCATGATCTATGATAGCCGAAAAATCATATATGTTTTCACTACTAGAAAAGTCGAGTAGCCCAGAAAACTTTAATTTTAAATTTTCATCTCTAACATCTAACTGACCATTAAAAACTTTATCCATAACAATACCTGAAACCTCTAAATCTGAGTAAAGATAGTTTTGAAAAGTAAATGCGTCAAAGCTACCGTAAATATTACAACTTAAATTTTCTTTACTAAACCCACTGCCGATCAACGTTAGATTAGAAGAGACCAAACCAATTGTTGGCTCACCCAAAGCTTTACCGAGATTGAAATCTCTAAAACGTATCTGGCCGTCATACAAAGCATTATCAATAGCCTCAATATTAATTAAATCAAGGTCAATAAACATGGATCCAATTTCAGTTGAAATATCCATAGCGGTTTTAACGAACTGTTTTGATATTTCTATATTTCCGTTCATATCAAAGCGGCCTAAGGACTTAAATACTGATGGAACAGTATTACCTAAAACTCTAGGCATCAGTGCGGTAAGCTCTTCATAAGTGGACGATATTTTTTCAAACTCTCCATTAAAATAAAAATCTGTTGAACTTGACTTGAACAAGTCAGTGGTGCGAAAATTTCCAATGATAAAAGAGTTTTCTGTAGTTTTCATATTAAATTCATCAAATCTTAAATTATTTAATGTTCCAGAAAAAGCAGTATTAAGTTGAACTATTTGGTTAGTTCCAAATTCGTTATATATGAAGTTAATTTCATCTAAATCTATAGTACTATTTTTCAAAGAACCAGAAATATTTACTTTGTCATAGAAAGAATTAAGGTCCTCGCGCTTGTAATCAAATTGGAGATTTCCAGATAATAATGATGTATTTGATTCTAGAAGTAAGTTAGAAAAAAACATCTGGGTTGGTGAATATTTAAAAACTGTTTTTATGTTTTTTAAAGAAAAACCTCTTGAGTCTGCAAAAGACAAACGTTTTATATTTGTATCAACGTTAGCACCTGAAATTAAAAAATCTGTAGATGAAATATTAAGTTTATTTAAATCCAAAATAATAGGTGAATTTTTATTCTCATCTGTAACACGAAAAATACTATTTTTGATAACTAAACTACTTGACGATAATAAAAAAAGATTATCATTACCTCTAAGTTCCTGTTTATCAAACTTATTCACAAAAATATCTAAATTAGAATCAATTTCCCCTTTATAAGTTTTGATATGAAAAAAAAGAGAATCTAATTCAATATCCCCAAACACAAACTGATTATCAATAATTTTTACAAAATTTAAAATAGAAGTATTTAGCTTTGAAACTGAAATCATTGATACTTCAAAATGATCCTTGATTAAGACTGATTTTAATTCAATATCACCATTTAAATGTAGTCTTACCTTATCAATTTCAATATCTGTACCATATGATTTATTAATTTTTCTAGTAGTATAGCTCCCCAAAGATGTTTGGATGGATGGGAATGACAAAAGCCCTACCAAAAGACAAAAAAACAACACAAGAGTTGAAATGAACTTAACTAATATTTTAAAATATTTATTGATATGACTTAGAAGCTATTTTTATTAATTTACATATTTAAAGTAAAATTTTAACTTTTTGATGCATTTACTTTACTACTATTTTTTTTTATTTCTTTGTATTGCGTGTGATAATAGATTAAATTTCACCAAATTATAGTTACAAATTAAATGAATATTCTGACAAAATCGTCTTAATGAGCTTAAAAAATACATACATATTGGGAATTGAATCATCATGTGACGACACAGCTGCTGCAATACTGAGAAACGGAGCAATACTAAGCAATGTAGTGGCTAACCAATCAATACATGAATCTTATGGAGGAGTTGTTCCTGAATTAGCATCAAGAGCACATCAGCAAAATATAGTCCCTGTAGTTGATCAAGCCCTGCAAAAAGCGGGAATTTCTATCAATGATTTAAGCGCAGTGGCATTTACTCAAGGCCCAGGTTTAATGGGTTCATTATTAGTTGGTACTTCATTTGCCAAATCACTAGCATATGGACTTAACATTCCACTAATTGGTGTAAATCATATGCAAGCACACATACTAGCTCATTTTATTGAAAAAGATGGCTACAATAAACCATCGTTTCCTTTTATAGCAATGACTATTTCAGGTGGTCATACACAAATAGTTCTTGTAGAAGACTATTTTAAAATGATAGTAATAGGAGAAACTATCGACGATGCAGTAGGGGAAGCATTTGATAAAAGTGGTAAAATTTTAGGTTTAGGTTATCCCGCAGGGCCCGAAATTGATAAACGAGCAAAGTTAGGAAATCCAATAGCTTTCAAATTTACCAAACCTAAAGTAAAAGGACTTAACTTTAGCTTTTCAGGTTTAAAAACTGCTATATTGTACTTCATACAAAAGCAAGTAAAAGAAAATCCGAGATTTATTGAAGAAAATATAAATGATATTTGTGCTTCAATACAACACACTATTATTAATATTCTAATGGATAAATTAAAATTAGCAGTTTCAGAATCTGGGGTTAGACAAATAGCTATTGGCGGAGGAGTTTCTGCAAACTCCGGAATCAGAAATGCATTAAAAGAAGCTGAAAGTCAGTATGGCTGGTCTACATATTTACCTGCATATGAATTTACAACAGACAATGCTGCAATGATTGCAATTGTAGGCTATTTAAAGTTTAATAAAAAACAGTATGCAAATCAATCCATAACAGCTTCCTCACGTTTAAAAATTTAAAATTAATGCAACTATTTTACAACTCTGAACTGAACGAAGAAACAAAGTCATTTAGTTTCACAAAAGATGAAAGCCGGCACATTGTAAAAGTACTTCGTAAATCTGCAGGTGACCCCCTAAATATTACCAACGGAGTTGGGTGGATTTTTGAAGCTAAAATTATAGTTCCTAATCACAATAAATGTGTTGTAAAAATATTAAAATCAAAGTACATTAGTCCGATTGACTACTCCGTACATTTGGCTGTTTCACCTACAAAATTAAACGACCGATATGAATGGTTTTTAGAAAAAGCTACAGAAATAGGTGTGACTAAAATCACACCTGTAATTAGCTACAATAGTGAAAGAAAAATAATTAAATCCGAAAGGTTTAAAAAAATAATACGATCAGCTATGAAACAATCACTTAACTCTCACCTACCTTCCTTGGATTCCGCTGTTTCATTTTCTGAATTTATTAAAACACCTCAAAAAGGAAAAACATTCATTGCACATTGTGCCGCTGGTGAAAAACACCCTTTTAAAGATCATATTGAAGCTGGAAAGTCTGTTACAATTTTAATTGGTCCAGAGGGAGGTTTTAGTAGTCAAGAGATCTCAACTGCCTTGAAAAACAACTACATTCCTGTGTCATTAGGAAGTTCAAGGCTACGCACTGAAACCGCTGCTATAGTAGCTTGTCATACAATCCAACTTTGCAATGAATAAGCACGCTTTATATTTTATTGTCTTTTTGGGACTAAACATTTGTGCAAGCCAAACCATTGCAGTTTTAAAATACGATGGTGGTGGTGACTGGTATAGTAACCCAACTGCATTAAAAAATTTAATACAGTTCTGTAATAAAAATATTGAAACCGCAATTGATAGTAAGCCAAAGTATATCGAAGCTCGAAGTACAGCTATATTTGAATACCCATTTGTCCATATGACAGGACACGGAAACGTAGTGTTTTCGGAAAGCGAATCTAAAAATTTAAGAATGTATTTATTATCTGGTGGTTTTTTACATATTGATGATAACTATGGCATGAAACCTTATGCGATGGAAGCCATTAAAAATATATTTCCTGAAAAGAAAATGACTGAAATTCCATTATCTCATCCAATATACAACAATATGTATCCATTTCCAGATGGTCTTCCTAAAATTCATGAACACAATGGATTAGCGCCTAAGGCTCTAGGATATTTCCACGAGAGAAAGTTAATCCTTCTGTTCACTCAAGAGAGTGATTTAGGAGATGGCTGGGAAGACGCTAACGTACACAACGACCCAAAAGAAATTAGACTAAAAGCATTAAAAATGGGTGCTAATATTATCAAATACGCTTTTGAAAACTAAGTTTATTATGCAATTAGACCATTACACATCAAAATTTTCGAAAAAAATATTTCCAATTATTTTGGTAAGTGACAATGTTAGCCACGCTGCAAATTTGGGTAGCCTATTTAGAGCTGCAGATGCATTTGGTATATCACATTTAATTTTAGGGGGAAAGACAGTAGAGTTAGGACGAAAATTTATCAAAGCCTCTAGATCAACCGAACAATCTATTTCTTTTGAACAAACTGAAAATATAGTAGAAAAAATAAAAGATTTAAAGTCAAGAAATTACTTAATAATTGGTCTTGAAATTACAGTAACTAGCATCAAAATATCTGACTTAAAGATTCCTAAAAACAGCAAAATTGTCTTTGTAATTGGTGATGAAAAACATGGTATATCAGCATCAATTCTAGAAATTTGCGAATACGTTGTTCACATTGAAATGTACGGTCAAAACAGCAGTATGAATGTGGCTCAAGCAGCCAGTATAGCGCTGTATGAATTTACAAAAAAATTAAAATAAAAAACATAAACCTTTACGTGAATAAATCTATATTAAATACTGATGTTCAAGTTTTTATAAATAAAAATATAAGCTCTAATATACAATCATTAATACTTAGGGGAAGTCTATTTAAAGAGGTTAACATCAAGGAACTTGTAGAACAAATTGAAGCAAAGAAAAAATGTCAATTAAAACTAAAAACTTGGTTCAAAACATCCAATATATACTTTCCAAACAAACTCAATATTGAGCAAACATCATCCGAAACTACAGCAATTATCAAAAGCAATCTCATTAATGGAAAATCCCTACTAGACCTTACTGGTGGTCTTGGTGTTGATAGTTATTATTTTTCTAAGAAATTTAAATCAGTAGCCTATTGCGAGACTAATGCTAAACTCGCTAAAATTGCGGCACATAATTTCATGATTTTGAAAGCTAATAACATCTCCAGCCTATGTTGCGATGGCATAAATTTTCTAAAAAATTCTAAAGAAAAATTTGATTGGATATATATTGACCCCTCGCGCAGAGATAATAAAAAAAATAAAAAAATTTTAATTGAAGACTGCAGTCCAAATATAATGATAATTGAAGACTTGATTTACAAAAGGACTAATAAAGTACTTATAAAAATGTCTCCAATGCTAGACATTAGCAAAGCGATACAATTAATCAAAAATGTTAATACCGTTTATGTTATAGCTGTTAAAAATGAAGTTAAAGAACTTTTGTTTCATCTGGAAAAAGACTACAACTCAGAAATAACTATCACCACTATTAATTCCCATCATGATAAATCTGATTATTTTTCCTTCAAAATATTTCAAGAGAAAACTGCTGAAGCTAAATATAGTACTGTGAAACAATTTTTATATGAACCAAATGCAGCTGTAATGAAATCTGGCGCATTTAGATTAGTCTCAGAGTACTTTAAATTAGATAAACTTGATATAAACACACATTTGTACACAAGCAATACCAAGATTAAAAATTTTCCTGGAAAAATATATAAAATCATATCAACACACAACTATCATAAAAAATCAATAAGACAAATAATTACAGGGCATAAAGCAAATTTAAAAACTAGAAATTTTCCTGAAAAAACTGAAAAATTAAAGAAGCTTTTTAAAATATCAGATGGAGGAGAAAACTACCTTTTCTTTACCAGTAATTTAAAAAATAAGATTGTCATTGATTGCCAGCTTGCTTAATCTTAATCCCTCAAAAATAACTATACTAACAGAATTTGATAAGTTTAAACTTCTTACGTGTGAACTATGAATAGGTATTTTAAATGATTTATCCTTATTTTCTTTAAGTAGTTGTTTAGGTAAACCAGTAGATTCTTTTCCAAAAACAAAAAACAGATTATCTTCGTACTTTATTTCATCATAATCTTTTTCTGCAGATGCCGATAGAAATACCATTTTCTCATTTTTGTTAACAGTTAAAAACTCTTCTAAACTATCATAAGTTATTACTTTAATATGTTTCCAGTAATCTAACCCTGCTCTTTTTAAGCGTGAATCTGACAATTCGAAGCCAAATGGCTTAACAAGGTGTAATATTGACCCAGAAGCCAAACTTAATCTCCCTATATTACCAGTATTGTTAGGGATTTCAGGTTCTACAAGCACAATATTATAAGCCATTTTTTAAGAATTAAATTTTATAAAAATAATTGATTAATGTCATCTAACTTTAAATAAACGTTCTTTATCTAATTAAGAGTAATTGTTTAGTAAAAATAATCTAAATTTAATATTCAATCTACTGTTAGTTACAAATAATAATACTAAAAATTTAACTAAAATCAACACAAATGAAATTTAAGCACTTAATATTAATCATTTTTTTTTATCCAATAATTAGCCATAAAATATATGCTCAAGACTGGAGTGAATTTGCAAATATTGGATATTATTCAAAAGCAAACTTAGAACTTAAGCTTCACTCTAAAAATGAAAATCGAGTAGTTTTTATGGGTAACTCAATAACTGAGGGATGGATATTCTTTCATCCAGAGTTCTTCAAAGACAGAGACTATATAAACAGAGGGATTGGAGGGCAAACTACCCCTCAAATGCTACTTCGCTTTAGACCAGACGTAATTGATTTAAATCCAAAAGTAGTGGTTATACTGGCAGGTACAAACGACATAGCGGGAAACACTGGTTTTACACCACTAGATACGATTACTGCAAATATTAAATCTATGGCAGAAATAGCAAATGCCAATGGGATTGAAGTAGTTATCTCTTCAATTTTGCCTGCGATTGAATATTTATGGAAACCTGGACTGAATCCCGCTCAAAAAATAATTTCAATTAACAAAGAATTAAAGATTTATGCTGAAAAAAATGAATTTATTTATCTTGATTACTTCTCGGCAATGGTTGATGAAAACAATGGATTAAAAGTACCTGACTATACAGCTGCAGATGACCTTGTACACCCAAATAAAAAGGGATATCTGGTTATGGAACAACTTGCGGAAAAAGCAATCGAAAAGGCATTAACCAGAAAGAAATGAATTGTTATAGATTAAGTATATATGTACTACTACTTGGCTTTTTGTTTAACGCTTGTAAACAACCCAAAAAGAAAGAGCTTAAAGTAAATGCTCTATTTTCAGACCATATGGTGCTGCAACAAAATGACAAAGTAGCATTTTGGGGAACTTACTCACCCAACCAAAAGATTAAAGTCAAAGGAAGCTGGGGTAAAGAATCAACTAGCGCAGCTGACTCCAAAGGTCGTTGGAAACTCACCCTAGACACCCCTAAAGCTGGTGGTCCATACGAGGTAAATATAAGTAGTGAAAACAATTCCCTGACAATAAAAGACGTATTGATAGGGGAAGTATGGCTAGCATCCGGTCAATCTAATATGGAAATGGACTTTGATTATTGCTGTAATACAACTGATTTTTCAGAATTTGAACTTTCAACTGCAAATTATCCAAAAATCCGTATGATTAATGTTGAAAAACAGCTGAACTCAACTCCACTTAAGCAATTTAAAGGTACTTGGGAAAAAGCTATTAGTGATAATATCACTCCATTTAGTGCTGCCGGGTATTTTTTTGCTAAAAGACTGCACAAAGAATTAAATGTACCTATAGGAATTATACACGCCAGCTGGGGAGGTACCGATATTGAAGCTTGGACTAGTAGGGAACAACTTAATACATTGGATTTCCTAAATGATATCATGGATAATTATGATAAATTAATTAAAAATTATTCAAAGACTAAATCTTGGTTTTCACAATTTGAATCAACTAAATCTCCTTCTGATGTCTGGTATTTGTTTTTAGAAGATCCTCAAGGAGTTCCAAAAAAATGGGAAAGTTTTGACTTTAAAGACGAAAGAAATATTCATTCAAGTAATATAAATTTTGAAAAATGGAGAAAAATAAAAATACCAGGTTCAATTGATAATATTTTTGAAACTAATGATTTTGATGGGGCCATATTAATTAGAAAATCTTTTTCTATTGACGAAATTAAAGGAAATTACTCGCTTAGTTTAGGGCCTACTAGTGACATGGATTTCACTTTTATAAATGGTAAAAAAATAGGCAATAGCATGGGTAAATTAAGTGCTAAAACTAAAATCTACAAAATCCCTAAAGATATTCTTAAAATTGGAGAAAATAACATTGTAATCAGAATAGTCAATCAATACAAAGAAGGAAAAGTAGGAGCTGTATCTGTTATAAACTCTGAAAATACTGAAATAGATTTAACAGGATACTGGGATTATTCAGTATCTGCTGAAGCATATGCGGCATTAGATTCATATTCATGGCCCTATATAGATTTTTATTTTTACAATGAAACTACTAACTATTCCAAAAGACCTGGAATTACCAATTACAATAAAGACTCTAAATCATCTCTTTTTAATGGGATGATAAGTCCTTTGATTCCATACACAATTAAGGGAGCTATATGGTATCAAGGAGAAAACAACGTTCCTAGATTTGAGGAATATGAAAGACTTTTTCCTGCCTTAATTAATGATTGGCGCAACCAGTGGTCTCTTGACTTTCCATTTTATTTTGTACAAATAGCACCCTTTGAGAATTATAACGGCTTGTCTTCATCTTTACGAGATGCACAAAGAAAGACTCTTAAAATTCCCAAAACAGGAATGGTAGTTACTCTAGATATTGGAGAAAACAATGACATCCATCCATCTAACAAACACGATGTTGGATCTAGATTAGCGGGACTTGCATTGTCGAATGATTATGAAAAATCTATAATTGCTTCTGGACCTCTATTTCGAAAACAAGTAATTAACGGTAATAAATTGACTCTTGAGTTTGACTATGTAGGAAGTGGGTTAATGAGTTATAAGAATGTACTTGATGAATTTGAAATTGCTGGAGCAGATAAAAAGTATGTGCCAGCCACTGCAAAAATTGTAGGAAAAACAATAGAATTATACTCGGACGAGGTTTTTGAACCAAAATTTTCAAGATATGCTTGGAGAGATATTAGTAATGCAACCTTATTTAACAAAGAGGGCTTACCTGCTTCTTCATTTACAACAGAATAAGTTCAAGTAAAATATTTGACAAAACAAGGAATTCAAATAATACCAATTTTTACCAGTTGATCGTAGTTTCTATAAATTGAATCAGACTTTCAGACATATTTATTTGTTGCTTAACATTAGGATGTGCCGTACTTTCTTCATAAGGCATGAAATGAGTATAAATTTTGTTATCGTTTATATTTTGAACCGCTTTTTGTACATAACCAGGCCACAAAGAACCATTTTTTGTAGCATCCATACTTCCTAACGTACAAATGATGTAAGCTTCTGGATAATGATTTCTCAATACGGATATAAATTTTTGATAAGCATTAACTAGAAATACCTCACCAGGAGATTTATCTCTAAACCTTTTGATAAACTCTGGGTGATCAGGAAGATTGACTAACCAACTGTCATTTTGAAATAGATTAACCACAACAATATCTGGACGATACAAAGAGAAATCCCACTTACTTTTACTATCGGTAGGAACTAATCGGTCATAGATTTCTGGCATAATTAAAGGATCCCAGCTAACTGTCATACCAATTCCGCTTCTAGAAATACAATGATAATCTGCAGAGAAGTGCCTTGCTGTGATGCTAGCATAAGAAGCATAATTATTGGTATATTTACTATCAGAAAGGTCTTGACCAGAGCTATCCTCGACTGCAAGTCCTGCAGTAATTGAATCACCAAAAAACTCAATTTTTCTCTTTTTGTCTTTAGTGGGTGCTAAAAGCTTAGCGTTAGTATTAATTTTAAACCCATAAAAATCAGTTTTACCATTGCTCCACTCAGTCCTCTTAAAAATTTCAATTGTATGGGGACCTTTTGATAAATTCGAAGCAAGTATATGGTATTCCTTTTTTCTCCCTGGCCTTAAAACAAAAAGGCTGTCGTTGTCAATAATAACATTATAATAATTATCTCCAGTTTCATCTCTTAGTAAAGTAGATAATGATTGGCCTTCAAAATTAATTTTAACTGAAGATCCAGGCCAAATTAAACTAGCTGAGCTATCAGTCATGTTTATTCTACCAGAGTAGTTAATTTCAGAGCTTGAAAAACTAATTACCAGTTCCTCTTTGTCAGAGCAACTAAAAAAAATAAAATGTAATAAAAAAAAAAGCTTGAAAAATCTATTCATAAGAATAATCATATCTGCACTAGTGAGTCGCCTTTCCTGCTCCGCTAGGAATTCTAATTTTTTCCACAATTTCTTGAACATCTTGAGGAGGAAGTGGAGTAAACTTCATAATAGTAATAGACACTATAAAATTTAATAGCATAGCTACACTTCCAAAACCTTCTGGTGAAATACCAAACCACCATTCACTTTTGTCGGGTGTAACTTCATCAAACCATCCTAATTTATATTTCAGCATATAGTATAACATCACAACTATACCCACTATCATTCCGGCAATAGCACCTTCTTTATTCATTCGTTTATAAAAAATTCCTAAAATAATAGCTGGAAAAAATGAAGCCGCTGCTAAACCAAATGCCAAGGCTACTGTAGCTGCAACAAATCCTGGAGGGTTAATTCCAAAATATCCAGCAACACAAACTGCTACAACAGCAGAAAAGCGAGCTGCTATTAATTCGTTTTTTTCAGAAATTTTTGGGTTAATAATTTTTTTTATTAAATCGTGAGAAACAGACGCAGAAATTACTAGTAGCAGCCCTGCTGCAGTTGACAAAGCAGCAGCTAAAGCACCAGCAGCTACCAAAGCAATGACCCAATTCGGTAGTTCCGCAATTTCTGGATTTGCCAAAACCATGATGTCATTATCTACAACCAATTCATTTTTATTATTATCTGCTACATATTGAATTAATCCGTCGTTATTTTTATCAACAAATGTGATAAGACCTGTTGTTTCCCATTTTTTAAACCATTCTGGAACAGTTGCATAAGACTTATTAGAAAGTGTTTCTATCATATTGGTCCTAGCAAATGCAGCTACTGCGGGTGCTGTGGAATATAATATTACAATAAGTAACAAGGCGATTCCTGCAGATTTACGAGCATCCTTGACCCGCTTGACTGTAAAAAAACGAACAATCACGTGGGGGAGCCCTGCGGTTCCTACCATTAAAGCTAATGTGATTGCAAAAATATCAACTAAAGACTTAGATCCTTGTGTGTACTCTGCAAAACCTAAATCTGTACTTAAACCGTCTAATTTATCTAATAAAAAAGTTCCAGATCCATCAACTAATTCACTACCAAAACCCAATTGTGGAATGGGATTTCCTGTCATTTGAATTGATATAAATATAGCTGGAACCATAAACGCAAAAATCAAGACACAATATTGGGCAACTTGAGTATAGGTTATTCCTTTCATGCCTCCAAGAACAGCGTAAAACAATACAATTAGCATACCTATAACAACCCCTGTATTAATATCAACTTCCAAAAATCTAGAGAAAACCAATCCAACTCCTCGCATCTGACCAGCTACATATGTAAAGGACACTAAAAGAGCGCATATAACACCAACAAGGCGAGCAGTATTTGAATAATATCTATCCCCTATAAAGTCCGGTACTGTAAACTTTCCAAATTTCCTTAGATATGGAGCTAGCAATAAGGCTAATAATACATAGCCACCTGTCCAACCCATTAAATATACCGCGCCATCGTAACCTGCAAAAGAAATAATTCCTGCCATAGAAATAAAAGAGGCAGCACTCATCCAATCAGCAGCTGTGGCCATACCGTTCGCAAGTGGTGAAACACCCCCACCCGCGACATAAAACTCTTTGGTCGAGCCTGCACGAGCCCATACAGCAATCCCTATATAAAGACTAAAAGTGATACCAACCAAAATATAAGTCCAGTTCTGAACTCCAATAGAATCAACTAAAAAAATACTATTTATCATATCCATATTTTTTATCAAGTTTATTCATTAGTTTGACGTAAATAAAAATCAAAATAACAAAAACATACATGGATCCCTGTTGAGCAAACCAAAAACCTAGCTTGAATCCACCGAATTTAAATTCATTTAAAAAATCTTTAAATAGAATCCCACCACCAAATGACACTAGAAACCAAACAGTTAAAAGTATAAACAAGTATTTAATATTTTCCTTCCAATAGACTTTTGAATTATTTTTTTCCATGATATGTTTATGTAAAAGACAGTTTAAGATATAACAAATAAATAAATAAGAGGCTAAACTGAATTAAAAAATGACTTAAACTTGTATATACTAATTAAAATGGTATCGTTTAAAGGCCTCAATAGCAGCATAATCAGCAAGCCCTAAATCGTTATATTTTTTCGCAGTTAATCGATTTCTGTCTTCAACTCGGACCCAAAATTCTCTTGTATCATCTCCTTGAAACATCACTCCATCTTTTTGGGATTGATGAAAGAAAATAGCGTTTCGTTTTCTAAGAACTTGATCAGGACTCATAGGAACAGCCATTTCAATTTGGTAGGGCTCCCACTCATGCCAAGCACCTCTGTACAACCAAACCCAACAATCATTCATGTATGGCTTTTTTTTCAAAATATCCAATGAAGAAAACAAAACATCCAAACAAACTTTATGAGTACCATGTGGATCGGCAAGATCCCCTGCAGCATAAATCTGATGAGGTTTAATATTCTCAATTAATTTACACATAACATCTAAATCATTATTACCTAGATTCTTTTTTTTAACTGTTCCAGTTTCATAAAAAGGAAGATTTAAAAAGTGGACATTGGAATCATCTAGACCTAAATATCGAGTTGCAGCTAAAGACTCACTTTTTCTGATTAATCCTTTTAATGTCAATACTTCAAATGAGTCAATAACTCGGTCTGTTTTCTTTTTTAAAAAATCGATTATCTTCTTTGACTTTTTAGAGTCTGAACTTAAAGCTATACAAATTTCTGCAAATTTTAATGCTTCTTTATCAGATACAGCAATATTTCCAGAAGTCTGGTATGCAACATGAACTTCGTGGCCTTGCTCCACCAAACGATCAAAAGTGCCTCCCATTGAAATCACATCATCATCAGGATGTGGACTAAAAATGAGGACTCGCTTTTTTGGAATCTCTGCACGCTCGGGACGATTAAGATCATCTGCGTTAGGTTTCCCACCAGGCCAGCCAGTAATGGTATGTTGCATTTTATTAAACATTACTATATTTAAATCATAAGCACTACCAACTTCAGACAGCAAACCTGACATTCCGTTATTATTGTAATCTTTATTGGTTAGTTTTAATATAGATTTATTAGTTAAGTCACTAAGCCAAAGAACTGCTTTTAATTTCAACTCCTTAGTCCAAACGCAAGAAGTTACTAACCAAGGTGTTTTTAATCGTGTGAGTTCTTCACTAGCAGTATCATCTAACACAAAAGTAGTATTATCATGCTTTTGTAAGTAGGTCGCTGGAACACTAGAACATATATCACCTTCAATTGTTTTTTTTAATATTTCAGCTTTATTTGAACCCCACGCTAGCAACACTATTCTTTTGGCTGTTCTCACAGTGCCTATACCCATTGTGATTGCCTTTACCGGAACATTTTCTAAACCTAGAAAGGCAGAAGCAGCATCTACTCGTGTAATGTGATCTAATTTTATATTTCTCGTACCAGAATTAAAATGAGATCCAGGCTCATTAAAACCAATATGCCCAGTTCTACCTATTCCTAAGAGTTGAAAATCAATACCTCCCGCTGCTTTAATTTTCATTTCATAATCCACACATGATTGGTATAAATCATCAATAGTGACTGTTCCGTCTGGAATATTAATATTTTCAGCTAATATATCTACGTGGTCAAAAAGGTGTTGACGCATAAAATAATCATAACTCTGAACATTACTTTTTTCCATTGGATAATATTCATCTAAATTAAAAGAGATAACATTTGCAAAACTCAGCCCCTCTTCATTATGTAAGCGAACAAGCTCCTCGTAAACTTTAATTGGAGAAGAACCAGTCGCTAAACCTAAAACACAATTTAAATTTTGTTTTTGTTTTTGTTTTATTAAATCAGCTATCTCTTTGGCAACAACTATCGAAGCTGTTTTTGATGATTTAAAAGAAATATTATGAATTTTTTCAAAACGTGTAATTTCAAATTGACCAGCAGGCCTATAGCTTATATCCATATTATTGATTTTGTAGTAACTAATTGCTTTTTATAAATGATCATTAATTTAAAATTGTTCAAAAAAAAAGAAGAATTAGTAAACTAATTCTTCTTTAGAAAATTTAACTAATTTTAAACTAAAACAATTAATGAATCTAAAATAACTCATAATTAAAGGGAATAAAAAATATGTTCGACTAATAACCATTCTTAACTCACAAATGAATTGATTAATTTGTGAATGTGAATTATTTGAAGTTTTTTAATAAATAATTCACATAAAAAAGAATCGGATAAGTGTTGTATACAAATTTAATTATGGTGGAAAAAAAAGAGAGAAATCTAAAGTAGAAATCTCTCTTTTTTTTAAAATAATTATGTACTTACATTAAATTAATTTGCAAACCATAAACTTGTTGCCATTTTATCTGGCCCTTGTGCTGAAACTGCAGCTTCGGCATTGGCAGCATTTGAAGTATAAACACTAGATCCATATTGTAACCTTTGAGGATAAGCTCCGTTAAGATCGCCAGCAAAACTAATTATATCGTTATTATCAGAAGTAATCACTGCTGAGGATGGATATCCTGTATCTCTGACAATTGCCCAAGCTTCGTATCCGTTAGTATAATTAGCTATCCATCTTTGAGTAGCTATCCTTTCAAGATTTTGTTCCGATGATCCATTTAGTGAACCCATTTCAGAGGCTAAAAAATCAGATGATGTAGATGTATTCCAAAGAGCCATCGCTTTTTGTAACCCTAATTGATAGTATGTATTTGCATCACCAGAAACAAGTCCTTTAACAATGGCTTCTGCTATCATGAAGTGTGAATCAGCAGTCGTCATAACAATTGTAGGAAATATTGGACTACCTTGATTTGTTTGTTGAGTGACTATATCAGATGGATCAGAAAATAGATTTCCTTCCATGTAACTTTTAATTTTACCACTTAATCTAGAAGGTATTCCAACATAATTAGTATTATCTGGCATTGTTATAGTTAAATCAGTTGCGGTTTCTGTCCAAGTATAATCTGTGCCCAAAACAAGACCAGCTCCTTCTAATGTACTTTGTAAAAAGGCTACGTGATCAGGGATAAGAGAAACATTATCTCCATCTGTTGGCTTCAAAATTGTAATTGTACCACCAACACTTGGTTTAGCAATTTCACCCAATCTAGGATCATTACTTTGTTTTAAAACATTCATCATCGCTTCAGATATTTTCCAGCGTGCAGTTGGGAAATTATGCCAAACATCTCCATATGATGCAGATCCACCCCATATGTCTGTTTCATCAGCAAAAGCTTCAAATAAAGCATCTGTGTCAGCCAATACCCCAGAAGCTATTGCTTCAGAAGCTGCATTTGCAGAGAAATCTTCACCTGGGGAACCACTAGCTCTAAGGGCAATTCTTAACTTTAAACTATTTGCAAGTTGTTTCCAATTTTGCATATTACCGTTAAATATTACATCATTTTCTCCTAATTGATCCACACCAGCTCCAGTAATTGTATTGTCTCCAATTATTGAAATAGCTTGATCTAAATCAGAAATGATACCTTTATAAATATCTATTTGAGCATCAAATTGTGGTAATTCAATACTTATATCAGATGCTTGAGAATAAGGAATATTACCAAAAGTATCGGTAAATGCATGATAATAAAGCCCTTTCATTATAAGACCAAGAGCATAATATTGCTCATTTTGTAAAGACCCACCTTCACCAACCAGGTTAAGATAAGCTGTTAGATTAGTATTATATCCAGAGTACCAGTCCCAAGATCCTAGGTCTGTTAAAACACTAAAGTAATCCCATCCAAAGTCTCCGTTCCATGCGTATGAGGAATGCCCCATTGCCCATTGCCCACAAAATTGATCAGGGTGTAATAAATCTCCATACCAAAGAGGAACCGTTGTGGACCTGTAAAGTTTCTGCTGTAATGTAGTAACGAAGTATTTAGCACTAACATCAGATGAAGTAAGTGCATCTGGTTGTTCATTGATTTCATTGAAATCGTCTGTACAAGAAAATACAGTTGCAAGTACAATACTTGCCAATATTAAAATTTTGTTTTTCATTGTTTTAAGGTATTATGTTAAAAAGTTAAATTTAAATTTAGTCCAATACTTCTTAAAGTAGGCATGGCATTGTGAGACAAACCTTGAACTCCAATAGAAGTACCAAACATAGCTTCTGGATCAATATCATCTGCCTTGTTCATTAAGAAAAATAGGTTTCTACCAACTAATTGAACTGTAGCGCTCTGTAATCCAAATTTAGATCCTACTGGAATATTATATCCAATAGCTAGTTCACGTAATCTGATATTATCTTGGTCATAAATATAGTTTTCAGATATACCAGACATTGCTGTCCAATACTCTTGACCAGAAATAGATTCAGTATTTACTCCTTCCGTAGCTACATTAACACCAGCAACTACTACTCCTGACTCACGATATTGTAGACTTCTTGCAGACACACCATTTGCGTCCATTTCAGCTGATGTTTGAGAATAGATTTGACCACCCATGCGAGCGTCAATTAGAAAACTTAATGAAAAATCTTTATAAGTGAATGTATTAGACCATCCACCTAACCAGTCTGGCTGGGCATTACCTAACAAAACATTGGCATCTGATGCAATAGGAATTCCTTCAGCATCGGTCTCGCCTGTCCAAACACGTCCATAAATATCTCCAATGCTTCCACCTTCTGTAGCGCTTATCTTAACACCTCCATCAATTGACTCATTGTACACAAAACTATCAAGTCCATCTACTAATTCTTCAATCTTATTTTCATTTTTAGAATAGAACAATGAAGTATTCCAAGAAAAATTATCAGTATTTAAAACCGAAGCGCCAAGTGCAATCTCAACTCCTTTGTTTGTTACTTCTCCAATATTATCTCTACTAAATGCAAACCCTGTTGCAGCAGGAACAGGAACATCGAAAATTAAATCTTTAGTAGACATATTATAAATTGACAAATCTAAAGTTAACTTGTTATTAAGCAAGCCCAACTCTAACCCAAATTCTGACGAAGTTATAGTTTCAGGTTTTAAATCTGCATTTAACCTAACTGGGCTAGCTTCTACAGTCGTAAGTCCAAGATATCCTTGACCACGAACGCTAAATGTTTGATTAAGCTGATATGGGTCAGTATCGTTACCTACTTGAGCAACACTACCTCTTACTTTAATTAAATTAAAAACTTCCTTATCAGGGTCTATAAATTTGTTTAATATCGCAGAAATACTTGCTGAATTGTACACGTAAGATCTATTATCTTCGCTTAAAGTTGAAGACCAATCATTACGAACAGATGCGTCTAGGTATAAAAAATTGTCATATGCTAGATTAACTGAACCATACAATGAATTCACTTTCTTGATAGCCAGTGGAGACTCTTCAGGGGCTTGAACAACATTTAAGTTATTGATAAAAGTTGCTGTTTTTATTTTAAAATCAGTTCCTTGAACCAACATACCCTCTGAAGTTCTTTTTGACATATTACCTCCTACATTAGCCACTATATTCAGCTTATCAGTCAAGTCATGCTTAGCAGTTACCAAGAACTCAGAGTTCAATTCGGTAAATGTGCTTTGACCTAGTTTCATATAACCACTATTAGCAAAGTGACCACCAGGTCTTTTTACTGCATTGTCTCTTATATTAGTGACGTCCGTTCCTATACGAGCAAAAGCACTCAACCAATCATTAAATTCATAGTTAATTTTAGTAAATCCTAAAAATCTGTTTCTACGAACATCATTTTTATCATTATACAACATCCAAAACGGGTTTCCTGCATTTCCACCTGCATAACGAATTTCATTATAATCTGATGGAGTCGCTGGGTTAGCCATTTGGTAATTTCGCATATCATCTGTTACTACGTTTCGAGGCATATTATAAACATAAGCTAATAGTCCTTGTGCCCCAGTAGTAGATGCTCTGTTGTTAACCTTTTGAGTGAAATAAGTACCTTTTGTATCTACTGTTAATTTATCTGATAAATTGTTAACTGCTCTTAAGTTAAAATTATGACTACTTAAGTTTGAATTTTCAATTATAGAATTGGATGAGTTGTTTGTGTAAGAAAATCTAATTGAACCCATATCTGACCCTTTATCTACAGAAATTGTAGTAATTGATCTTTCGGCCTGTCTGAAAAAATCTTCAACATTGCTAGATTGAGCAGAATAAGCCTTAGTAGTTCCATTATAATACTCTTGTTGAGATCCGTCTAAAGACCCACCCCAAGAGAGTGCTTCCCATGAATAATCTCCGTTACCATCGTTAGCCAATGGGTTAAAATTTGGAGTAGAATAAGCAGCTCCGAAGGTTCCTTGTCCATATTTATTTTGGAATTCAGGTAAAAACATTGGATTATCAAAAGATAAATTTGTCTTTACTGAAACACCAATTCTATTTGACCGTGTACCTTTTTTAGTTGTAATTAAAATAACCCCATTACCAGCTCTAGAACCATAAAGTGCTGCAGCAGTTGGACCCTTTAGTACAGAAATAGACTCAATATCATCAGGATTAATATCAGAAATTCCACCACCAGAAATACTTGGCTCGTAACTTGGAGCACCACCACTATCAGAACTTCCAGAACTAATCTGAGATCCACCTCCGCTGATAGGTAATGAAGCATTAATAGGCATTCCATCAACTACAATAAGAGCTTGAGAATTTCCACCCAAAGAATTATTTCCTCTAATTGTAATTCTTGACGCAGAACCTAGTGATCCAGATTGAGAAATCTGTAAACCAGCAACTTTACCTGCTAAAGAGCTAGCAAGATTATTGTCTTTAATAGTGTTTACATTATCTCCAGAAACTTCAGTTACTGCATAACCTAAAGATTTTTTTTCTCTAGAAATACCTAGAGCAGTAATAACTACTTCGTCCAACCCTTCAGAGCTCTGCTCTAGGCTTACATTTATAGTAGTTTGTCCAGAAACAGAAATCTCTTGTTCAGAATAACCAATAAAAGAAAACTGTAATACAGCATTTTCATTAGAAACTTCAATAGTATAATTACCGTCAAAATCTGTTACAGCACCGTTCATAGTGCCTTTCTCTAATACATTCACACCAGGAAGAGACATACTGTCTGAAGAATCAGTTACTGTTCCCGAAATCGATGTAGTTTGTGCATAAATAGTGTGTGCACTAAAAACGCTAATCAGAAGCAACAGCTTCTTAAATTTTTGGATCATAATTTGTTTGTTTAGTTAATATCGTTTTAAAATTAAACCAATAAGCAAGTATTAACCAATGTTTTCGACAAATGACAGATTAAACAAGGAGTATGTTAATTTTTTGTTACAAAATAATAAAATCAGAAAAGAAAAGATCCTAAAGAATTTAGTTTTAACTACAGAACAAATGATTGAAAAACTAAATCACAGAAAATAAATATCATTTTAAAATAATTTTGAAATTATTTGATTTTACTAATTCAGTATGGTCCACAAAAAAATGATTACTTGATTTGTCTCCTACTTTAATCTGATTTATTAATCCGTTTCCTTCCTTGTGAATTACCAATTTAGATTTTTCGTAATAACGATTGTCTAGTTCAATAATAACCTTATCAAATACAGGAGTTGTTATTGCATAAATAGGATCAGCTGGACTCACAGGATATAGTCCCATCATACTATAAATTAACCAAGCAGACATAGTCCCTGTATCGTCATTTCCCGGCAACCCACCAGGTGAATTATTGAAATGTTGTTTAATGAGTTTTGAGACTTTATTTTGTGTACGCCATTCTTGACCAGAAACATAATTAAACAAATATGGGTAACCAATATCTGGTTCATTTGCCATATCAAATTGATTTGAGTTAAAAACCTTTTGAAGCTGATTCGAATATGCCTCTTTACCGCCAATTAACTTCATCAAGCCTCTAGTATCATGAGTAACCATAAAAGTATATTGCCATGAATTTCCTTCAATAAAACCTAAATTCTTTTGAAAATTAGCACCAGTGTTGGGGCTGAAGGGAGTCACCCAAGAATCATCAGGATTTTTTGGCCTTAGTAAACCAAATTCAGAATCAAAAAGTTTTCTGTAAGATATAGAACGCTTACCATAAAAAATCTCATCCTCTTTTTTATTCATTGATTTTGCCAATTGTGAAATGGCAAAGTCTGTAATATTGTATTCTTGCGTGGTTGAAACAGAACCACTTTTTGTGGAAGAAGTGGTCAAATACCCTCTTTTCACATATTCTTTTATGCCTGGTCTAAGAAAATTATAATCTAACTGAGTTGCACTCTTGGTTATTGCTTTATAAGCCTTTTCTATGTCAAAATCTTTTATACCGCGCAAATAAGTATCAGCAATTATAATTCCAGCAGGATCTCCTACCATTGTTGTAGTTTCTGTAGCATTTAACTCCCATTTTGGAAGCCAACCACTCTCATCATATATCGACAACATACTTTTGACCATATCTGACTGCTGCTTTGGATACACTAAAGACATCAAAGAATGAAGATTCCTATAGGTATCCCAAAGAGAAAAAACTGTGAAGCGAGTACCGTTTGTTTTTAAGGTTTCTCTTGTTGTCATTTTAGGATACTCTCCGTTAACATCATTTAATGTATTTGGATGAATCAAGCAGTGATATAAAGCTGTATAGAAAATAGTTTTATCATCTTTTGTCCCACCCTCTACTTTGATTTTTGAAAGAAGATCATTCCATTTTGACCTTGTTTGGTCGTAAATTTCTTCAAAAGATAACTCCCTTGTTTCATTTAGTAAATTTTCTCTCGCATTGTCAATACTAACATAAGACACACCTATTTTAACTTCGACTGAAGTTGATTTTTTAAAATCATAACGCATGTAAGCACCAATACTATCTCCGATGATCTGTTTGCTAAAATTCTTATAATACCTAGTTTTTCCATTATATGGCATCCATTCACTTTCTACTCCTTTTTCTTCCAACGAATTCTTCCAAACTCCAAATTCATTTGAGGGCTCACTGAACTTAGCGACAAAATATAGAGGATAAGACTCATCAGCTTTATAATAACAAAATGCTCCCACATTACGGACTCCTTCAATTTCTGTTGGTGAAACAACTCTTATAGAACCTCCTTGTTCATTTGTCAGACCTAATCCTAAGTTCAATAAAATATTTGATTTTCCCTTTGGAAATAAATAATTACTTACTCCAGTCCGAGTTGTGGCTGTGGACTGAACTTTAATATCATATTTATCTAAAGTAGAACTATAATATCCGGCTTTGGCTATTTCATTCGAGTAGGTACTCCCATATTTCAAATGATCTGTTTCTAAAACGCCTGTTGTGGGCATTGTCAAAACAACCCCTAAGTCAGGGCATCCAACACCACTTAAATTCACATGAGAAAATCCGGTCAAAAAGGTATTTTCATAAACATATGGAGTAGACAACCATTGACTATCTTTCTCTAACAAATTCTGAGAACCAGAAACATTAAAAGGAGAAACATTAACCATACCTCTTGGGGCAATAGCTCCTGGATTAGTAGCCCCATAATTAGAAGTACCAATAAATGGATTTACGTATCCAGCTAAATCATGTGGTCTTGTGCTTTCTAAGACTTTATCACAACTGCTGCATACAATTAGCAAAAGCAGAGCAATTACAAATAAAATCTTATTAACTTTCATAAACTAAATTTTATTAACCTAGAATAATTAATTCGTAATTTGATTATTCCATGACATTTTAAATTGAGAATCTTCCATTCGATTTCCATTTTCGTCGTCAAGAATTGCATAATTAAATCCAGAGCGAAGACTATAACCAGCATGATTCCCATTTTTATTAACAGCAATAAAACCAACTTGTAGATAATCAATATCTTTACTGTTTTTATGTTTATTGTATATACGCTCGACAACTTCCTTACAAGATTCTAAAGGAGATTTTCCCTGACGCATTAGCTCAACAACCATAGCACTGCCAGCAGTACGAATAACTGCCTCACCAAGACCTGTAGCTGCAGCAGCCCCAATATCATTATCTAAAAATAAACCCGCCCCAATGATAGGAGAATCACCAACTCGACCATGCATTTTCCAAGCTGCACCACTAGTAGTACATCCTCCAGAAAGATTACCGTTTTTATCCAATATTAGCATACTGATTGTATCATGATTTTCCATATTAATAACCGGTTTATACTTTGATTTTATTAGCCATTTCTTCCAATCCTGTTTAGATTCAGGTGTCAATAAATTTTCTTTTAAAAATCCATTAGAAAGTGCAAAATCTTGCGCCCCTTTACCACTTAACATAACATGAGGTGTATCGGTTAAGATTTTCTTAGCTACAGCTATAGGATGTTTTATTTCTTGTAAAAATGAGACAGAACCACAATTACTATTATGATCCATAATACAAGCATCAAGAGTAACTTTACCCTCCCTATCAGGAAAACCTCCATATCCAACACTTCGATTACTAGGATCAGCTTCACATATTCCAACTCCAGAAACAATTGCTTCTATAGCAGTTTTACCGATATTTAGTTCACTCAGAGCTTTTTCGTTAGCTTCAAAACCATGATTCCATGTAGAAATAATAACAGGTTTGTTGTTGTTACTAACAAATTTGCTTGTTTGAACATTTACAAAAGCTGAAGACCAAGTTTTTATAGTAGAAACCCCTATACCTCCCAAAGTAGCTTTTTTTATAAAGTTTCTTCTGTTAGACATGTTTTGTTAAAAATTAAAATTACAATAAATATAAACCTTTATTTATAAATCATTATTCAAAACTAGCCTTCGTTTCTTTTATAGTTTGTAAATATTCATCCGTTAATGTCTTGCCTTCGTAGAAGGCTACTCCCTTGGCTCCATTTTCTTTGGCTAATAAAATAGATTGTTTTAATTCCTCAGCAGATTTAAAATCGGGGATATAAACTCCAGTATTAATTAAAGTATTTTTAGAGCTCAAATCGCTTACCCCTTGTCTAGTGGCATAACCAATCCAATCAACTTCTTCGCTATAAAAACCGTGATAAATCATTGGATATACTTCATCTATATTCCACTTATCCCAACGCTGACGCACCATATGATCAGCCATTTCTGGATAGGGAAACACAGCTGCTGTCAGCTTTTTCTTATTCTCTTTTGCTATGATGTACGCATCATCGACAATATTTTTGATGCTATTTAGTCTAAAATTTTTCCATTCCATATCAATAGAAGTATTTCTTGTATCTAGAGGACTCTTACTGTGAATATCTTCAAATTTGGAAATACAAACATTACAATAACAAAAATCATATTCTGGAAGTTCAGTATCTTGAACTAAATCATATTTTGGTAATAAAGCTATTGGTAAAAATATATCTGAGAAACGAATGTAGTCTAAATGAACACTTTCTATGTTGTCTACCTTAGACAATTGTTCGATAAGTCCCAAAATATGATTCCTTGACTCTGTTCTGTTAGGGCAAAGCCATTGGTAATAATCTACATAAGGTCTAGTATCATAACAGGAATTTCCTTCTTTGCTGACTGCATACCATTCTGGATGCTGCAATGCTATGGAATCTCCTGGCCTATTCATTGTCATTATCCAAGCGTGGACTTTCAAACCAGCATCATTAGCAACAGCTGCTAATCGTCGCAATTCATCAGGATCCGTTAGTGTGTTTATTAAAATCTCATCAATTCCATAATCTTTGTACCTTTTAAATTCAGTTGCATATAAATCATTTGATTTTTCTCTATCAGAAGTAATCCAAGTTGAAAACTCAAAATTTTGGTTCTCTATTTGTAAATCACTTTCAATTGCTTTTTTAGAATTACATGAAAAAATAGCAAGTAAAAGTGAATAAAATAATATATGTATTATTTTCATAATCAGTTTATTTGATTTTAAATTCACCGTCCTCTTTTATGGTTAATAGTTTATCTGAAAATGGGCTTTTTATTGATATTATCCATCCGGAACCATAGTTCTCAATAAAAGGTTTTAGACTATGACCATATAAAATGACAGGGGTGGGCTGTATACTTTCAATAGTCGTCTGCCATTGGTTTGTATTAGAAAAATATGCCTTTTGAGTCCTATACATCTTATATAGTTCCCATTTAATTTCTTCATCTTTTGGGATTTTAAATGGTATTTCATCTCCAGCTTCTTGCAAGGAAGAAAAATAAACATAGCCCCATTTTTCAGGTTCATGCATATTCACAACTCCTTGTGGTGACCAAACCCAATTAAATTCTTTTGAAAGATCACCAGTATTATTTTTTTTTCTTGAATATTCTCCTTCAATAAGTTCATAATCCCAATTAACTCTTGAAAAATTAATTCGCCAAAATTCACCTTTGGGTTTGACATCTTGATAATATGAAGTTTTGAAAACAGACAAAGGAATAGCTATTTCAAGATTCCAACCGGTGTCTATATCGGAAGGATTGTTCAATGTGCCATTTACATGTACGGCAGACTTAAGACCTGTGATGTTCCAATCATTTATTACTGGTGAGCCTAATTCTCTATATGGTTTTGTTAAAAACAAATCCCAAACTGTATTTAAAGCATTAATTTCTAGTTCATAATAATTATGGGTATCACCATCTGGGTCAATGAATACTTCAAAGTCATTATTGTGAAAAATTACTGCATCCTTTTCTGAAATATTTCCCCAAACATGAGGTTCTTGTATTTTAGCTAAAATATAAAAATAATTATCATCCCAAATCATCTTAAAATTAGTCTGATATATTGGAGTTTTAGTCCCTTCTATATCTACGAAATTTGAGGACCATTTCACAGATTTCCACACTAGTTCTTTATCTAAACCATCAATATTTATTAATTCATTAGTTTTGAATGCAGTATAGGTTTTTGGACGGATAATATGATCTGATTGAGAACTTACATTTAATGTAAGTATACTAAAAAAGTTTAGACATAATATTTTAATTTTACTCATTTATAAACTGTTTTCTTTTGTAAAATTAACAACCTCACTGAGGTGAGCAAAAGCTATTGCTACGACCGTGTCAGCAGCTCCATAATAGACTGCAAGCTTATCATTTTCAATATCATGTAAAGCTGCACAAGGAAATACAACATTTGGAACATCTCCAACCATTTCGTACTGCTCAGCAGGTCCTAATAAGTAAGGTTGGGTTCTATACCTTACTTTATCAGGCTCATGTGTATCTAAAATTGCAGATCCCATAGCGTATCTAAATCCATTACAGGTATTAATTACTCCATGATAAATCATAAGCCATCCTTCATTAGTAAGAATTGGTATTGGACCAGCTCCTATCTTTGTACATTGCCAAGCGCTGTCTTCAAATTGAGTGGCTTTCATCACGCACCTATGCTCTCCCCAATATTTCATATCAGGACTATAGCTAATATAAATATCACCAAAGGGTGTATGCCCATTATCACTTGGACGGCTCAACATTGCGTATTTTCCATTTATTTTACGCGGAAACAACACCCCATTTCTGTTGAACGGTAAGAAAGCATTTTCGCACTGAAAAAAATCTTTAAAATCAAAAGTATATCCTATTCCTATAGTGGGGCCATTGTAGCCATTACACCAAGTTATCCAATATCTATCTTCAATAAAAACTACTCTAGGGTCGTATTTGTAATCAGATTCAATCATCTTAGTATTTCCTATTTGCATTTTAATAGGATCATGATTAATCTCCCAACTTATACCATCTTTACTGAAGCCAGCAAAAATATCCATTTGTACAGCTTTATTATCACATCTAAAAACCCCCGCATAACCATTGTTATATGGCACAACTGCACTGTTGAAAATACTATTTGAAGAAGGAATATCGTAACGACCTATGATTGGGTTATTACTGTAACGCCACATTATTTCATCACTGTCATTGGCTCTATCCTGCCATGGAAAACTAACAACGTCTTTAGTTGAAATCATTTTTTTAATCTAAAATTTGTTTTACTTTATCTAACCAAGTGAATTTAAGAATTAATGATGTAAAAACAAATACCAGCAATGCGATACATCCTTTTGGGTAATCTCTTATCACAAAATAAATTGGCATGACAATCATACTCGATTGCCAAATAATACCAATAACGCAATTTAACATATCGCTCCAAAAATCAGTATTTTTATTTAGCATATTATCTTCTTTTTTTAATTTATCAAAAACAGGACCCCACCAACCCCAAGGTCTCACTGTTTTGTAAAAGGATTTTAAGGTATTCATATCTGTAGGTTCGGACGAAAAAGTACCTATGAAAGAGCCTATAAGTGAAACTACAAAAATAATTGGAAACAAATAAATTGCTTGTATGTGTGAAAGTTCAAAGAGAATTGAATCCTCTGAAAAATTTCCCTTATTCTGATCCAATAAAAATTGTAGAGATGCTATAATTAGTCCAGAAAGCATGCCCCAGAAATACCCCCAGCCATTGAAACGCCACCAAATCCATTTTAAAAAATTTGAAGCTACATAACCACCAAAAAGAGCCGACGTAATCCAAAGGGTTAAGGAATTAATTGAGTCAGCAAAAAACCCCATAAAAACACCTAAAGCGACTACAGCAAATGATGCAATGTGACTTACTTTTAAGTAGTGTTTACTACTCGCATTTGGCTTATAATATTTTTTATAAATATCATTTACAATATAAGCCGGACCAGCATTTACAAAAGCTGAAAAGGTAGACATGAACGCAGCAAGTAATCCGGCTAACAACAAACCTTTAACTCCAATTGGCACATGAAAATTTATTACTTTAGGCAATAAAATTTCTAAATCAGCTCCAGTAAATGCTGAATCACTTATCATTTCAGGACTTAGGGTAACTAAAGCAATTACTACTACGCCACCTATTAAAAGATATCTTGGAATAAACAGGATTAAATTTGTAAAGCCGCTCATATATGCTGCTTCTTTTACAGTTTTAGTTGAGAGAATTCTTTGCATATCAAAACTTGGTGTCGGGCCTGCTAAACTTGCAAAAAAACCTTTAAAAAGTGTCATTCCAATAAACGCTCCAAACATCTTGAAACCTTCAGAATCAATTAAATTATTGAAAGCTTGATATTTATCAGTCCAGTGGGTCTCTAATTCCCATCCAAAAAATACATTTCTCCACTCTTCAGTAATTACACTATTAATTTCTAAATCACTAATCTCAAAAAATGTATATCCTACAACTAATAAACCAGCAATAACCATGATTAGATATTGAAGCACTTCTGTTGCAACCACTGAAAACATACCGCCCTTGACAGTATATAGAGTTGTCAAAAATATAATAATAAATGCATATGACTGTTCGGAATTTAGAAGTATGGTCGACCCCATTTGAAGTGTAAGATCCCATGGTAATATAATGGTCATGAACTTCCCTACTCCCTCAAAAAAGTAAGCTATAAAACCTACAGCTGCAACAATAGCAAACGTAGCAACTATCAAATGTGATGCTCTTCCTGATCTACTATCACCAAAGCGGGTCAATATCCATTCTGAACCTGTCATTATATTAGATCTTCTAATCCAAACAGCTAAAAACATCATAACAAAAATTTGATTCCAAATCGGCCAAAGCCACATAAACATAAAACTCTTCACTCCGTACAAAAAAAGAATACCAACCATCCAAGCAGTCCCTGAAACATCAAACATGCCAGATCCATTACTTAAGCCTAAGTAATACCATTTGATACTTTTACCTCCTAAAAAATAAGAATCTAATCCTTTTGATGCGCGATTGGAAACCCATATACCCACTCCGACTGTTAGAATGATATATAAAGCTATAATTATTAAATCAATGTTATGCATTCGTTTTCTCTTTTAGGGGGTTACACTCCCCAGTTTCTGTTTGGTTCAGGTCCCATTACAAATTTCAAAGTTCCTCCTTTTAAAATTTGCTCATGAGAAATGAACGTCTTATTAAAATCAGATCCATTAAGTGTGGCGGACTGGATATAAATATTTTTATCTGAAACATACTCAGCTTCTATAATAAAAAGTTTATCATTAGAAATTGTGATAGTTGTTTTTTCAAATAAAGGACTTCCTATTTCATAATTTCCTGAAGCTGGGTTCATTGGATACAAACCCATGGAACTTAAGACATACCATGCAGACATTTGACCACAATCTTCATTACCACTTAATCCGTTAGGGGTTGTATTATACTGTGTTTTTAATATTTGACTAACCCAATACTGAGTAAGCCAAGGTTTGTCAGAGTGATTGAATAAATAAGCAATATGATGACTTGGTTCGTTACCATGAGCATACTGTCCAATTAAACCCGAAATATCATTTGAAATATTCTCTCCATTAATTTCAGAACTCTCATTGAATAGCTGTTCTAATCTTTCGGAAAATAATTCATCCCCACCATGTAACTTGATAAGGTTGTCTACATCGTGAGGTACAAACCAACTATGTTGCCATGCATTACCTTCCGTATAATCAGCTTTTATTCTGTGAGCGGAATGTTTTGGATCAAAAGGTTCACGCCAAGTTTTCCCATCTTTAAATTTACCCCGCATAAAACCTGAATCAGTATCAAATAAATTAATATAAGACTTAGAACGACTCATGAAATAATCATAATCTTCAATTTTACCTAAAGCTTTAGCTATCTGTGCTATGCACCAATCATCATAAGCATATTCAAGAGTTATTGTAACCGATTCTTCTAAAAAATCACAAGGAATATAGCCGTATTTTTTATAATGGTCAAGGCCTCTATCTTCATGGAAAAAAACATTAGGCGTTATTGAGCTATTTGAGGATTTAACCTTTAAACTTTCTTGCATCATGGTGGCCTTCATTGCTTGATAAGCATTGTTAATATCGAACCCCTTAATCCCTTTAATATAAGCCTCAGCTATAACAGGAATTGAATGAAAACCTGTCATAGTGTTTGTTTCATTTCCGTAAAGAGTCCATACTGGAAGAACTCCTTTAGGCTCATAATACTTCAACATTGAATTTATAATATCCGAAACCTTGTTAGGCTCTAACAAAGTCAGTAAAGGTTGCTGAGCTCTAAAAGTATCCCACAACGAGAGCGTTGAATAAACTGTATAATTATCAGCTTTACAAATGCTGTCATTTTCCATTCTAAATTCACCATTTTGATCGCTAAATGTAACTGGGGCTAACTGAGCATGATAAAGTGCTGTATAAAAAATTGTTTTGAGTGAATCTAAAGAAGTTTCTACTTGAATTTTTGAGAGTGACTGATTCCAATCACTTGAAGCTTTTTTTCGTATAATATCAAAATTCTGAGAACTATCTTTAATATTTTCAGATGCATTAGCTACACTAACTGAAGAGAGTCCAACTTTAACTTCTAATTGGTGATCACTTAAATCATTAAAATATAGTTGAGCTGATGTTTTAACTCCAGTAACACTCACCTTATCGCTGTAAACCTCATCTGAAACCAAATCAAAATCTTTAATCGATTTTGAAAATTTAGCTACAAAAAATACTTTTTGATTCTTGGCCCATCCCTTGCTATGCCTAAACCCAGTAACTGTAAATTTATCCTTTATCTCTATGTTGGAAATTATACCTGTATCCCAGTTAAATGTATTACCTAGATCTATTACTAACGATTGCTGATCATTTTCTGCAAATGTATATTTATGATAAGCTGTCCTTAGATCCGAAGTCAATTCTGCCTTGATATTAAAATCTTCTAAAAAAACACTGTAATAACCAGCTTCTGCAGTTTCATTTTCATGCGAGTAATTTGATTTAAAAGGAATTTCACTTCTGGATTGGAAAGTTTGTGCTAATTCAACTTTTTTGTTAATAGGCATAAGACGAATATCCCCTAAATCCCCTATTCCGGTTCCACTTAAGTGTAAGTGACTAAACCCGATCATTATAGAATCTGATATATGGTATCCTGAGCACCAGTCCCAACCAGATATACCATTATCAGGGCTGACTTGAAGCATTCCAAAAGGTACAGTTGCACCTGGATAGGTATGACCGTGACCGCCAGTTCCTATAAAAGGGTTTACATAATTTGTAAATCCTTTTGCATCATCGAATACTTGTTTGGTACATGAGGTAAATAATGAAAAATATACAAATATACATATTATACATATCTTAGCTATGTTGTGGAATTTCATTAATATAGATTATGTTGATGTGAAGATGCAAAAAAAAAAGCTGTGTAACGAATAAAATTAGACAGATGACTAATGTAAAGTGCTGAACGTTAAAAAAAAAAAAATATGCAACCTAGTAATAACTTAAAAATAACCTTAAGACATCATCTAATTTTCTGGTTAATTTACTTTCTTTTAAATACACTCAGATGGGGAAATTATTTTGATAATTATGAATATTCACTAAAAACAAATTTACTTGGATTCCCTATACACATGGTTTTATGTTACTTAAATATTTTTGTTTTGATGCCAAACCTTGTCTTTAAACGCAAATATTTTTCCTACCTATTTTTTTTAATTCTGTCATTAATTTCTATGGTATTTATTAAATTTAATCTCACCTATTTTTTAATTAGTAACAATGTATGGCCTGAAGGACCTTCATTAATTCAAGATGTAACTTTTAGCTATGCTGTAGATATGATGATAGGTGAATTATATGTGATTACTTTTGTGACAGCCATAAAAATTACAATGGATTGGCTACAAGAACAAAAAAGAGTTACAGCATTAGAAAAAACACAATTAGAAACTGAGCTCCTTTTTTTAAGGACTCAAATTTCACCTCATTTTTTTTTCAATACTTTAAATAATATTTATTCGTTAGCTATTGAAAAGTCTAATAAAACCCCAAAGTTATTACTAAGACTTTCTGAATTAATGCGCTATTTACTTTACGAAACAAAATCAAAAAGACAAAGTCTTGAAAAAGAAATAATCTGCATTGAAAATTATTTGGATTTAGAGAAGATTCGTTACGGAAATCTGCTAAAAATAAATACAAAAATCAGTGGAGATATTTCAGATAAAGAAATAGCACCGATTTTGTTACTTTCATTTATAGAAAATGCCTTCAAGCATGGCGCCAATAATAGTTCGGGTGAAGTTAATATTGATATTGATTTTAAAATAGTTAAAAATTTTCTTTACTTTACTATTACAAATCCAATATCCGAAGACAAAATAATTAGTAAAAGTGTTGAAAATTCAAGTGGAATTGGACTAACTAATGTTAAAAAAAGACTTGAATTAGGATATAAATCAGAAGATTACAAACTAAGTATTAATAACAAAAATCAAGTTTTTGTTGTAGAACTTAAAATCAAAGTATGACAAATATTAACTGTTTAATTATTGATGATGAACCATTAGCAGTAAATGTTATAAAAAATTTCATTGAAGAAATAAACAATATTTCCGTCAAAGAAACATTTAATAATGCTATTGATGCACTAGCGTTCCTTAAAAACAATAGTGTAGATTTAATTTTTTTAGATATCAATATGCCACTATTAAATGGTCTAGATTTTATTAAAAACTTAGAGAATAAACCATTAATTATAGTAACAACAGCATATGATGAATATGCGATAAAAACTTATGAATTAGATGTTCTAGATTATCTTGTTAAACCCATCTCTTTCCCCAGGTTCATAAAAGCTGTAAACAGAGCATCAAAAACTTTAGTTAATACAGAAATAGCAGAGAACTCTAAATCAGCTAAAAGACCTTTTACTTTTATCAAGGTTGATAAAAAGAAAATGAAAAAAATTTATTTAGATGAAATATTGGTTGTTGAATCACTAAGAGATTATTTAAAAATAACTACTCAAACTAATAAGTATATTATCCACAGTACTTTAAGTAATTTTACAAATCTTTTACCTGAGAGTAATTTCATAAGAATTCATAGATCCTTCACAATTGCTATAGACAAAATAGATACGGTTGAAGGAAATAGCTTAGAAATTGAAGGAATTAGGTACGTAATCGGAAGATCATATATTGAAAACGTAAAGAAGCGAATTCTAGGTTAATCGTTATATGTCGGGGAGAGTTAAATTCTGTGATGCTTGTAAAATAGATTTCTCTACCTTATTTAGGGTGCAATATAAAACACAAAAAAAATGGGTGTTTGTATGTCGTAAATGTTTGTTGATTTTTAAAAAAGACAACCCTGCATACAGATATGGTGGAACATGGAAAAAATAAATCCATTAGTTTAAGTTAAAACATCACTAAAAACCTTCAAGTTACCAATAGAGTCTAAACATAAGATTTGGTGTAATTCCAATAGAAAACTTCTCCATTAATTCTATTGGATCCTCTAAACTGTTATTACCTCTGTATTCTATACTAATTAAGTTCTTTCTGTTTAAAATATTTCTAACTGATAGTCCAACTTTACCTCTTAATTTATTGCGCTTAGATATTTTAAAATTATATGTAGAAGAAAAATCAAG
>ERZ1047472.236-NODE-236-length-52205-cov-6.538044_pt1 | contig 52205 bp, 44 predicted proteins | sample MGYA00383095_ERZ1047472 | MGnify/ENA primary metagenome ERZ1047472 (study PRJEB29581, sample SAMEA5548365) | metagenome | biome: marine; feature: coastal; material: water | depth 1 m | study: Short-term variability in the microbial, nano- and picoplankton dynamics... | reverse complement strand
GGGGTGTTCAGGAATGTGGCGACAAAGTGCACCAGTATCACCAGTGCTAAGTCGTCAGAATTATCCAATAACCTGCTTAAACCAACGCCACCTAAAAAGGCGAAGGCGCAGTTTTGCCATTTCCAGCGCAAGGTAAAATAGTGCAGTCCAGCGAAAAGTAAATTGCTCAGTACTACGGCTGCAATAAGGCCCGTGGAGGATTCCAGTATAAGGGGCAGAAAAAGCCGGAAGGCCAATTCCTCAACAATAGATATGTACAACAGGTAGGCGACCCATAATCCTTGTGTTGGGTTGAGTGTTAACTCCTTGCGCAGTAAAACCGCGTAGAAAAATCCAAGAATTGCCAGTAAAGCTAAGGCGTATTTTGCCGGGTTGGCAGAAAAGTAAGCTATTGCGTCCCAGAACACAGCTGGGGTTGCAAGGAGCCAAGCCGTTAAACAGGCAAAGATGCCCATGGTTAGACCGTGGCGATACAGTACTTGTAGGAATGTAGAGACCGGCGCAACAGCGCCTGCATAGTCTCTTTGTAGTCGTCCCATTGGTACTGCTCCGTTTATTGATCGAAAAAAAGGGGTGCTGTCTGGTGCGGCAATATACGCAATGCGGGCAGGGTATCCAGACAAATTTTGCAGCAGTACCGCCTATTGATCGCAGAAAACGGCATTCTTCTTGCTGATCAATGGGCTATAACTACTCAGGTCATTGTGAGGTAATAACCTGCGCCAAAGCCTAATCGGGCGGTGTGCCTATAAGCGGGAGGTCTGCCTATAACCAGGTCGGTAACGTCGCGCTGGTTCGACGCTTGGTGGTGGCTCAGCCTATCCTCACCTCAATACTGTCTTCAACCCCCAGCGCTTTGTTCAGGCTTGCGTGAAAGTGTGCCAGCGCTGGTTCGTTGCGGCCATAGGTAACAAATTCCTGAGCGCCGCTTTGATATCCGCGCTGAATTTTTTCTCCTAGCATCAGGTCTTCTGCCTCAACTGTGTCTAGTGCCAAGCGTAAATTGTTTTCCCAGTGGCGTTGCGCACTGTCGCCGGTTACGGCCTCTGGCGTGTACATAGACAAAACCATTTTGCAGCGACTTGGGTCATCCCCGTCAGGAAACATGCGCCAAATTTCCAGGTGGTCCCTTTGATAGACAAACATTGTGTTGGGGAAGAGGGTGTAGAGAATATTGGTGTGCAGTAAAAAATCTTTCTCTAGCTCTGCATCTTCGTCGACCTTATCGAAAGATTTTCGTACCGCAACCATTCGATGATTTAGGTTGAAGCCGTCGGCAGTACTGCGATTGGTAAAGTAAAGGGGCGATACGGTTTTAGGGTGCAGCACACTTAGATGATAGCTCTCCAAGAAACCGTCCACAGCCATTTTCCAGTTGATCTTGGGCTCTAGTATTTGCGTTGCGAAGTGGTGGTAGCCAGCAAATTCATAGCTTGCGTATTCTGCCGCTAGGTCACCTAGGTAGGTGTCTATGTCTACAGGTGCTAGGTTTATTGATGGGTTAGGGATCGCCCAGACCATGCCATATTTTTCTATAACTGGAATTGGCTTCAAACCGTAATCGTCACGATTTATGCAAGTAAAACCCTCTTCTCCCGGAATATTGCGTAAACGACCGTCCAGCTCGTAACTCCATGCGTGGTATGGGCAGGTGAAGCCTGAGCCACGGGTGCCGAATCCTTGTGCAACTGGTGCACCACGATGCGCGCAGGCATTGATGAATCCAGACAAATCCCCGTTTTTTTGTCGAACCAGTAACAGCGGTGTGCCGCTAAAGTCTTCGGTTAAGTAATCTCCGGCATTAGTCAACTGGCACGACATGGCCATTAATATCGGGTAGTCGCGGAAAAGTGTCTGCTTCTCTAGTTGCAGCCGCTCTGAACTGGCATAAGCTGTCACGGGGTTGGTAAACACTGCGTCCGACATGGCCGTAGTGCCGTTTGCCGAGTATCCGCGAATTTGCGTGATCAAATTTTGCCGTGTTTTAGTTTGCATACTTGCGCCTTGTTGCTGCGTAACTTGGCGATAATACTACTCTTCCAACGGTAAAATTTTAGGCTTCAAACTTGATCGAGATTAGCGTAAGGGGGCGCAACAGCCATTTATCTTGGCTCCCGTTTGTCCTTATGCCCTCGCTTATAGCTAATTCATGCGATGCAAAATTCTAGAAATTCCTCTTCAATGGACTATTGAACAACTCAGGACGCAGCTATAGTTTAAGAGCACTGGGGAAAGACAGGAGAGCGAAATGAGTAATATTCCAAAAGAATTCGAGCCAAGTTTCATTGCTGAGCAATCGGCAAGTGAACAGCATATGTACCGCGCTGAGGTCAGCTCCAAAGAGCCTATGGCCTCGGTACTGAAAAATAATCCGGAAATTTACTTTGTAACGCCCAAGGGGCGCAAAGACTGGGGTAATTGGGCGTTCAAGCCTGGCGCTTATTACGATACGACCATCGGCTCAAAGCATGACTACTGGCGCGAAGAAGATTTGCCTAAGCCCAGTAAAAACATAGCGCGGCTGCGCAGCGATATGCTGCGCTGGGGCTACTGCAAAGTAGAAGATGGCATGTCAGCAGAGCAGGTGGCGACTGTTCGGCAGCGTGTACTGGATCAAGCGGAAGGCGAAAAGCTGGCGGGCATAGCGCAGCGAACGCCCAGTGGTCAAAACATTAACTGCTGTGTGAACAAGGGCCGCTGTTTTGAGCTATTTGTTGAACAGCATCCGAGTATCGCTCAGGGTGGTCCGTTAGTTGAGCAACTGGTTACTGAAGCCCTGGGACCCGGTTGGGTTTGCACGTCGCTGATTGCGGCGATTTCGCTAAAAGGCGGCGTGCCTCAAGCGCTGCACCAAGACCAAGGTAATGCGCTGGACTCTCGCAGTCCAATGACCATTAACATTTTAACCGCCATTACTGATGTAGATGAAACTACAGGTGGGACACTGATCATTCCTGGCAGTCATTTACTTTTATCCGAGGCGGTTCGCCAGGGTAAACCCGTTGGTAAGTTGCCGCCGGCAATTAATCTAGACGCTAAGGCGGGTACCATGGTCATCACTGATGGTCGGTTACTGCACGGTACCGGCATTAACCACACTGATAATCCGCGTATTGTCATGCTCAATGGTATGCAGCAGCCTTGGCTGCGCCAGCAAGAGAATTGGATGCTCTCCGTGCGCCCTGAAGTATTGCAGCGGGCAAGTGAGAAGCTACTGCACAGAATGGGTTATCAAGCCACCACTGGTACACAAACTAATGAGGGTCATGGGTTTGGTGCTAGAGGTCTGCCCGGTGAAGCGGCTGGCGCCACTGTAGGTTTTCGTTTGGCTGATGATCAAGGCGAGTATCATCGCGTGGGCGAGTTAGGTCCGGACTCTTCTGAAGCTGAGCTGAATGCAGCGTATACCTTAAGAGAGGTGGTGGGTAAGGCGCGTGCAGGTGGCGTTAGCGCGCCCGTGGGTATTGGTGAGCGTGGGTTGGTGTGATCGCTAACCCAGTCTTGTAAGCTACTCTGGGATGTCTATTGGGCCTTGGAAGCTGGTGCCGTCAGCAAAGAACCACGCCTGTGTTGGGTGCGGTAAGTGAATCACCGTAGTTGCGCTAACGGTCTGGCTGCTTGCCTGCCAACCATCAGGCAACGATACAACATGGTCTGTCGAACCTTTTTGCATAATACCTCCGCCACTTGGTGTGGCCGCGATAACTTGGATAAATGTTTTGCCCGGCTCCGTGGTGACTAGTTGCAGTTCACTTCCGGCGTGGAAAACGAGCGAATGGTGTTTGTCTACTCGTAGCAGGGCGGGACCACCTGGGATAGGCATTTCGGCCCCGTCAGCTGGTGGGTTAGCGCAATGAAAAAACGCATGACCCGCTATGACTTTCTCAGTGACTGGACCGTCAACTGATGCTTGGGGCGAGCGCCGGAAGTAATGCTGATCCATAACGCCTCGCCCTATGCCAACTTTGCGTAATACGGGCGGTAGTTCTAGGTTGTCGTAGATGTCGCGGGACATAGGTAGGTGAGATTGCCAAACGGTGCCGGTATCCAAGTCCATTATTTCGCTATGTAGAGCTTGGCAGTCAATGGGGAAGTTTTGCTTGGGTATTTTTTGCATGGCTCAGACTTATCGGAGTTCACGGGTCAGGTTGCTTGATTAAATTAATGAGAGGCATTATATTAATTTAAAGAGGACTTTTTGTATAGCCGAATGTGTTATTCACGTTGTGATCGATGCTGGCCTTTGATCATCTTCAAAAGTGAAGGTGACGTTCCTGCTTTACCAAAACGATGATTCGGGCAAAGGCAGGGGGGATCTTTTTTCCTCCCGAAGGCAGGGCACCATAATCAAAGATTCAGAACAACACTGAGGGGAGAACGGTATGTTTGATGGGCACTATGTCATGTGGGGTGGCGAGCACAGTTTATTTACGCGCAAGCTTGAAGCCATGCTTAATTATCTGGGACTGGACTACGAATTTAAACTTAAGACCAGAGTCAGCGGTGAAGAAATGGAAGCGCGGCTGGGCACACATTTCATTCCCGGTCTGCAAACGCCGGAGGGTTGGTTTATTCATGACACCACGCCGATTGGTTTGATGCTGAATGAGAAATACCCGGATCGAGCCATTATGCCCAGTACTCCGGTGCAGCGTATTGCCGCCCACTTGTTGGAAGATTGGGCGGATGAGTGGTTTGGCCGTTACGCCATAAGTAGCCGCTGGTGTTATCCGCACAATATCCAGTTTGTCGCCAGAAGTTTTTATGCCAACAATATTGGTAAGTACATGCATGAAGGTTTAACCGCAGAAGAGGATGCTGCGGCTGCGGCCATGATCGACTCAGTGCGAGATAATTTTGGACTTAAGGCTTGTGCTAACCGTGGCTGTGGCCCGGATCAGGCAGCGGCAGTGCGGCGAGATTTCGAGCAGTTAATGGTCCACGCAGAAGCGCATTATAGTCGCTATAATTTTTTGTTGGGCGAGCGTGCCTCTTTGGGTGACTTTACTTTCGCTGGCCTCTTCAAAGCGCATATTGCCGCCGATCCAGAGCCTCGCAGTTGGATTGAAGGTTGCGCGCCGCAAATGCTTAATCACATGGATCGTGTCTTTCAAGCACATAGTGATGACAGTGCCTATCTAGCAGATGATGCGCTACCCCCGACGTTAACGCCTTTCTTTGCACACATGCGTGATACCTATCATGAGTTTCTTAAAGTTTCTCGCCAAGCACTTGCCGCTGGGGAGAAGTGGTGTGAGGTAGACCTAGGTGAGGGACCAATAAAAATGCGTTCGCTGAAATACAGTGAGGTTTCCCGTTTGCATATTAGGGGTGAGATCGAAAATCTGTCGCGGCAGGATCGGGCCTTAGTAGAAGCCAAGCTAGGTCCATTAGGCGTGCTGGATGCCTATTTACTGCCACCGCTTTAGAACTGTTAGGCGAGTTAGGCGATTTTGGTGAAGTGGCGCAGGGATTTGCTAGCTATTTGTCTATCAGCTGGCTGAGGGTTTTCTCCTCGCCCTGTAGTCCCAGTTCGGTATCCATAGCTTGGATTTTCTCTGCGATGCGCTCCGCTGCCCCGCTGCGTATGCGTTTGTTTAGGCTGCGTGCGAGAAACCAGCCTACAACTGACACGACAGCCATTAAAGCAAACATGTAGCGGTAGCCCGTTGCGCCCTCGTTGTTGTCCAACAACACACCCCACAAGAGGTAGGCAAAAGAGGTGGGCAGATAAATAATGAAGGCGGCTATGGCAATGACTGAGCCTGAGAATCTGGGCGGCAGTCCCATTTCGCCAAACGGCGCAAAATACAGGGGGCGCATAAAAAAGATGGTGAAGGTGATGAGTAGCATCAATGACATTGCCGGCCACATGGTGGTGGGCCCAATTGGCAGCGCCATCATACTCAGTGCGAGCAGGGCGACTAAGGTCATGCCAAATCCCATACCGCCGGTAGGCCCGCCGAAAAAACGTTGGGCGATAAATCCAGAGGGTAGGGCAATGGCAATACGTCCCCCGGAGGTGGAGGCGATGCCAAATATAGAAACCGCAAGTACCGGCAGCGCGTAAATTTCGTTGAGATAGGTGAGGAAAAACGGCAGCGCGGTGTAAATCATGTAAACGCAAAAACCTACGGCCCCGGCGAGCCAAATTTCCGGAAGGCGCAGTGTCACTCGCATGCCGGCAAGCACTTCACGATTGGCGGAAGTGGTGTTGTCGCCAGACTTCAATAGTGTTTGCCTGGGCAGACTAAACCAGGTCACAACGCCCAGTATGATCATGATGGCGGCGTTGACCATAAACGCTAACTCAAGACCAAATAGGCTGTAGCCCAATGCGGTGTATAGACCCACAACCATTAGGTTTTGCAGTAACTCCACGCCACCTCTGCCGCCTTCCAACAAACCAAAGATTTTGCCTTGATTGTCGTCGGTTGTAGATTTGCGCACGGCGGAAAGCACTGCTGGCCAGAATGCGCCTTCGCACCAGAGTGACAGCATGACAAAGAGAAAGCACAAAGTGGCGAAGTCGGTGGTTTTGCCAAGGAAGAAAGTGGTGACACCGCCAAGGACCATATTTACAGGAATAAGTACTCGAGGCGAGAAGCGGTCCTGTGCCCATGCCAGAGCAATATAAAAGACATTGTGAACAATGCCATAAATAGACATCAGTAGGCCGAACTGGGTTTTGGAGATTTGCCATAATTCCAACATCTGCGGCAGCAACGCACCTTTCATAGCAAGTACTGAAAAAGCGAATTGCGAGCACAGCACCAAGATCACAAAGTTGATCAGCACCTTTCGCGAGGAAAACAAAGGCGCATTTGCATGGCTGGGTAGAATTTTCAAATGGGTATTACTCCACGGCCTTTACGAGGCGTTCTATTTGGATTTGGTGAAGATACTCGGTAGGGTGCACGGCTGCTAGGGTCTAGATACGGCATTTTGTACGGTCTCGATTTGTTTTTTGTAACTGTAAATATTGGGCCCTAATGTTTTGTTCGCAAATCTGGGAATGGGCGTTACGTTGCGAGCTAGTTTCGAACGAGGCTGGGGTAAAAATTCCCTCGACCACTGCTGTATGTGGTGTATCTTCCTAGGTCTGCGCGGCGCTCATTAGAAAGAGGTGGGCAGTTATTTAAAGTCTAATTAAGGGGATGGGAAAAATGGAAATATCAGGTAGTAAAGGGATTTTTGTTGGTGGTAGTTCGGGTATGTGTCGCGCCAGCGCAGAGCAATTTGCCGGTAAAGGCGGCACCGTGGCTATTCTAGATTTGGCAACATCTAATGGCGCGGAAGTGGCCAAATCACTTAACGGTAAATTTTATCCTTGTGATGTGACCAATTATTCGTTGATGGACGAAGCCATTACTCAAGCAGTAGGCGATATGGGTGGCTTGCATGTCGTTGTTAACACCGCTGGTGGTGGCTCTGGTGCAGTGGGCGGCAAGGCGCAAAGAACAGTGGGTAAAGACGGTTCACGTCACCCTACAGACATATTTGCCAAAGTACTGGAGCTGAATATTGTCGCTTCTTTTAACATCAACACTATTGCTGGACAGTTTATGGCGAATAACGAGCCTAATGAAGATGGCGAACGCGGTGTGATGATTAATACTTCCTCCATTGCGGCTTTTGAAGGCCAAGTAGGTCAGGTCGCATATAGCGCCGCTAAGGGGGGCATTTCAGCCATGACCCTGACGATGGCACGTGACCTAGGCAATTTGGGTATTCGCTGCATGACCATTGCACCAAGCTTGTTTGATACGGGTATCACTGCCGGTATTCCTGAAGCGGGCGCAAATCAATTAACGAAAGATGCAGCGTTTCCTAGGCGTATGGGTAAGCCTAACGAATTCGCCACTATGGCGATGGCGATTGTTGAGTGTCCGATGATGAACGGTTCTACCGTTAGAGTGGACGCTGGGCAAAGGTTTGCGCCGCGCTAAAAAAAGTGCCCGCTGCTAGCGGGCTTTTTTTCATATTTTTTGGCCTGAATTTCTGAGCGTTTGTTTTTGAACTGGGACCAAGCCTATTCCTTAGCCATCTCAATATGGCCGACTGCTTCATGATCCAGATCTTGGTCGTCGTCTAGGTCTACTGTGACCTTGAGCAAAGTGCCAGTGAAGCTGAACGGTGAGGCGTAGTTGCCCACCGTCGTACCTCGATCAAAACCAACGTCTAATCCAGACCAAGAAATCATCAGTGAGAAAATAAAGTCTGTTTGCATGGAAGCTACATCTTTGCCGTCTACCACTAGGGTGGCGGTACCGTTCACGCTGTTGTCAGCATTTTTACTGCGTCGCATGCGTAAGGACAGTTCATGCTGTCCTGGACTTAAGGGCAGCGCAGATTTCAAGAGTTGATGGTTGCCTCCAATATTGAGGTCGTGCATGAGGTAGCCATTTTCTAGGTACAGTGAATAACCGCCAGTGGCGTCGCCATGTGCAATGAGTACGCCTTGTTCGGTGGCTGATGCTAAGTCTACTGTTGCGTTGATGGTATAACTGCGGCTGCGCAGGTCTGGAGCGACCTCGCTGGGCAGGTGGCCCATGCCGGGCCAAAAGGTGTAGTGGGTACGGCCGCCGCGATGTCGCTCGGCATTTTCTGCGAATCTTGGCGCAAAGCGATCATCCAGTGGCAGTACTTGATTGGTTTCTGCCTCTTGCCACCAAATGTCTTGCATGTCGGCCAACCGTTCCGGGTGTGCATTTGCTAAGTCGTGGGTTTCGTTAAAGTCTTCATTTAGGTTGTACAGTTCCCACACGTCATCGCTGAAGGCGCTGCCCGGTGGGTGATAGGCAACCGCCTTCCAGCCGTTGTGTACTATGCCGCGGTGGCCAAACATTTCAAAATATTGGGTGGTTTTGCCCGTATCTGCTGTGGGGTCGGTCAAGGTGGCTGCGAAGCTTGTGCCCGGAGTGCCCACGCCATCAGTCGCCGCTACTTTGACATTAATGAGATCAAGGATGGTGGGATTGAGGTCACTGACGTGGCAGAACTGGCTGCGAATGCTGCCGTCGGTGGGGATTTTGGCGGGCCAAGACATAACTAACGGATCGCGGATGCCGCCGCCGTGAGTGTTTTGCTTATAGCGTTTGAGCGGGGTGTTGGAGGCCATTGCCCAGCCCCAGGGAAAGTTGCTGTGAGTGTCCGGGCCTCCAATATCATCCAGGCGTGCAAGTTTTTGCGTCATTGATTCGGGTTGTAGATTGTAGGGACCCATTGCGTTGATAAAACCGTTGGGTCCGCCCTCTTGGCTTGCGCCGTTATCCGACAGCAGCAGTACCAGTGTGTTGTCGAGTAAATCTGCTTGTTCTAGAAAAGCCATCAGACGGCCGAGTTGCTGATCTGTATGTTCTAGCATGGCGCCGTATGCTCCGGCCAAGCGAGAAAATACTCGGCGCTCGTCGTCGCTGTGTTCGTCCCAAGCTTTGACTGAATCGTTTCGCGGCGGCAGCACTGTGCCTTCAGGTACTATGCCGAGCTCAATTTGTTGCGCCAGTCGATCTGCTCGTGTTGCGTCCCAACCTTTAGCAAAAATTTTGTCGTACTTGTCGATCAGGTCTTTGGGCGCCTGGTGCGGGGCATGGCATGCGCCCGGAGTAACCATCATGAACCACGGGATTTTTGGCGACACTGCAATGTGCCCTTTAACGTAGCCAATGGCTTGGTCGAATAAATCTTCGGTCAGGTGGTAACCGCTTTCGTAGTTGCCAGGTGCTGTTATGTGGCTGTTATCGCGAACCAGTTCTGGTGAGTATTGGTCGGTTTCGGCGTCTAAAAATCCGTAGAAACGGTCGAAGCCTCGGCCTAACGGCCAGCCGTCAAACGGTCCCGTTGGTCCTGTTTCTGTTAGTGGGGTGACATGCCATTTGCCGACCATATAATTGCGGTAGCCGACACCTCGTAATGTTTCGGCGAGGGTTGGAGCAGCAGCGGAGATTTTGCCGCGATAGCCGGGGTAGCCGCTGTCGAAGTTAGCCAAACAACCGACGCCAACTGCGTGATGGTTGCGGCCAGTGAGCAGGGCGGCGCGAGTGGTGGAGCACATGGCTGTTGTGTGAAAGCCGCTGTAACGAACGCCTGCGTTAGCCACGGCATCAATTGTTGGGGTGTCTATTTCGGAGCCGTAGCAACCAAAGTCTGCGAATCCCACATCGTCTAGCATCATTAGGACAATGTTGGGGCTGCCAGGGGGTGGCGTGGGAGGCGTTGGCCAATGGGCTGCGGGTGTCCGCTGCTGGTTAGGGCGAGAGGTTGTATGTGGCTTATTCATGACTCAGGCTCCGTACAAAAGCTCAGTCTACCACTGTCTTTCGTATTGTCCTTTTCTATGTCTTTGGTTGAGTCCTTGGCTATGCCAGCTGTTGTGCCGGTTGCTGTTGTGCGTGCATGTGAACGGCCTAGGTGGCGAGCTATTCATGCCAAGGGTTAGCGCTCTGCTGCGGCTTTAGCGACTTTGTTGCGATCCATCCATCGGTCGAATTTGATCAACAGCGGCGGCAAAAAGAATAAGTCTAGGGCCCATGCAACTACAATGATTGGTGTGAGCAGCGACGCTACGCTTTGAAAATAGGGTGTGGAGGAAAAAACCAGAATAAATGTGCCTAGGGCAAGGCTTAGCGTGGTGATGGTAATTGCTGAACCTGCTCTGTCGAGGGAGTATACGGCAGCGTTTTTAGAAGACATGCCTTCTTCTTTGCCACTGATGTATTTACTTAGTATGTGCACTGAGTCGTCCACAACCAAGCCAATGCTGATGGAGAACAACATCAAAATGTAGGGGCTCAGTTCGCCCACCAATAGGCCCCAAACACCAAACACAACGGTGGCTGGGAAAAGGTTGGGCATGATGCTCAATAGCCCATAACGCAAACTTCTTAAGCCAATGATCATGGTAATGGTGATGAGTAAAAAGCTCAGCATAAAGCCTTGCACCAGCTCTTCTGTAATGCGCCTATCGAGGCGCACGTAGAGGATACTGTTGTCGCCGTGAAGGACTTTATATTCCTTCTTTACATTGTTGGCAATCCACGCATCAATACGATCATTGAAATCGAGTAATTGTTTGTTGGAGAGGTTTGATGTTGCGATGACCAGTCTCACAGCCGAATAGTCAGCGTTGAAGATGGGCTGCAGGCTGGGCTCAATTTCCTGTATCAGTTGATAACCCACCAGATAGTCGATTATTTGCAGTTGGTCTACGGGCAGTACATCGTAAGCCTCGTCATCGTCATTATCTGACTTGTTGCGAGCACGTAAGTAGTCGGTATAACTGGTCACGAAGCTCGCTTCTGGTTGTGCTTCTAACCAGATAGATAAAGCTTCAACTTGTTGTAAAAATTCTGGATTAGTGATGCCGTAATATTCGCCGCTGTCTATGCTGTAGGCGAGCGCTTGGTCGTTGCCAATCTTTTCGCTGAGTGCCGTCAGCACATAGTGAGCATCTGAATCTTCATCGATAAAGGTGAAACGACTGAAATCCAGCTTGTTAAGCGGCAGTAAACCCAGAGTCACCACAATGATTACTGCGCTGCCCCAAAAAAGTATGTTGCCCCTTGTTGTGACAACTTTGATTACGGCGCGGATGAATCCTGCAATACCTAACGGTTTAGGCACTTTGTTGGTTGGTAGCACTAAAACTATTGCTGGAAGAATTGCCAGCGTCACGACGTAAGCCCAAACCACGCCAATGGCAATGATGTTACCGAATCCGTAAATGCCCGGAGAAGAGCTGTAGTTGAGGCTGAGAAAGCCCATAGCTGTGGTTACTGTTGCCAAGGTAATAGGCTGGATGTTGACTCGCAGGCTTTCTCTCATGGCATCCATCTTGGCAAGGCCTTTGTGCAGGCCCTGGGCATAAATAGACAACACGTGAATACCATCGGCTATGGCTATAACAATAACCACCAGTGGACCAAGGGTGGAGATTTGATTGAGCGGAATATCTAGCCAGCCGTAGGTGCCCATTGTTGCGGCAAATGACAGCGCTGCCATGGTCATTAGGGTGATAGAAAAGGGCAGTGAACGTAGGCAAAACCACAGCAATAATGTCCCAACTACAAGCACTAACGGCAGCAGTACTTGGTTGTCTTTCTGCCGCGCATTGATGCCGTCTAGTTCAAACATCAGCCTGCCAAGCACGTATATGTCTACGTTTGGGAATTCTTCGCGCAAGGAGTCTCTTAAGGCGACTACTGAACGAGCAATTTCTAAACGCGTTTCTTGATCATCTTCAGCATTCTTGTAGCGAATTGTAGCCAACGCCATATCACCCGCTTTAGACAGTGAGTCTTTCACGATGTCGTCGTCGTTTAACGCAATTTCGCGGATCGCCGCCGTATCGCTGTCGGTGAGCCCCGTGAGCTCAGGTACTAGGTAGTCTCTGCCATAGGTTTTTTGATCAGAATCGCTCAAGCGCTGATTTAACAGCGACCTTACGGCGATGGCTGATTTCACTTCAGAGTAACGTTGGGTCAATGCCTCCATTGCTTGCAGTGACTCTAAGGCAAAAATGTCCTCGGCTTCGAACGCGAAAAGTACGCCGGTAGTGGGCGGGAAGTCTTCCTGCGCCATCTCTACTTCTAATTTGAAAGGGTCGTTATCGCTGAGTAGCGATTCGCTGGTGGCAACCATGCGGATGGAACCCAAGCCGACAGCGACGCAGATGCTTAAGGCCAAAGTGACCAACGCTAAAACGTTGCGCTTTTCCAGCAGGAGATCGAGGATAAACTTCATTTTTTTTTGGACTACCGACGAATTATTCTTAATTGCGGGGTATGCTACGGGAGTCGGATGATTTTTACACACGGTAATAAAATGAAAATTATAAAACCTTTTGCGCATGCCCGCCGCAGCGCTTTTTCAAGCTTACTTTTGAGTCTCTCTTTGAGTCTTTTTTCGGGTGCTGTTTCGGCCTCTAGCAATGCCAAGGTGGGTGACTTTGCGCTGTTAGATCACAGCGGAAAATTCCATCAGTTAAGTTACTACGGCGACTATAAAGCCGTGGTTATTGCGACCCAAGGGCTGAGTGGATCTGGACTAGCAGAGGATGCGGCTAACCTTAGCGCGGTTAAGCGCGCGGTTGGCGAGCAGAACGTTAAGTTTTTTATGCTTAATCCTCAGCCTAAAGATGCGCGGGATGCGGTGGCGGCAAAAGCTAATGAGCTAGATCTTAACATTGCTATCTTGCTGGACCAGTCCCAGCTTGTGGCTGAAACCCTCGGCGTTACTCGTCTAGGTGAGTCGGTGATCATTAATGCAGATACTATGACCGTGCTATACAGAGGCGATACAACGTCAATTGCGCAAGTGTTGCCCAGTCTGCTCGCTAAGGATGGTGCAGAGATTGCCAGTGCCCAGCCCACAGGTCAGCTGATCGACTTTGCAGCCAAAACCGCCCACCAGCAAGCGTCTGTCTCGTATACAAAGGACATTGTTCCCATTCTTCAAGAGAACTGCGTTTCTTGCCATCACGACGGTGCTATCGGTCCTTGGTCAATGTCTAGTCATGCCATGGTTCGAGGTTGGTCGCCAATGATGCGCGAAGTGGTGATGACTCGTCGTATGCCGCCTGGTCAGATTGACGGTCATGTCGGTAAGAAAATCGCGGAAGTTGCTGGCCTCACCAGTGCAGAAAAGCAAAAGCTTGTGCATTGGATAGATGCGGGAGCGCCCATGGGCGAGGGCACTGATCCCCTGCCTTTGATGACTTTTACCGACGGTAAATTCAGCTTAGGTGAACCAGATATGGTGTTTAAGGTGCCAGCTCAAAGCATTCCAGCTACCGGTGTTATTGATTACCGCTATGTGCCAGTTGAGCTTAACTTAGATCGCGATGTGTGGATTCGCGCTATGGAGTTTGTGCCAGGCGATCGCGAGGTTTTGCACCACGTCATTACCTATTTATCTAGCCCCGCGGATAAGTCTGGCAGTGAACAGAACAAAGCAGCTGAGCGTGGCGATAATATTGGTGGTTTTGCGCCGGGTCGACAGCCAGATGAGTTTCGCGATAACAGCGGCCGCTTCATTCCGAAGGGTTCTAATTTATTGTTGCAAATGCACTACACCACTTCCGGTCGCGAGACTGTAGATGAAACCGAAGTAGGGCTGTTCATTTATGACAAGCCGCCAGCTTTTGTAATGTCTGGTGGTGTGGCTGGTCAACGCCGTTTCCTAGTGCCTCCCGGTGCCAAGGAACACTTGCTGCGTGGCGAGCAATTGGTAGAGCGGGACGCCTATCTTTATGAGATGACTCCGCACATGCACTTTCGTGGTAAGCACATGAGCTACAGTGTTGAATACCCTGATGGCAAAACTGAACAGTTGTTGTCTGTGCCTAAGTACGATTTCAACTGGCAGTTCAACTACCGCTTAGAAGAGCCTCTATTTTTGCCTGCGGGGAGTAAGTTGATTGCCACTGGTGCAATGGATAATTCAGATCGTAATCCAGGCAATCCAGATCCAACAAAGCCGGTGTTCTTTGGCCTGCAAACCATGCACGAAATGTTCTTTGGTTTTACTACGCTGCGTTATGAGGGTGACACACCTGATGGGGTAGCCGTGGAAGAGGCTGTGACCGAAGTCGCTGATGACTCCGTTGCCGGATTTGACTAAGACCCTGAACAGACCCTAAACAGATCCTAAACAGGCCTTAACGCGGTCTGTTTAGAATTGCCCTGAAATGACAGGACCGTTTCAGTTAGAGTGTTCGTATCCAAAGACCTTTTCTATTCAAAAACCTTTATCCGAAGGCCTTTATCGTTCGAAATGCCTTTATCAAATGCTCAAGACATGGGGGAAACACGTTAAAGACCCTCTGGTAATGCCAAGCAATTCGACACTAATTTCCATATAGTCCAATGGGCAAATGAAGCGCGTAGCGTTCGAAATCTTTATCTGTCGTGCAAATTTCAACTTCAAGTCGCGCAGCCACTGCGCAGATCAAAAAATCTGTATGTGAGCCTAGTACGCCGTTAATGCGGCAGTGGTTAGAAAACTCTTCTGCTGCAATATAATCCTCGCTCACCACGGGCTCTTCAGGAAAGTGCTCTAGCTGCGCTTTTAGTTTTAAAAACTGATTGCGGTGGCTATATCCAGAGAGCAGCTCTTGCCGTATGGGACCAATTAGTTGTGCGCTTCCTGCGTTGATAACGGCAGTCAATTTTGCCGTTATGGCTTTATCTCTTGGTGTCTCGCCACGCAGAGCCAACGACCAAATACACGTATCAACTAGCATCGGTGTTATGCGTGTGCTTTTTTGTAATCGTAATCTTCATCATTGGGCATAGAGCCAAAGAGAGCGATGATCTCCTTCTGCTTTCTACGCTCGACAAATTGTTTCAAGGCCGCATTTACGGTATCTTTTTTAGTTTTTAGGCCGCCTATTTTTAGCGCTGTTTCCAGCAAGCGGTCATCCAACGCCAAGTTAGTAGCCATAATGTTCATATTACGTTTAATGATTTCCCTTTGAGTTCACACATCTTTTAATAGACAAGTCCACACACATGGCTCTCTAGTATTACACCCATACTTACACGCATAGTCACACATATTTCTGCACGTATTGCCATATTAAGCCGCTCACCCCAAGCTTTCTTTAAGCCCGCACTCAACAGCGTATAAACCTACTCTTGATTCAGAGCGTTAGCTTGGTATTAAGCGATGGGTATCGAGCTTGCATTGCAACGGCAAGTCTCTCATCTGAATGTAATGCGCGTGTGAGCCTATGTTGATGGTCTTCATAAGCGATATGCGGTTTTGTTGGAGGACCGGTTAGGGTGAGCGCGAAAAATCTGGCGGCACGGGTCATTGGCACGGGTCATGGCTGCCGCTACCTCCTAAAAGTCACCGCTTAAAAGCTAAGGTTAATAGCTATCGACTAAAAGCGATTGATAAAACCCAGAGGGTTTACTTTTAGTCAGGTTATGTCGATCTAGGCTATCGTCCAGCGTGACTCCATTGTGGTCGCTGTTTTTGATTTCCCCTAGTTGGGGCTGAGATGCCAAGTGGGTTACTTATGGGGTTGAGGAGTGGGGTGAAGAGTGGTGGTGGGGCGGGTAACGAGGGGAATAGCGGGATCTAACAACAGCCGCTAGGTTGTCGACTATTGCCCTAGCACGATTCCTGTGCTGTCCCAGTAGAAGTAGCTGTGAGTGTCTTCGTTGTCTTGTAACAAGAGTAGTGTTGCCCCCAGTTCGTTGCCTTCTGGCCCGAACAATGCGCCTTTTAGGTAACCTTCGCCGCTTAGGGTGCCGTTGGATGTGACCACTATCGAAGCGTCCAGCGTGGCTGTTATTTGTCCGTCTACTAATGTGCCGTTGACTAGTGTCATGGTGATATTGGGTATGCCCGCAACCAGCCCATAGCTGGTGTTGCTGTTGAATATGTCTGCGTAGTTGTAGAACTTATCTAAGACCACGGTGCCGGTAACGGTATTGCTTGCATAATTCACTGTGATGTTACCGCTGCCTTTAGCAACCAGTGTGGTCGACGTGTTTCTGTCGTTGTCCCAGTACTGAAAAAGCATGTCGGGTAGTAGTGCAAAATCTTGATTGGCTGTGGTTTTTACGTCGCCGTTTTCTGTGAAGTCACCGTAGATTATGGGCAGGGTGTGCACGGGGTCGCGGCCAGTATAGATAACTTGCGCAGCCGCGCCGTCGACGTACTCTACGCCTTGAGAGGCCAGCCAGGTGCTGTCATAGGTGGTGACGTTTAACTCTGCGCCAGCGAGTGCTTGCTGGTAGCTATTGGCGACTTGGAAGCCGGTAGGTTCATAAAGAGCCGCAATAGTGTCGGTGCCGTCTGTGTTCACGGTCCAAGTGTAGTCTAGCGTGATGTTGCCATTACTTTGGCCTGCGGCGGAAATTGCGTAGCTTTGTCCATCTTCGGTGAATGAAATGGTCATGCTTTGAATGTACTCGGCGTTCAATGAGGACCCGCTAGCGACAATTTTGGCGAGCGCTATGGCGTCCCATTGCTGGGCAGAGTATTCACCCAAAATCTTGCTGTAGGAAAAACTGCTGGCTGCAGCTTGTGCGGGAGTCCCGCTGGCTGGTGGTGCATTAGTGGCTGTTGAGCTTGCTTCGGTGCTGCTGCCACCACCACCGCAGGCTGTTAACGCGCTGAGCCACCCAATACCCACTAATGTGATGCAGCTGTGATTCTTAAGCAAGAGAAGGTGCCTCAGTTGGTGTTGATAACTTTTGGTTAACTCATCGTAGAGCAAAGTGTCTGAAAAATCTCACCGCCTGTGCGCTTATGGTGAGTTCTGGTGAGTGAGTGCAAGGGCGGCTTAAGTGGACGGCGGGCTGGCTGGCACGGGTATCTTGCGAACATCTCCAGCCATCTTGCTGTGCAGTTGGACTTGAGTATTTTGTTTGAACGGTTACTGTTTACGCTCGCCAACGAAATCACGTGGCGTTTAACGAAGGATTGAGTATGTCGGCAGCCAATGACTTAACAACAAAGAAGTCTTTTCTGCGATCAGGGTGGATAAAAGCGCTTGGTGGGTTCGTTGGCTTGGTGCTTTTCCTGGCGGTCATGGCCTACGCCAATTCGTCGAGAGTCATCGCTTTAGTGGACGATCACTTTTATGAGGAAACATTGGCCGCCTGCGTGGTGGTATTTGGCTGGGTCGCTTCCGACCGGCTAACGGTTGAGTTGCAGACATTTTGTAATGTTTCAATGTTTACCCTAGCGGCGCAAAATCAGCAGAGGACTGCTGACGCCGAAGAATAGGCGCCCAAAGGCCCGGAGATCTAGAGGCTCAGAGACTTTCAGCTGCTAAGGTCAAGAGGCATTCGCTGTAAGGTTGTCGTCAGCACTAGAATGCTCAACTGAGCAGACCAAATCACCCACCTTTAATAATGGCTCTGGCTAAATTCGACCCACTTATAAACGCATCTTCAGCACTAGTGCCTGTACACCAATCGCCGGCTGCGGCTAGGCCTTGGCTGCGGTCCAGCAGATAGGCTTTACCCAATGGTGCTTGAATTCCCGCATGCAACCATCTGTGTGCTTGGCTATGCACTACCTCGGGCAATGGTCCGTACAGGGCGTGTAATTCAGCAAGCATGTGTTGAGTAATTTCTTCCGGCGTAGCCTCAATGTGGGTCTGACTAAATGTGAGGCTGGCTTGCACCACATATTGGCCTTGGCCCAGAGCCTGACGTTGCGGTTTGCTGTGTTCAGCAACGATTCGAGAAATTGCTTTGCTAGGTGCATGCTCCAGGTCCAATGCCTTCAGTTTTTTCTCGGTAACCAACATTAACGCCCACGTGCAGTAGGTGTGCAGGTTGCTCAGACTTTGGGTGACGGAGCTTTTTATGTCCGCGAGAATGTTCACGGCCTGGGGTGGCGGTGCGGTGCTAATCACTAGGTCAAACGGACCAAAGGTCTCGCTCTCATTGCTGAAAAGCTGCCAACCCTCTGGTTTGGCTGGGGCTACGCGGGTGATGGTCGTGCCCAGGTGAGTGCTGAGGGTGTCAGGTGAGTGCGCAGCTATAGCTGCTGCAATATTTTTCGCCAGTTCGTTATTGCCAGTGGCGCCGACATAAAATTGCTCTTGAGGTTGCGCGCCTGTGGGGTGCCAAGGTTGCAGGGTTTTTATTTGGTCTAGGAAATCTGGGTCCCTGCCCGAGAAATACCCGGTGCCGTGATCAAAGCGCCAGTTGTCTTTGCGGCGAGTGGAGGTGCGGCCCCCGAAGCCGCGGCTTTTGTCAAAGAGGGAGCAGGTAGCCCCTTGCTCCAATAAGAGGTTCGCGCAGCGTAGGCCGCTTATGCCTGCGCCAATAATGGCAATTTTCTGATCTTTAATAGGGTTCAAGGTGCGCTGCAAGGATTGATCCTCAATGGGGTATTAGGTTGGGGGAGAAAGTATGCTTTGCGGCGTATTGGTTTGCGAATACCTTCTGGACTTGTCCAGTTTTTGCTCGGATAAGTGCGACAAATCATTACCTTTTTTGTTGATATCCGTCCAAAAGGGTCGAATATATTGGAATGTCTATTATTTGTATAGATTGTATATGGATATTATGTTGACGGAACGAAGAGTGCGCACTATCTTTGAACGCATGAAATCGATAGAGCAAAAACAAGAAAGAAAGCCGCGAGCGATAGCGATGTCCAGAGTGCAAAGAATGGACCTAGTCCCTTCCTTGAACGCGCTGACCCTAGTTTTAGTCGCTGTTTCAACTGCCTTCTACACTTTGGTATTAGGTTTGTAATGGTCCCTCGAGCGCCTGCCTCTCTTCTCCCCTCTCCTCCCTTGGTTGAGGCAGGCGCTTCTCTTCCCTTTAACATGAACGTCTTTAGACATAATTCCCTTTCACGGTAAACGCCAATGATCAGTCGAAACTCCCGCTTTGATCCGCCAATAATGGTTCGAGGCATCACCGCGGATTTACCTGCGGTGAATCAAGTGATTACCACAGCGGTGCAAAGTTGGCCTGCTTCGGAACGGTTAAAACGCCTGGCACTTACTGCTCTGCACTATACAAGCACGGATGTTCAAGATTTTGAATTCCTGTTGTGTTATAAAGCGCACGCTTGTTTAGGCGTTGCCGTATGGGAGCCAGAGAATGTCAGTTTTACACGTGGCACTTCTTCGGTTGCTCTCTTGCATGGTTTGTATGTTGATCAACAACATCAACAGCAGGGGGTTGGCAAATTGCTTCTCGATGAGGTTCATCAGAGAGCTGAAAAACGCAACTTTTCTGGCATTTATGCTAGGGCAGAACGTTTTTCTGCAAGTTACTTTGAACATGTGGGTTATCGGCAGTTGGCAGATAACCAAGGGCCCGGCGCTTCAATTAGCGCTTACCCGCACAGATTCTTGCGTGACTTGGCCGCGCGTCACTCGAATGCTGCATAGCATCAGTCGGCGTCTTAACTCGCAGTAACAAAAATCGAGTGGTTAAAGGAAAGCGGGAAATGCTTAAAAGAGTCCTGGGAAGACGAATACTATCGGGTCTATGCCTCCTTTTGGGAACGGCGCTGATGACTCCAGCAACAATGGCGGCTGATAAAGGCGCCGAGCTTGCTTGGAAGTACCATTGCACAACGTGCCATGGTGATACCGGTAAATCTAATGCACAGAGATACCCCAATCTCGCGGGTCAAAACAGCATCTACTTAGTCAGCCGACTAAAGTACTTTCGTGATGGTGTAGAACCCGGCAATCAAATGAATGCTCAAGCGGTTCCACTGAGCGATGAGACAATTGAACTTTTGGCTGATTACTTCAGTCGTCAATCCAACTGAGGTCTAGGCAAATGAAAACAACTTTGATGATTTCTAAATGGATCGCGCTTTCTTTTGTCATGACTTTCGCTGCCTGTGGTACTGAAGCCCCAGACGGCGCAGCACTGGTTGCAGAGAAAGGCTGTGTTGCTTGTCACGGTGAAAAGGGTGGCGCGATTGCACCAATCTATCCTCACCTAAATGGTCAGTATGAAACTTACCTGCGTTTGCAGTTGACCGCTTACAGATCTGGCAAGCGTGTTAATGCCATCATGAACGGCATGGCCAAAGACTTGAGCGATGAAGATATTGCTGCATTGGCTGCTCACTACGGCAAGTAGTGCAAGCTGCTCCCAATGCGGGGGCGCGAGAAAAGCTTTTGTGTTGGTGCTGTCTTGATCCCAAGCCAGCGTCAACTGCCTAAGCCGCATGGGTTTGGGCAAGAGCGCCCTCAGATGCAAAAAATTTTTATGCGAAGATCTTTAACTAAAAGACCTTGGCGTAGGCGTTTAGGCTCATTGGGTCGTTGTGGTTTTGCCTTTGTCTGCCTGCTCTTTCTCGGCTGTGTAGATCAATCAAGCGATACAGATCCCGCCTTAGTCCAGGTCGCTGACCCGCATGATGCGGCGTCTAACACCGCTCCTCCCAAATTTGCCTTATCCAAGCAGACCGGTCTTAACCCCCAAGGCGCACTCGAGCGCTATATTGGTTCTGAGACTTGTGGTGGCTGTCATGCTCAAGCTTATACATCTTGGCAGGGTTCCCATCATCAATTAGCAATGGCTGAGCCGACAGCAAAAACTGTAATCGGCGACTTTGCTGATCAAACTCATGTTGCCGGCCCTGTTACTTCCAAATTTCTAAATCAGAACGGTGTCTACAGCGTGGTCACCGACGGCGCAGAAAACAAACTCACTGAGTATGCCGTGCGTTACACGTTTGGTATTTCGCCGCTTCAGCAATATTTAGTGGATGTGGGGAGTGGCCGCCTCCAAGCGTTGCCGTTGGTTTGGGATGCGCGGGGTGCCGATGTCCAAAGCTCAAACCCCAACTCAAACCAACATTGGTACCATCTCGCACCCCAAAGCGCTGGCGCGGCAGATGACCCAATCCATTGGACCAGGGGCGGGCAAAATTGGAACCATATGTGTGCAGACTGTCATTCCACCGCAGTGACTAAAGGTTATGACGCGGCTACAGACACCTTCAATACTCAGTTTGCTGAAATCAGTGTGGGCTGCGAGGCTTGTCATGGCCCTGGCTCAAGCCATCGTGATTCGCCAACGCAACCCTATCCAATGCGCTCGTCAGCAATCAGCGCTGCGGTTGCCGAGCAAAATACCTGTGCTACTTGTCATAGTCGACGTGCGCAACTGGCTGAAGGGTTTACCCCACAGCAAGCATTTTTAGATCACTACCAGCCAGCATTTTTAGAGCAAGGCCTGTATCACCCAGACGGTCAAATCTTGGACGAGGTTTATGTTTACGGCTCATTCGCTCAGAGCAAAATGCACGCGCAAGGGGTTACCTGTAGCAATTGCCACGACGTGCATTCGGCTCAGCTGAAGTTTCAAGGCAACGCACTATGCACTCAGTGCCATAACCCCGCAGGGCGCAAGGAATTTCCGACGCTGACCAAAGCGTTATATGACTCACCCAACCATCATTTTCATAATGTGGTCAAAAGTGTCGCTAACAGTGGCGCAGCTTGCGTGGACTGCCACATGACTAGCCAAACTTATATGGGTATTGATGAGCGGCATGACCACAGCTTTCGTATACCAAGGCCAGATTTAAGCGAAAAACTTAGTGTGCCTAATGCGTGTGCGAGCTGCCACGAGGTGGAGCAGGGACCTAATGTGAATCGGTGGGCGGCAGAGGTCGTTGCTGAACATTTTAATCATGCTCAAAAGCCGCCAAAACCTCAGCATTTTGGCGAGGCTTTGTTCGCAGCAAGGCGGGGTCAAAAAACAGCCGAAACAGGATTGGTTAATGTGGCGGTAGATTTGCAGATGCCTGGCATTGTGCGTGGCACCGCGTTATCACTGCTTGGCGGTTATGCGTTAACTAGTGGTTCCCGTGCTTTAGAAGAGGGTCTTAAGTCGGTTGACCCTTTGGTGCGTATGGGGGCCATTAGAGGTTCCGAGCGTTGGCAGGGGCAACGTCAATGGCGGGCCCTAAAGCCTTTACTAGACGACCCGTTGCTTGCTGTGCGTCTAGAAGTTGTCGCTGCGCTGGCCGATTTGTATCCGGCGCTACCGCCGCCGGAGCAGGCAGTACTCAAGGATTCTATTGAAGCCTATATTGATGTTCAGTTGGTCAGTGCTGACCGGGCAGAATCTTTGTCGAATATTGCTTCTATGTATCTGAATATGGGCGATATGATCCGGGCCGAGCGCACGCTCGAGCGGGCGCTGAAGTTGAATGCTCAGTGGGTGCCAGCATTGATTAATTTGGCCGACATATATCGGGCCACCGGGCGCGATGAGCAAGGGGCCGCTTTGCTAGATACTGCTTTAGAATTAACGCCCTCCGCGCCGGATGTGTTGCTGGCCAAGGCGCTTTGGTGGGTCCGGCAGGGTGACCGAGCTAGGGCTATTGGTTTGTTGGCCCAAGGCTATAATGCCCGGTCAGTGTCTTCGCTGAATTATATTTACGCAGTAGCTCTGCATTCCAATGGCGACACAGCCAAGGCATTGGCGGTAGTGGATGCGGCCATAGATGCGGGGGTGAACGCCAACCAACTGGTGCAGTTAGGTTTGAGTATTACTCGCGAAACAGCAGACCTAGAGCGTGCTCGACGTTACCAGGCTTATATCAGCCGCTGATTTTTTAGTGCTCACTTGCTGGTTTTGGCATGGCTTGGGCGTAATTATTCGTCTTTAGCGAAATAAAGTTTAATTGCGCGTAACGGTTGCTTGTTCAAGACGGCCAGCAATAGGTGCATTTTGCGGTAACTGAGTTTGCCTTGCTGAAATAGAACAATGCCGCGCAGAGGCATGTTGTTGGCCATTTCTTCAAACATCTTGCGAATGGTTGCATCGTTGTTGCCAAGGCCCATGCCCTTAAGAAATCCCTCTACTGCTTTTGCTTTTATTTTGGCACCCAACCAAGTTTCGCCGATTTCGGCCAGCGATGAATTGGCGTGGAAGGGGCGTGGCGGTTCTCCTTTTGGCGCAGCCTTGCCGAGCATTTGCGCAAAGGTTTTATCCGGTACTTGGATAACGGTTTGATCCAACTGGGGACCGTGGCAGCTTAGCGCCTGGGGGCTGGGTTGCGCAGTTTTCAGTTGGCTTGGATCTTCTATGGCTAACTCAAGTGTTTGCCTGATATCACGGCTAGACGCACCAATGCGCAGCGCATATTGGCCCGGTTCTATGTTGGGTTGATTCATTCCTTGGTCGAAATAAGCAAAGTCCGTAGAACTGATTTGAATAGTCACAGTGCTCTGTTCACCGGGCTGTAAAAATACCCTGGCAAAACCTACTAGCTCTTGGTCTGGACGATAAACTTTGCTGTTCAGCGCATGGCGATAAACCTGCACGCATTCGGCCCCGGCCATCGCGCCAGTGTTTTTCACTGCAATAGATACCTGTATTGTCGTTGGGGTGGTTAGGTCAGCGGACACTGTGCTTGTGCTGATCTGAGCATCGCTATAGGTAAAGCTACTGTAGCTTAGGCCGTGACCGAAGGGGAATAAGACGGGCCGGTTGGCGCTGTCGAAGTATCGGTAGCCAACGTATAAACCTTCTCTGTATTGAATTTGTCGCCTCTCACCTGGAAACCAGGTATTTGACGGTACATCTTCAAGCTTGAGCGGAAACGTTTCTGTCAATTTACCGCTTGGATTCGCTAGACCTATTAGAATGTCGGCAATGGCGCTGCCGCCGGCTTGGCCTGCTAGATAACCTTCCAAAACCGCAGGGACTTGGTCTATCCAAGGCATTTCTACCGGCGCGCCGTTAGCCAGTACCACGACGGTTCTTGGGTTTGCTTGAACAACTGCTTGAATGAGGCGGTTGTGTTGCTCTGGCAGTTGCATGTGTTCGCGGTCGAACCCTTCAGACTCATAAATGCCGGGTAAGCCTGCATAAACTATGGCCACGCTACATGCCTTGGCCGCAGCAATGGCTTCATCAATTAACCCCTGATCTAACTCGCTATGCTTGGCGTCAAAGCCCTCCGCGTAGACTAGGTTGTCGATACTCTCGCTGAGCGCGTTAAACAGGGTGTCTACTTGGGTGGGCCGAACCTGTGAGCTGCCGGCGCCTTGAAATCTTGGTTTTTTCGCGAACGCGCCAATGAGTGCCACACTTTCGCTGGTGTTGATGGGCAAAAGGTTAGATGTATTTTTAAGTAACACGCAGGAGCCAACGGCAGCTCTGCGCGCAAGTTGGTGGTGTGCGGCAAGGTCAATATGCGGATTGCGCTCTGGCAGTTGGGCGCCAGCTAAACTGATGCAAAGGTTTCTAAGCACGGTGTTGTTTAAGTCCGCTTCACTCAGTTCACCGTTTTCAACTGCGTTCAGTACTAACTTATCGTTAATGCCGCCACTGCTGGGCATCTCTAGGTCGAGGCCTGATTGGACGCCTAATACGCGATCATTGGCTGCGCCCCAGTCTGTGACCACGGTGCCATCAAAGCCCCATTCGTCGCGTAGAACCTCGTTTAATAGCCAGTTGTGCTCGCTGCAATATTCGCCGTTCAAGCGGTTGTAGGCACACATGACCATCCAGGGTGCAGATTTTTTAACCGCTATTTCAAAACCCTTTAAATAAATTTCACGCAAGGTGCGCGGGTCTACTATGGCGTCCATATACATACGCCCAAATTCTTGGTTGTTCACCGCAAAGTGCTTTAGGCAGGCGCCCACGCCTTGGCTTTGAATGCCCGATACCAGTGCTGCTGCAATTTCGCCGGAAATCAGTGGGTCTTCAGAAAAGTATTCAAAATTTCTACCGCATAAGGGATGGCGTTTTATGTTCATGCCCGGACCAAGCAAAACGGTGACGTTTTCTTCCACACAATGTTCACCAAGTGCTGCACCTACGTCATGCATCAGTTCGCGGTCCCAAGAGCTGGCCAGGCTGGATGCGGTGGGGAAGCAGGTGGCTGGAATGCTTTTGTTTGCGCCCAAATGATCTGCGGCTGCGCCTTGTTTGCGCAGGCCATGGGGGCCGTCTGTGACCATAACTGGAGCGAGTCCTAGGCGCTCAACACCTTCTAGGTGCCAGAAATCTTGGCCGGAACAGAGCTTCGCTTTCTCCTCCAAAGTGAGCTGCGCTAGTAACGCTTGGGCAGCTTGTTTGATTTCAGCTGAGATGGGTTCCGAAGTAGGTTCTGCGTGGTTCACGATATATCCAATGAATTTGATGGTGGTTAGGGTCGCAAAGATTTGTTGTTTTGCCTAGCGCTGGCTCAGGTTTTGTAGTGGCAATAGGTGTCCTGCTAAATGCCAATCAGTGTCCTCCGTGCGAGTATTTCAAGCACCTTGCTATTTCATAAGGTGTTGGCACATTCTTAGCCCTAATATTGTTGGTCATTGAATAGGCCAACGCTCTGATTAACCGAATTCATCGAGGCGCTATGTATAGTCCCAACCAACCCTATTCATCTAATCGCTCGCCGGTAGCGGCTGATAATTTGGTCGCAACCTCTCAGCCGCTGGCCGTACAAGCAGGCCTAGATGCTCTGCGGTGTGGGGGTAATGCTGTGGATGCGGCGCTGGCTGCGGCTATTACGTTGACCGTAGTTGAGCCAAATAATAACGGTCTTGGCAGCGATGCGTTTTGTTTGCTTTGGGATGGCAGTGAAGTGGTGGGCCTAAATGCCTCGGGTCGAGCACCCATGGATTGGAGTCTTGAGCGTTTTCAGGGTCTGAAGAGAATGCCTGAACTGGGCTGGGACAGCGTCACCGTGCCTGGCGCGGTGAGCAGTTGGGTGGCGTTGAGTGACCGCTATGGCAAGTTGGATTTTCCAGATTTGTTTAAGTGGGCTATTCATTATGCTGAAGAGGGTTTTTTGGTGGGACCAAAGTCCGCCTATTACTGGCAGATGTTGGCCCGCTATTACGATGATTTTCCTGATTTTGGCGAGCACTTTTTGCCGGCGCCAAATTCTGGTGAACGCTTTCGCCGGCCTGACCTGGCGAAAAGCCTGCGTCTTATTGCACAAAGTCATGGCCAAGATTTTTATCAGGGCGACCTAGCTCAAGCCATTGCGGCTGCGTCACTTGCCGGTGGTGGCGCGTTGAATATGGCGGACATGTTGAGTCATCAGGCGGATTGGGTGGCACCTATTGCCCAGCATTATCGCGGTGTGGATTTGCATGAAATACCGCCCAATGGTCAGGGGTTGGCCGCGCAGATTGCGTTGGGCATTTTGCAGCATTTGCCAGTGGGCGAATTAGATACTGCTGCTCAGATGCATAACCAAATTGAGGCGATGAAAATTGCCGTGCATGCCTCGCAGGAGCATTTTGCCGATGCTGGGGCGATGTATTTAAGCCCAGAAGACCTGTTGGAAAAGGACTCGCTAGAGGCGGCAGCTAAAAGCATTACCGATAAGGCCCAAGGTTTGCCACCAATGACGCTGCCGGTGAGTCACGACACCGTGTACCTTACCTGCGCTGACAGCTCCGGCATGATGGTGTCTTTTATCCAATCTAACTTCCGTGCCTTTGGTTCGGGCATTGTGGTGCCAGGCACGGGCATTGCCATGCAAAACAGGGGCTCTGGGTTCGTGCTTGATGCTGAGCATCCCAACTGTGTGGGGCCCAATAAGCGACCTTTCCATACGATCATTCCCGGCTTTGTAACAAAGAACGGCGCACCATTGCTCAGCTTCGGTGTGATGGGTGGACATATGCAGCATCAGGGGCATGTGCAAATGGTCAGTAGAATTTGCGAGCACGGGCAAAATCCCCAGGCTGCCAGTGATGCGCCACGATGGCATGTTTATCCAGATATGAGTGTGGGGTTGGAGGTGGGGATACCCGAATCGGTCGCCCAAGACCTTAAAGATCGCGGGCATGAGGTACGCTACGACGATAAAGAAAGCACATTTGGTGGCGCCCAACTTATTCAAAAGCTCGCCGACGGTTATGTGGGTGGATCTGACCATAGAAAAGAGGGCATGGTCGCAGGTTTTTGATTTTGTCGTAATATGCAATTTTGAGTATGCAAATAGCCAAAAGGTCTAACTAGACGCTGTTAACGTTGGTAAATGTGTGAATAATGCATTTCACGACATATTTATTAGGCAGTGGTACGGATCATGGACATTCCTCAGGCCCTTCGCAACAACCCGATAGAGGGTGGTTTTTGGGACATAGCGCGCGTACACGAGGTTTTTCTCGCAACCGAAGGTGAACGCTCTCTGCGCTCTACCGAGCGCTGGTTAGACGCTGCAACTTGGTTGCCCAAAGCGGTAAGTCTTACCCAGCTTCAGGATGAAGACGGTCGCGGGCTGAAAAGCGCGGTGGTCGATAGTTTGCAGGCGGTGGCCAAGCGTAAGAGACAGCCGGTATTCTTCTTGCAAATTGTCAGCGGTGAACTGGGTTCCATCTTGGTCTTCAATGACGGCAGACTATCCCGTCAGTGGTGCTTCTTGCCGCCGAATTATACCATTGAGCACGTTGCAGACGCCCTAGCATTGGTCGTAGGTGACAAGTCTGTTTTGGTCTGGCCTTTTGGTTCAAGCATTGAGCTGTTCCGTGAATGGGTTGCCCAAGCGAAAACGCACAACATCACGCTGTCTTCGGGAGCGCGCTTAACCATTGGTTTGAGTGCCTTTCACCAGCCCAAGTCCGCCTCAATATCTGCTGTGTTGCAGAAAAAAAGCGCCAGTCCCAATGCGCAACCTGCAGGTCGTCTGGCTTCCAGCAAAGAAATGACCCACCTCGACCGCTTGGAAGCGGAGAGCATTCATATTATGCGTGAGGTGGTGGCTCAAGCTGAAAATCCAGTGATGTTATACAGCGTGGGCAAAGACAGTTCAGTGATGCTGCATTTGGCGCGCAAGGCCTTTTACCCAAACCCGCCGCCGTTTCCTTTGATGCACGTAGACACCCGTTGGAAGTTTCAGGCCATGTACGATTTTCGTGATTATATGGCGAAAGAAAGCGGTATGGAGCTTATCGTGCACGTGAACCCTGAAGGCGTGGCGAAGAACATTAACCCTTTCGATCACGGCAGTGCCATTCATACCGATGTAATGAAAACTCAGGGGCTGAAGCAGGCGTTAGATGAGCATGGCTTTGACGTGGCCTTTGGTGGTGCGCGTCGAGACGAAGAAAAAAGCCGTGCTAAAGAGCGCATTTTTTCTTTCCGTAATGCCAATCATCGCTGGGATCCAAAGAATCAAAGACCAGAGTTGTGGAACTTGTACAACGGCTACAAAAATCCCGGCGAGAGTATTCGGGTATTTCCATTGTCCAATTGGACGGAATTAGATATTTGGCAATATATTTACCGGGAGCAAATTCCTATTGTGCCGCTGTATTTTGCTGCCGAACGACCGGTGGTGGAGCGCGATGGCATGTTGGTGATGGTTGATGATGATCGCATTAAGCTGGCACCTGGTGAGCAAATTGAAAGTAAATTAATTCGCTTTCGCACATTGGGTTGCTACCCTCTCACCGGGGCAGTTGAGTCTGATGCAGACGACCTTTCGTCTATCGTTTTAGAATTGCTCAATAGTCGGACCAGCGAGAGAGAGGGTCGGGCCATTGATTCGGATTCATCCGCTTCCATGGAGAAGAAGAAGCAAGAGGGGTATTTCTAGTGCAAACCCAGATAGAAAACTTGTCGCCAGAAGAGGCGCACCGTCGTGTGGATGAATATTTGCAGGGACAAAGCGAATTAGACCTTTTGCGTTTTATTACCTGTGGCAGTGTGGACGATGGCAAAAGTACCCTCATTGGGCGCATGCTTTACGAGGCACAACTGGTCTTTGATGATCAGGTCACCGCGCTGAAAAACGACTCCAAACGCCAAGGCACGCAGGGCGGCGACATAGACTTTGCGCTGTTAGTAGATGGTCTGGCCGCTGAACGCGAGCAAGGCATTACCATTGACGTGGCCTACCGATTTTTTGGTACCGAGCACAGAAAATTTATTGTCGCGGATACGCCCGGGCATGAACAATACACCCGCAATATGGTCACCGGCGCATCTACCGCAGATGTGGCGGTCATTTTGGTTGACGCCTCCCAGGGCATTTTGACGCAAACCCGGCGGCACTCTTTTTTGACATCGCTGTTGGGTATTCCTCATGTGGTGCTGGCCATCAATAAGATGGACCTTGTGGACTATGATGAAGAAACCTTTCACAAGATTACCGAGCAATACAACGAATTTGCCAAGCAGCTGACCTTTAAGAGTATTACGCCCATTGCGTTATCTGCGCTTAAAGGCGACAACGTGATTCAACGATCAACTCAGATGCCTTGGTATCAGGGGCCAACACTGCTGGGGTTTTTAGAAACCGTAGAAGTAGGTCGCTTGAATAGCGAGCATGGGTTTCGCTTTCCGGTGCAATGGGTGAATCGTCCTAATGCAGAGTTTCGTGGATTCTCCGGTGCAGTAGCGGCTGGCAGCATTGCCAAAGGCGACGCCGTAAAGATTATGCCTAGTGGTCAAGAGGCCGCGGTTGAAGACATTGTCTTGTTCAAAGACAGTTTGGATCATGCGCTGCCTGGTCAGAGCGTGACACTGACGTTAGACCGCGAAGTGGATGTGTCTCGCGGTGACGTCATTGTGGCTGCTGATGATGTGTGTGATGTTTCTGACCAATTTGATACGTCGTTGGTTTGGATGGAAGCAGATAACGGGTATGTGGGCCGGTCCTACTGGCTGATGCTGGGTGCAACACGCATCAACGCCACCCTGACCGAAATTCGTTACAAATATAACGTTAACTCGCTAGAGCAGTTGCCTACCCGCAGTTTGGGTTTGAACGATATCGGCCGGGTGTCACTGAGCGTTGATCAACCCATTCCTTACGAATCCTATGCCCAGTGCGCAAGTATGGGTTCGTTTATTTTGATGGACCGTTACAGCCATGCCACTGTGGCCGCGGGCATGATCAATTTTGGTTTGCGCCGCGCGCAAAACTTGTATCCCCAAGATCACAGCGTGAACACACAAGCGCGTTCGCAGTTGATGGGCCATAAAGGCAAGGTGTTTTGGTTAACAGGATTGAGTGGGTCAGGTAAATCTACCGTTGCCAATGCCTTTGAAAAAGCCCTGCAGGCCCAAGGCGTTCACAGCTATATCCTAGATGGCGATAATATTCGAACAGGACTCAATAAAGACCTAGGCTTCACCGAAGCTGACCGCGTAGAAAATATACGACGCACCGCAGAAGTGGCCAAACTGATGAAGGATGCCGGGTTGGTAGTGATTACCGCATTTATCTCTCCGTTTCGTTCCGAACGAGACATGGCTAGAAGCCTATTTAGTGATGACGAGTTTGTTGAGGTGTTCTTAGATGTCTCGCTGGAAACCGCAGAGGGCAGAGACCCTAAAGGCCTTTACCGTAAAGCTAGGCAGGGTGAGTTGCCGCACTTTACTGGCATAGACTCCCCTTATGAAGCGCCTGAAACTGCGGAGCTTATTCTCGATACTGACGCTTTAAGTGTTGAGCAGTGCGTAGACAAACTTATGGCGTTGACTTAGAGCCGTGGGTAACACAGTGAAAAACGGAGCGGCACCTGATGGCGATTCGCATTTGCGTAGTGTGGCCAAAGCTTTTTCTTGGCGGGTCATCGCCACGCTAACAACCGGCGTCATAGCGTATTTGGTGACGGGCAGGCTAGATACTGCTGCGCTCATCGGCGGCATTGAGTTCGTGTTTAAAATCGGCATATTTTATGTTCACGAGCGTGTTTGGATGTGGTAGGGCAGTCTGGGGCGTTAGTCGCGCGCTGCGCTCAACTTTATTTGTGAATAAATATATTGAATAAGGTGAGGTGAGGCTAAGATATGAAGTTAACGTTTTTAGTTAATTACGACCTTGCCGCGCTGTTGGCTTTAAACCATCTACTGCCCTCTTGCAAACAACACGACGTGTCAGTGTTCTATACATGTAGAACTCCATCGCCGAATGAGTTTTCTTTTCAATCAGCGAAGCAGCCAACGGCCCAGCCGAAAACCCAATCCAAAACTCATCCAACAGCGCTGCAAAATCTTGCTGTATTTGAGGCGAAAGTTTTAACCGAAGACACTCGTCTTGCGAGCTTCAGTAATTTAGGTGCAGTTGAATTAAACGACATCAACGGCGCTGACTTCCAGACCTTTACGGCATCGGCCCCAGATCTAGTCGTCAGTATCAGGCACATGTCGATACTCAAACCCCCGGTCATTGGAGTGCCTAAGCTCGGTGTGATCAATTTGCATTCAGGCCTGTTGCCCGGTTACCAGGGCGTTATGTCCACGTTTAGAGCCATGGTCAATGGCGACGTGAATCTCGGCACAACCCTGCACTTCATACAGGATGCCAGTATCGATAGCGGGCCAATTATTGCCCAATCTAAAACCCTTGCACGTTACGACAAATCTTATCTATGGAATGTGCTGAATCTATATCGCGATGGTTGCACCAATGTGCTCACGGCAATTGATTCAGTTGCCGAAGGGGAAGTGTTACAAGCCAAGTCTCAAGAGAACGAGGCTGAATATTTTACTTATCCAAGTTCAGACGAAATTGACGCTGCGCCATTCCGTTTGTTTGAGGACAATGAATCCTTGCCTCAATACCACAGCTAGCACAATGCAGTATATTCCTCTTGGGGTAGTGGGCTGGCGCTTTGTGGGGTAACTCGTAAATTTGTTTTATTCACAGCTAAATGGATAATTTTTTAGCCTGCGGATTCTGTTCATCAAATAAGAATTATTTGAAGACACGGGTTATATTGAGCGCAACGCTCACTACTACTATTCAAGGACCCTTCACTTCATGCAGGCTAAAGATCAATCGGCGAATCTTCCCTTGGATACCCAAGGCCTAGCGGCCCTAGCCAACCTCTATCACGCCTACTTCCTAGGTTTGCAATTAATGGTCTCCACCCGCCTGGGTGAGAAGGTCATGGAGCAGTGGATGTTTCGGCTGTTTCGCCGTCAGCATGAAGCAAAATTTCTCACCAGTTTTAACAAGTTAGGCTTAGACCAATTGCCCCATGCGGTTGCGTGCGCCCAATACCACACGCTGTCTAATGGCATGGGCGGTGTGCCAGTGGAGTACATGTATGAAAGCGATATAAAGGCTTGGGTGCGGTTTCGTTACCCACGCTGGATGTATGCTGGGCCTACGATTTGCGGCGTCACTGATGCAGTGAGTCGCGGCTTCTTGCAGGGCTGGTACGGACATAATGGTGTGTCGCTGAAGAATCCTCGGCTGGGTTTTGTTTGTGTCTCCCAGGACATGACTGGAGAATTTGGCCTCTGTGGTTACTTTAAAGAATTCGACCGCGAGCTTTTGCCCGACGAGCGCCTTACCTATGCGCGCCATGAGCGACCACCTGCCTTTAAGTCCGCGGAGCAGCCACAAGCGCCAAAAGGTCAGTGGGATGAAGCGCGCCTTTTAAAAGCCCAGCGTAATTACCCAATGGAATATCTGCGCAATGGCTTGATCGAGTTGGCAAGCGTGATTGGCCCTGAAGAGGCTCAGCGTCATGGAGAGTTGGCAGCGCGGTTGATTGGCCTGCAGTATGCGCGCGAGACAGCCCAGCTTTTGCAGATGCCAGAAGAGGAGGGTGCGTCAGCGGAGGAAGATTTAGCGCGGTCCGCTATGCTTTTGGCGCGGTTGTTTCGCGCCATGGATGATCGAGTAGAGGTGATGGCGGACGATCAAGGCAGTGCTGGGGTTGTTCTACTGCACGGTGGCCTGCGCATAGTTCGTGGTCTAGAGGAGGCGGATATGGCGCTGGTACTGTCATGTTGGGGAGAGCTTTGGAGTGGCTTTCTCAATGCCGACCGACAGCTGAAATCTCTAGAGGTATATTTGGACGGGGAAGGTTTGCGTTGGCTGGTGAACACTAACCGAGGCTAGTTGGCCCCAGAGTCTATAGCGGTTAAGGTGCGTACTGATTTTTTTGACGAAGGCTTTGCCACTCGTTGCTTGTTTGCGAGCAGTTTTTGCGAGCAGCCATCACAAGTACGCTGGTGTTATTTGCGAGCTTTAACTGTCGAAACGAAAGATCCGGTAAGCGGCAAATTGGGGAATTGGATGATTTTATTAGGACGTATTTTGTCAGGCTTAATACTGATGAGCTTGGTCAACGCTGCATTGGCAGAGGACTACTCGGCCCCCCGTGGACCCGGGGGCAAGCCCGATTTAAATGGTGTTTGGCAGGTCTTCAATCGGGCCAACTACGAAATTGAGGCCCATGCGGCTCGTGCTTCACTGGCCATGGTCGAGGGCGACTTAGGTCCCGTGCCGGCGCCCTCTATTGTCGCCATTGGCTCGCTGGGTTCAGTGCCTGGTGGGTTAGGTGTGGTGGTGGGCGACAAAATTCCCTACAGCCAACAAGGTCTCGCGAAAAAACTGCAAAACCAAGCCGCTTGGCTTACCAGTGATCCAGAAATTAAATGCTACTTGCCCGGCATTCCTCGGGCCAACTATATGCCTTATCCGTTTCAAATTTTGCACAGTGAAAGCGCCCTATTCTTCTCTTACGAATACGCGGGTGCCGTTCGCAATATTCATCTCACAGACCCAGGTGAGGCGCCCATTGATTCTTGGATGGGTCAGTCCTATGGCTATTGGGAGGGCGATACGCTGGTGATTGAGGTGACGGGCCAAAATGATCGAACTTGGTTCGACCGCGCCGGCAATCACCACAGTGATGTGATGAAAGTCACCGAGCGTTATACGCCCACCAGCGATTACACTATGGATTACCAGGTGGCTATTGAGGACGATAAGACCTTCACTGCGCCATGGCAGATGCAAATGACTTTGTATCGCCGTACGGGAGCCGATGCGCAAATACAGCAGTTTAAATGTGTGGAGTTTGTAGAAGAGCTGATGTATGGGTCTTTACGTAAAGGCGTACACAGAGGCGCTGAACACGACGCTAAGTAGTTATTTTTTCAGAATAAAGAAGTTTTATGAAACCTGCTGTTTATTTTATTTTCCTCGTGCAGTTTTTGCTCTGGGGCTGCGGCGCTAAACAAGAAACCTTGTCTATTGCCACGGGAGGTCCAGCCGGACTCTACTACCCTATTGGCGGCGGCATGGCCTCAATCTGGTCCGCTGAATTAGATGCCGTGAATGTTAAAGCCGAGGTCACTGGCGGGTCTGTGATTAATGTCATTCAGGTGTCTCGTCGCGAAAGTGATATGGGTATAGCCATGGCAGATGTGGTGACTGACGCCTACAAAGGGCAGGGGCGCTTCCCCCAGCCGCTGCCGCTGAACGTATTGTTTACCGCCTACCCAAATATTGTGCACATTCTCACCTTGGCGGATAACGGCATAGACAGCCTTGAAGATATGCGCGGCAAGCGTATATCTGTTGGCGCCCAAGGTTCAGGCACCGCTGTTGCGGCAGAAAATGTGCTCACTGGACTGGGCATTGGTATGGAAGAAATAGCCGTGCGATACCTGAGCTTTGGCGAATCTACTTCCGCGCTGAAAGACGGCACCATCGACGCTGGCTTCGTTGTAGGTGGTTTGGGCTTGGCAGCGGTGACTGAACTTGCCGTGACCCGAGACCTGAAATTAATCAGCCTGAGTGAAGCGCAACTGCAACGACTCGGCGAGCAGTTTCCTGCATACGCGGGCTACGTTATTCCAGCCGGCACCTATACAGGCATAGATACAAACACCTCAGGGCTTGGTATTTGGAGTGTCGTTGTTGTGCATGAAGATATGCCGGAGCAGTTAGGCTTTGCCCTGACCTGCAAGCTCTACCAACGCCGTGACAAATTACTCAAAGTCTCTCAGGTGGCCAAAGCGATGACGGTGGCCAATATTCATAAGCTGGCGGCAGTGCCGTTGCATCCCGGCACGCAGCGGTATCTAAAAGATCCGAGTGCTGCGTGTAATGAAGCTGACGCTGTGCTCATCAGCGAGGCGGGTCAATGATGCCAGCTAAGGTAATGAGTTAGACAATGTTAGTTCAGAATAATAAAAATGATCATTGGTTGATTGCTCGCATTGCTCTGTTGGCGGCTGTAGGCCTATCCATATTTCAGTTGTGGCAACCCTTGGCCGGCTTTTTCCCCGCAGAATTTTTGCCTTTTGAATCGGTCTTAGGCCTGCAACCTGCCACTTACTTCAGGCCAATTCACTTGTGCTGGATTTTGTGCCTGGGGTTCCTGGTTTATCCACTGAGTACTCAGGTTAGTGCTTTGCGCTGGCTAGACTTCGTTTCCATCTTCGCGGTGCTTTGGGCCAGTGAAAGGATTTTGAGCTTTGACTACCGCTCTATAGAACACCTGTTAAATGGCCTGAGTAATGAAGATTTTGCTGCCGGCCTAATTATTGTTGTGGCCACCCTTGAGATGGCCAGGCGCTCGGTGGGCGTAGTGATGACTGTGGTGGGTTTGATCTTTTTGATCTATAGCGCATTTGGCAATGTGCTGCCAGATGTCCTAGCCAGCAAAGGGTTCAGCATTGAGCGCATTATTCGCTTTCAAGTGTTCACTGGGGCCGGGCTTTATGGCGCGCCCATTGGTATCGCCGCCGGAGCAGTGTTTAGTTTTGTTTTGTTTGGCGCGTTTTTGCAGGTGACCGGCGCGGGACAGTTTTTGATTGATTTATCTTTTGCCGCCGCGGGTAAATACCGGGGCGGTCCAGCCAAAGCATCAGTGCTTGCGTCAGCGGCCATGGGTTCAATATCTGGTAGTGCTATTGCCAATACGGTAACCACCGGGTCGCTCACAATTCCTATGATGAAGAAGCTCGGTTATAAGCCGGAGCAGGCGGCGGGTATAGAAGCGGCTGCGTCCACGGGGGGGCAGATCATGCCGCCAATTATGGGGGCCGGCGCTTTTGTCATGGCAGAGTTCACTAAAACCCCTTATGGCGAAATTGTTTGGATCGCACTGGTGCCCGCGATTCTGTACTTTAGCTCAGTGCTTTTATACGTTCACTTAATGGCAGCCAAAGCAGGCTTTAAAGGTATGCAGGGGCAGCCCGGCGCTTGGGGCGTGTTTGTTAACGGTTTGCATTTTATGTTGCCCCTGGGATTGATCACCGCATTGCTGTTATGGAACTACTCGCCAGTGTTGGTGGGTGTGGCTGGTACTGCCGCAGTAGTGCTGGCTAGCTTGCTGCGCAAGCACACACGTATTGGCCTAAGGCAATTGGTGGAGGGTCTTAAGCAAGGCGCAATGCTGGCGATTTCAATTTCTATTGCCTGTGCGGTGGCTGGCATTGTAGTGGGCGTTATTGGTCAGACTGGTGTTGGTCTGCAGTTTACAGAATCCGTCGTATCGCTTAGTAGTGGGCAGCTCTGGTTGGCCTTGTTGCTAGTAGCTATTGCGGCGCTGGTGCTGGGTATGGGCTTGCCTGCGACGGCGGCCTATATTGTCTTGGCTGTAATGACTGGTCCGGCTTTGCAAGAGTTGGGCCTTGCTCTGATAACTGCGCACATGATCATATTTTGGCTGTCACAGAGCTCTAATGTAACGCCACCTATAGCTTTGGCGGCCTTTGCCGGAGCAGGTATTGCTGGTGCTGCACCTATGCGCTCGGCAGTGGAAGCCTTTAAGTTAGCGAACGGCCTGTTTGTTATTCCGCTGATGATGGCTTACTCGCCGCTGTTATTAACATCAGAGTTGGGTTGGGTGCCGGTACTGGGGGCAGGGGTGGTTACAATGACCATGATTGTGGCCGTAGCGGTTTGTGTGGAAGGTTATTTATTTACTCATGTGGCGGATGTATCGCGTTGGGCCTCACTACTGGTGGCTGGACTGTTGGTTTATCCCAACGATGTGAGTCACTACATTGGGTTGTTGTTGGCTTTAGCCGTGTTTGCGAAGAATTACTTCGACAGTCGGCGACAAACGGCGAGTTAACTAATGCTGCCCAATTTTAATTAATTCTAAGTTGGGTTAGCGCTATCTCGTTGGTTTAACCACGCCTCGTGGGGGGTGAATTTATCGCCCTCCCAAAAACCCCATTCGCTGTTTTTGCTTCCTGTGATGATAAAGGTCCACACTGGCTTGCAGCCAATTAGGTGCACAATGTGTCTGTATTTAGCCGAGCGAAAGTGCGGTCGCCAAGCTTTCACTGCAACTAAGTCATTACTTCTTGGCGTCCTCTCAAGGTAGGTGCTAAAGGGCATGGTGACGAACCACCACGGGTGGTCGTGAAAGGCACGATCATCATCGCCTTTATGAAATTTGTGCAGGCGGATGGTGAAACCCAGCCATATGATCCAGCGTTCCAAATAGGGCAGGTTGTCATCAAAAACCAGGTCATGGGTCCAGCCGAATTTAGCTGAACCAATGGTCCATATTTTTTCGAGATGGATCATTTACGAGTCATCTTTTGGGGTCCTTGAGATCTTCTATTGGTCATCTTGTAACTAATACACAATTCAGTGGGTTAGTATAAAGTGGATCACTCATTTGGTTAAGTTGTAGAGGAAAATCTATGCAAGTAATTACGCAATCCCCCGAGCTTGATAATGCGTTGGTAGACGCCTCTAACTGGGCCGACGAACAGTGGATCCATGACCAGTTTACATGGCTGCGCGAGAACGCACCTCTGCAACAGCTGTCCCCCGAAGGGTTTGAGCCATTTTGGAACGTCACCCGCTATAACGACATTAAAGAAATTGAAGGCAACAAGCAGGTATTCATTAACGACCCGCGTCCGGTCTTGGGCCTGCAAATGGTTAATGAGGTTATGCAGCAAATGTCTGGGCGCAAGCACTTGATAAGATCCCTTGTGCAAATGGATGACCCAGATCATATGAAGTATCGTCGCCTGACCCAAGGTTGGTTTATGGGCGGTAACTTGCGCAAGTTGCAGGGCCGCGTAGATGAATTGGCCGAGCAATATGTGTCGCGTATGGCGGACATGGGTGGGGAATGTGATTTTGTCAAAGATGTGGCCATGTGGTTTCCGCTGCGGGTGATTATGTCCATTCTCGGCGTGCCTGAGGAAGACGAGCCATTAATGCTCAAGTTGACTCAGGAACTGTTTGGCAGCACCGACCCTGACGTCACCCGTTCTTTCGATATGATGGAATTCATGGACGTGGTTTTAGACTTTGAAAAGTATTTTGCTAAGTTGACTCAAGCTCGGCGCGAAAACCCAACAGATGATGTGGCCTCACTCATTGCTAATGCCGAAGTAGATGGCGCGCCCATTCCTGAACATGAGGCCAATGGTTACTACATTATTATTGCTACTGCGGGTCATGACACCACTAGTTCATCCACCGCAGGCGGGCTACTTGCTTTGCTACAAAACCCTGAGCAAATGACCAAATTGCGCGGCGATGTGGAGGCACATTTGCCTACTGCAATTGACGAGATGATTCGCTGGGTGAGTCCGGTGCGGCACTTTATGCGCACCGCCACGGAAGATTGCGTGGTTGCCGGTCAGACTATCCGCGCCGGCGAGTCCGCGCTGCTTTGGTATCCGTCGGCTAATCGTGACGCGGCAATATTTCCTGAGCCCGATCAGTTTCGCGTGGATCGCAAAGGCGCCAAGCAATTGGCTTTTGGTTTTGGTGCCCACGTTTGCCTTGGTCAGCACCTTGCCCGTATGGAGATGAGTGCCTTGTTCAAGGCGCTGCTCAACCGTGTTGAGCATATAGAGTTAGCGGGCGAGCCCACCTATATGCAGTCTACTTTTGTGGGTGGTCTGAAGAGTCTGCCCATTCGCTATCGTATGAAGTAGCGCCGAGTTGAGCGAGTCTTTCGCTAGGGCGACCCAGACCCTCCTAGTAGGGGATATGCGTTTAGAGGTGGCGCCGGAAAATGGCGGCAGCATTGTGAGCTTGCATCGGGGCGATCAGATTCTGATGCAAGGGCGTCCAGGTGAAGCTCATTTGGCCTGCTTTCCCATGGTGCCTTATTGCAATCGCATTGCCCGTGGGCAATTTGCTTTCCAAGGCCGCAATATAGCGCTGACGCCTAATTTTCCCAGCGAGGTAAATACCATTCACGGCATGGGTTGGCAGGCCCCTTGGCAGGTGACCAAAAAGACGGTAAATGAACTCCACCTTGGTTATGACCACGATGCAGCAGCCGGCGCCGCCAGCGGTTGGCCGTGGACTTTTCGTGCGACGCAAACCTTCAAACTGACTGAAGATGAATTGGTGATTCATTTGCAAGTGACCAATACCAGCACCCAGCCGATGCCTGCGGGGTTGGGCCTACACCCGTTTTTTCCAGCGCCAGAGCAGACCTTTTTAACCAGTCAATTTAGCCACACATTGCAGGTGGACGATCATTGGATACCCACTCATCAGCGTCCTTTGCGGGCAAAGGGTGATCCATTTAAGGGTCTACCTGTGGGCGGCCAGGACATTGATAATATCTTTCTTGGCAGGCGCGTAGCGCCCACGGTGCAGTGGCATAACCAGCCGTGGAAATTACGCCTCACAGCGTCAAACAGTCTCCCGCACACGGTGATATATGCGCCCCAAGCGGGTGGGTTTGTCTGCGTGGAGCCCATTAGCCATGTACCCAATATTCTCAATGCCAGCACGAGCATAGGTGGGCTTAACAATGCCAAGATGTGTGTGCTGGGCATCGGTGAGTCTTTGTCTGGCAGTGCTGGGTTTTTGACGCTGAGAAAGGATTCAGTGTGACCTAGCAGGCTTTTCTTTCAGACGCTTGGGTGCCTCGAATTCTCTCGCTTTCGTCTTTTTTTTGCCTTGTTATGGCGCTTTTGCCGTCCTTTTTGCTGCGCACTTTTCTTTTCGCGGATGGGGCTCCTCCAGTGCGAATATTAACTTTGCGATACCCTGATTTGGCGCTCCCAGATTGGTCATTATCATGCTAGATTTGTCGGGTAATAGATCTTAACGAGTTGAGGAGTTTGGCAATGGCTGAAGCACGAGAATTTAAGCAAATTGGAACCAGCCCTGTGCGTCCAGATGGCATTGATAAAGTCACAGGCCGCGCCCAGTTTGGTGCTGATATGATTCTGCCCAACATGATTCACGGTAAGGTGTTACGCAGCCCCCATGCTCACGCCAAGATTAAGAGTGTAGATTTAAGTGGCGCGTTAGCAATTCCCGGCGTTTTCGCCGCAATCAGCGGTGCAGATTTTCCCGGAGGTGCTTTAGAAGGCGAAGCCAGCGGCGAAGGGGGAGGGTCTTTAACAGACATCGCTAAAAACGTTATTGCCAGAAACAAAGTGCTTTATCACGGCCATGCAGTTGCGGCGGTTGCCGCCTCAACACCGCGCTTGGCGCAGGAAGCTCTGAAAGCCATTAAGGTTGAATATGAAACACTGCCACCGGTCATAGACGTGGTGGCGGCTATGGCGGATGCCTCGCCATTGGTCGACGAAAATAACTTCACCAACCTGCCTGAGAAGCCCGAAAACCCCAGCAACGTAGCCAATGTCGGTCGCTTAGAGCGCGGCAACTTGGATGAGGGTTTTGCTGCGGCGGACATAGTTGTTGAGCGTGAGTTCAAATGTCCTATGGCGCACCAAGGGTACATTGAACCCCATGCATGTGTGGCGAGTATTGATGAGACCGGTCGCGGTACCGTCTGGTGTTCTACCCAGGGTCACTTTGAATTTCGTACCGCCACGGCAAAAATGCTGAACAAAAATATTGCCGACCTTAAGTTTGTTGCCACTGAAATTGGCGGTGGTTTTGGCGGTAAAACTGTCGTTTACCTAGAGCCTTTGGCCACCATGCTGTCGGAAAAGTCCGGTCGCCCAGTGAAAATGTCTATGAGTCGCGAAGAGGTCTTTCGCGCCACCGGTCCTGCCTCGGGCACTGTTGCACGGGTGAAAGTGGGTTTGAAGAATGACGGCACTATTACAGCGGCTCAGTCTTGGATTGCCTTTGAAGCAGGCGCTTTTGCTGGCGCACCCTATATGCCTGGCGCCATGACTATTTACGCACCTTACAAGTTAGAGAACTTTTTGGTGGAGACTTTTGACGTGCTCGTGAACAAGCCAAAGGTTGCGGCTTATCGTGCGCCCGGCGCACCCCAAGCCATGCACGCTTTTGAATGTGCATTGGATGAGGCCGCACAACTATTAGATATGGACCCTATTGATCTGCGTTTACATAACGCCGCTGAAGAGGGCACCCAAGCTTCCTACGGACCTAAGTATCCTGTTATCGGTTTTAGAGAGTGTCTTGAGGCCGCTAAAAATCACCCCAATTATGCTGCGCCCATTCCTGAAGGTGCAGGCCGCGGTGTTGCTGCGGGTTTCTGGTTTAACGTGGGCATGCAGTCTAGTGCTGAGGTGCATATTAATGACAACGGTACCGTGATGGTTGTTGAAGGCAGCCCAGACATTGGTGGCTCAAGAGCGTCCATGTGTCTTATGGCGGCGGAAACTCTGGGTATTGAGTATGCAGATGTGCGCGCGCAAGTGGGCGACACAGAAAGCACCGGATTTTGTAATGTTACAGGTGGAAGCCGTACTACATTTGCTACCGGCATGGCGGTGACTCAAGCGTGTGAAGACGTCATTGCTGACTGCAAGCGTCGTGCAGCCATGACATGGGGCTTAGATGAAGACCAAGTTGAATGGGAAGACGGTCAAGCAATTCCGGGTCCGGGTGTGAACGCAGACGTGAAACCGTTGAGTCTGGCAGAACTAGCAGGCAAAGCGGCTAAGACCGGTGGGCCTATTCAGGGGCGTGCGTCTCTTAACGCTCAGGGCGCTGGCGCTAGTTTCTCAGTGAATTTTGCTGACATCCGAGTGGATCGCGAAACAGGTAAAGTAGATGTGTTGAGTTATACCGCCATTCAAGACGCGGGCAAAGCCATTCACCCTGCTTACGTAGAAGGCCAGATGCAAGGCGGCGCCGCTCAAGGTTTGGGTTGGGCGTTAAACGAAGAGTATATTTTTGATGACGAAGGTATTCTGCAAAATGCTGGATTCTTGGATTATAGAATTCCAGTGGCCTCGGACTTGCCGATGATTGATACACACATTGTAGAAGTGGCTAATCCAAGACATCCATTTGGTGTTAGAGGCGTGGGCGAGACGCCCATCGTTGCACCGTTGGCTGTGGCAACTAATGCCATTTCGAGATCCTTGCAACAACGAGTCTGTGAACTGCCTTTATCGCCACCGCGCTTGTTGGCAGAAATTGACGGTTAGTATTTATACTGCGGTCGATGTCTGTAACGGCAAATAGAAAGGGGGCTTTGCCCCCTTTTTTAATAGCTCGTTTTTGAGAGTTTTTGTTCATATTTGATGCAGATTTTAGTCGCAGTAGTGTGCCAAAGAGTGTTTGTGAACGTGCAAACTGATAAGTCGCCCAATGAAAGGGGCCTAACGGATTAAGTGGCTATGGTAAAAGTGGTGTTGTCGGAAAATTTTTCGGTGTTGGCTGATGGGTGCCGAGAGCTAGAGTTGCCGGTAGATAACTATCGCGATGTGATCGCAGAACTTGTCGCCCGTTGGCCCCAATTGGCGCCGTTGCTTGAGCGGTCTTCTGTTGCCATAGACGGCTTGATTTATCAGGACGCCATGTACGAATCTTTAAAGCGCGACAGCGAGGTGTTTTTTATGCCGCGTATTGAAGGGGGTTAGCGCTGAGGACTGTTTTTAGCCCCAGCGCATCTTTGGTCTCTTTTTTGCCTTTTACCGTTTACTTTTTACCTTTTGGGCATTCAACGCTTTAACCAGTGCCCTCCAGACTGACAGTTTCCTTACACGAACTACCCCCTACCATTTATCTTCCGCGATTTACCAGGCCGATTGGGCCAAAAACTTTGCTCGTCCTGCAATGTCTACTGGCCATTCACTCAACTGTCCGCTGAAGCCAGCTTCGTCCTTGGCGTAGAGGCAGCGCAATGCTTCCTCATAGCCGGGCAGGTCACCGGCAATGGCATGACAAAATTTGTAGGTCAAATTTTGCGCCTGCTCGCGGTTATTTTGCTCGTTGATTTGCGGGTCTCGGCGCGCTGTGTCTATGAGTTTCCTTAAGGTCACCGACGGCCCACCTTTTTGGCTAGCTAACCATTCCCAATGCCTGGGCAGTAGTGTGACCTCTTTACCAACGACCCCTAGTTTTGGTCTGCCCGGACTCCTTTTTGTTGGTGTATTAGATGCGGGGTAACTGGCGGCCTTACGCTTCACCAGCTCGGCATCACCGCTCAGGTCAATGTCCATAATGGCGTAGGTTTCATCGTTAAAGATCAGTACCGATTCCGCGCTTTGGCTCTTTAGGTGGTGAAAGGCCGCAAGCGCAGCTTCTTCAAGGCTGCCGGTGATCAGACATTGCTTGGGTGTAAACGCAGAAAATGACAAGGACATGTAATACTCCAATAATAAAACCAAGGTAAATATATTAAGTAAAAATCTAACTTAATTAAACCTTGGTAAAACAAAAAAGAATCAACGGTTGGAAAATATAGACGAAAAGTCAAAACGAACGTGAAAGACGAGTTTGTTGCAGGGTAGCGACGGGTGCCGAGAGCGTGATGCTCCTCAAGCAAGTCAATTAAGTGAGGCAAACCCGTTAAATAGGGTGATGGCGGGGAAATCAGGGCGCTAGCTGTTCTAGCTAGCGCACTGGATCGGAATTGTTGCTAAGGCTTACTGCCCGATGAGTAATTTTTCTAGGTCTGTTTTGCGTTGGGCCATTTTTGCTTGCTGGTCCTCCTCGGACCAAACTCGATGATTGCCTTGGCTGTAGGCGATGCCGTTGTCGTAGTAGGCGAGTGCATTCAAGCGGTTAGCGACAAAGTTGTTGCGTTGGGCGATGACCTTTGCCGGTGTGCCAGCAACGATTGAATTCGGCGGAATCACCGCGCCTTCACGGACCAAACTGTTGCCCGCGACGATTGAATTTTCACCAATGACCGCGCCGTCCATAATGGTGGCATTGATGCCAATTAGGCAGTTGTCGCCAATAGTTGCGCCGTGAATGGTGCAGTGGTGGGTGATTGAACAATATTCGCCAATAATGGTTGGCCCATCTGCAATATGAATCATGGTGAAATCTTGGATGTTAGTGAATGCACCAATTTCTATATGCGAGGACTCGGCTCGCATCACCACGTTAGACCAGATGGATACGCCTTCAGCGATTTCAATTTTTCCGTAAAGTTCGGCGCTGGCGGCCTGCCAAATGGGTTGCTGCATGATGGGGTTCCTTATTATTTTTACAAATGATTAGATCAGACCAGCGCTGCGAATTGACACCACCGGTCTGATGAAGAGGGTGAGTTGCGCGCTTAGCGTTGGCTGCTGAGCACAATGGATGGGTTTTGCCCGGGCGCGGTCAATGCGTTTTCCACAACAAAGGGCAGGTCTAATGTATCAACCACTTTCCCCGGTTTCACGTGTAACTCGTACTCGCCATGTTCTGGTACGGTGATACGGTCTGGTCCGAGTAACAGGCTGTGGGCCCCGGTGTACCTCAACTGCATGTTCATATCAGAGTTATTGCTGAGGGTGACAATGGCCACACTGGTGTCTGGGCGGTAGGTCAGGTTAGATGTGCTGAGGCTTGCTTGAAGGATAGGGATCAGGTCAGGCGCACGCCCCATCAGAGTATTACGCGTCCAAACTACCGTGCGTTTAGCAAAAAGGCCCTCTTTGAGAGCGGCAATTGATTTGTCTTTGGCCAGCACTAAGGTGACCGGACGGTGGCCGCCTTCATGAGGTTTGTAGTCCCAGTCAATCAAGTCGTGGACATCGGACACGCCTATGATCGCTAAGTCGTACTCCAGAGCAATGGCAAAAGCCTCCTCGGAATAGTAGTCGCCGTTAGCAATTTCAATGCCGTTAAGAATACCGTTCTTGGCGTTTTGCGCGTGGAAATCGTTTATGCGCGCAATACCGTCAGGTGCTTGCCTAGTCCAGTCGGGGTGGTTCCAAAAGATGAATGCACCCTGATTATGCGCCGCTTCTACCGCATTTTGCGCCGGCCATTGGTTGGCGGCGGTGTAGTAACCCAGAACGTCAGACTTATCCTTAGGAGGGTTCTTCACCTTAAGTAGTTTGTTGGCGTCTTCAATAAAGATCGCATTAATGTGGCCAGCCGGTGCCTCACGAGTAATTTCGCTGCCGCGAATGACCATTAACTGCGAACCCTTCGCGGCGCTGGTCGCCTCAATGTAGGCTCTGTTTCTGTCGGGGTTGAGGAGGTCGGCTCTATGTGGCTGATACTCTAAATGCTCTGTAATGGCTAAACCGTCTAGGCCATCTCTGAGTGCTTCATCTACGCGAATTTTCGGCCATACGTGGCCATCAGAAAATACGCTGTGGGTGTGTAGGTCTACAACAAGAGTTTTGTAGTCCTTAGTGTCTGGGAAATCGATGGTGCGGTCATTAGGGCCAGCAGGTGTCTGCGCTGTGCCATGACCCAGTGCAATGCTCGGTGCTAGCACAGCTGCACATATCAGTAACGTACTTAGGTAGGGTTGGCGTGATTGATGAATTATTTTTCTAATAGGAGTTGTCGCTGCGTCGATCATGAGTTGTCCTCAAAATAGTGGCACGAAAAGAAAAGTTGTCAAAACATTGTACGCTTTGGGCGCTAGTTTGCCTGTTTTTTTGCGCACCGCGTTGGAGACATTTTTGCAGATTTTTTTGGCGCTGGAGTTGTTACAGATGACGTTAGGATTGAGCTTTTTTCTTAGGCGTTTTACTCAAAACGAATGCGAAGAGAGGCAGATAAACAGCAAAGGTAAACCAGTAGGGTAAGTCCGGTTGTATCTGATAAAAGAATCCACCCAGTAATGGGCCAATGGTGAAGCCTAATGGTCCACAAGATCCCGCCACACCCGCTACTGCGCCTTGTTCGTGTGCTTCAACAGCCATAGATGCACCAGACATAAATGCCGGTCCAGCCAAGCCCATGCCTGCGCCTTGTAAGACCATTGCAACTAAGAGTAGGTATTGATTATCGGCTAAGGCTAAACATGCAAAAGCTAAAATCAGGATGGGCATAGCAATGCGCAGCCAGTGAAATGGCGACAGATCGAAGCGCTGCATTAAGCCTATTTGGCTGGCTAAAGATGCCGCGGCAGAACACCCCATGGCGAGGCCAAAGGTCTGTGCGGTTTCTACAGCGGTAAGCCCTAGTACGTCTTGAAAACGAAAGGCCAGTGTTTGTTGGACTAAGGCCATACCCATAAACATCAGTGCGCCGACGATGATAAAGGGCAAAATTCGTGGGTCAAAGTAGCTCAGATTTTTGCTCTTAGTCTCTGGTGCTTTGGTGGCAGTTGGACTGTCTGGAAGAAAGAAGATGACAAATAGCGCCGTGACTAAGGCTAAGCCTGATGCTACCCACAAAGGCGTGAGCAGAGTTATGCCGGCAAGTAGCCCCCCTATTGCAGGGCCTAAAATTCCGCCTAAGTTATTTGCAGCGCCCACTGCGCCCATACCTTTGGTGCGATTACTCAGGTCAGTAATGTCGGCCATGTAGGCACTGCTGGCTGGCATGATTGCGGACATTACGGATGCATGCATAACCCTTGTAAGCATGAGTAACAGATAACCCGTTAGCGGTATCAGTATGCCCACCAAGGTCGCATGAAAGACTATGGCAAATAGCAGGTTGCCACAGCTGTAGCCGATGAGGCCAAAGATCATAATTTTCTTGCGGCCAACTCGGTCGCTGAGCCGACCCCAACGAGGGCTGGCAAGGAAAACCACCAGTGAAGATGCGGCGATGATTGAACTGATCTGCAGTTCGCTGAAGCCCACTTCTCGGCCTAACGGTCCAAGAATGGCGAATAGCACAGTGAAGCCGAAGCCCACCGATACGAGCGCTAAAAGTAATATAACTCTGGCGTAGCGATACTCGCTGGTTGATTTGGGTAGCTTGGCGTTGATCAATTCTTATGTCGGTGAATTTTGCAGGGGAGCAGTCTACCTTAAATCGACACCTTCTTTTTGCCTAACTTCCGTTGAACGCATTAATGTTTGTGCGAGCATTTGGGTAAAGGCTTGGAAGCGCGGTAGACTATCGCTGTGGTAAAGCACCCTATAACCCATACCAGAGTGAACATGAGCACCGAATCAGCAGACAAAAAAGCGCGCGCGGTGAGAGCGCGAAGAGAGCGCACCCACGCCAGTGAGCGCACATCTGGACAAAAAGGTTCCGCAGCCCGGCTAGCCAGGACAATTGTTCTTGGCACAATGGCCGTATCGGGAGCCATTGTTTGGATAGGCGACCAATATGGTATCGAGCCAGAAGAAACTCTACAGTTCTTGGCGTACAGTGCCATTTTTGTCGTGGGGCTGGTGTTTGCGGGTTTGTTTGGTGCTTTGATGTTGTCGTTGCTCAAGCTATTGATTAAGCGGTTTCGCGGCGGGCCTGACTAGGCTGGCTTTGCTCTCTTTGGCAGGGTGCATCTACTAGTAGGGGGCTTCTAAAGGGTTGTTTCTGAGATGTTCTGTTTAAGGTGTTCTTTTGAAAGTGCTGTTTATAAGGTGTTAGTTATAAAGCGCATGTCGCTTTAGGCGCGAAATCTTCCCCGGCAATCTTGTCCGCTAATCTTTGCTGACTACTTTATATCCGCTAAGAATCTATCCCCTCTGGGCAGGTAGTAGTCCTCATAGTTCAGTGAAAATGCCACAGTCTCTGCGCGGCCGATGATGGCTGACCTTGGCACTAGTCCGATGGCTCGGTAGTCGCCGCTGTTGTCTCTATTATCCCCCAACATTAAGTAATGGCCTTGTGGCACCGTGATGGGTTGAAAGGACGACTTTGTAGATTTTGCTGGTTTGCGGAACAACATGATTCTGCGTTCTTGACCTAGTATCTTTTCTAAAAATATATCGGTATGGCTAAAGGGCATTTGTAAATCTGCGTGCATAGACTGGCTAGGCAGTTTTTTGTATTCCCCAGCAACGCCGTTAATGCTCAGCCGATTATCTTCAAGGCCGACAATGTCGCCCGGAATACCAATAACTCGTTTGATCAGCAGTAGGCCGTCTTTGGGTGACTCAAAGGTAACGATGTCTGACCGTTGTGGATTCTCCCAATGGGCAATACGGGTCAGCGTCAGTGGCACCCTTAAATCGTAGGCGAGTTTGTCGACAATGACACGATCACCAATAAGGATCGACGGCAGCATCGACCCGGAAGGGACTTGGTTCCAATCAGCCACAGCTGAGCGAAACATCACCATAACGAATATGAATACAATGACGCCTTTCCAGTCGCGCCAAATGTTCTGTGACAGCGAGGTATTGGGTTGCAGGTGGCGGTCACCGGTTTGCATCAAAGGTTATCCCATGGGTTGTTGGCGGCGGAGCACCAAACTAAGCATCAACCGCATCCCTAATTAGATCGTTGGGGGGCGAGCGCTAGTTGGCTTGCGCCTTCATGGCAGCAAGCTGCTCGGCGGTGGCTTCTAGTTGATGGTTGTCTTTCCATTCCTCGTAAGTCATACCATAAACGCGCGCTCTGGCTGCTTCGTAGTCAATGTCCTGACCTTGCTCGTCCGCTGCTGCTTTGTACCACTTGGACAAACAGTTGCGACAAAATCCCGCTAGAATCATAAGGTCAATGTTTTGCACGTCCTTGCGTTCGTCTAAGTGAGCCAGCAAGCGCCGAAACGTTGCTGCCTCTAGTTCTATCTGAGCCTGTTGTTGTGGGTCGTTCATGTTTTTTTGCTCTTAGGTGAGGTTGCGGGTGAAAATCCATTCGTCATCGCTGGAGAGTCCTTGGTTAAAGCCATAACCCTCCCAGTCAAAATCCTTCAGCTTATTCGGCGCAGTTATGCGCTGGTCGATCATGTATCGAGACATTAGGCCTCGTGCTTTTTTCGCGGAAAATGAAACAAACCGGTAAGCCTCTCGACGCCATTCTTTAAAGTTAATGGTAACGATACGGCCATCAATTTTGTCGGGATTTATGGCTTTGTAGTATTCGTTAGACGCCAAGTTGATAAGCACTTTATGTTGCTGCTCAGCTAAGCCTTGGTTTACCGCATTAGTGACTTTGTTGTCCCAAAATTCATAAAGGTTTGCGCCTTTGGCCGTAGGCAGGCGAGTACCCATTTCAAGGCGGTAGGGTTGAATACGATCCAGCGGTCTGAGTAGCCCGTGTAGGCCAGACAGCACGCGCAGGTGTTTCTGTGCCCATGTGAAGTCTCGCGCTTGCAGGGTTTGTGCATCTAAACCCATATAAACATCGCCCTTAAACGCCAAAATTGCGGGTCGGGCTTTATCTGCATCGGCTTCAATATGCCACTGGCGATAGCGTTCGTGGTTGAGTGCTGCCAATTTATCGCTGATGCCCATAAGGTTAGAAATAGCGGCAGGATCATATTTTCGTAACGTCTTTATGAGTTCCTGAGATTCTTGTGCAAAATCAGGTAAGGTAAATTTATCCGTCACTAGAGGAGACTCGAAATCTAGAGTTTTAGCGGGAGAAATGATGGCCAGCATTTTTGTCCTTTATCGCAAGTTGTAGGGCGAAGGCTAAGTTTAGCGGAGAGCAATAGCCTAACCCATCCTTTTCTTTGCTCAAAGCAGGGCGCACAGAATGTTAAAGATAAGGTTAAAAAGAAGGGCGAAAGAAATTGCAAAACAAATTTTAAAACAAAGGTAACTAAACGTTGCGTACTAATTCCGAATGCGCCTTGGGTGATTTGCAAACTAGTCGAGGTTATTGCGAGGTTGCGGCGAAGTTGGCACATGGACGCCAAATGACTGTAATATCAAACGATAGCCATCTGTTAAAATAGGCGGTAACACTTGAGAGCAAATTGATGAAAATGACCTCCCGCACACACCGAGGACTAGTGCGTATTCGCAACGAAGACGCAGTTTGGTTCGATAGTGATCTTGGTGTGGCAGTTTTGGCGGATGGTATGGGGGGGCTCATGGGTGGGCAAATGGCCAGCAACGTTGCCATAGACAGTTTCAAAGCATATTTTACAAGCACGTCTTTGTGGTCTGAAGACTCAATTACTGCGGCTATTGAGAACGCTGATGAAGCCGTGCGCAGGCAGTCTGAGTTAATGGAGATGAATGCGCAGATGGGCACCACAGTGGTGCTTTGGTGCTTAGTGGACACCAGTTGGCTGGTGGCACATGTAGGCGACTCGCGGCTGTACCATTTCAATAACAATGCGTTAACGCAAATTACCCAAGACCATAGTTTGGCCCGACGCATGTTAGATTCCGGTGAGGTGGAAGAGGGCGTAGATGTGCACAAGCACTACGGCCATGTGCTGACTCAGGGCCTAGGCCTGCGCACACCACTGGCGCCGAGTGTTCATGAAAGTGGTGCGCTTTGCGGTCGTTATCTTTTGTGTAGCGACGGTTTGTCCGATCAGTTAACGCATGAGCACATGCAGCGGCTGATGGCAGAAGCCGACTTGGAGGCTTGTGCCGACGAACTGTTGCAGTGCTCGCTAGAGGCCGGCGGCAAGGATAATGTCAGTTTGATTTTGATCGAAGTATAAGGGACCCCTATACTCCACGGCTTTGAAATACAGGCGAAGGCTTTATGATGAAGCGAGTTGAACGCATTGAAGTAGCGTTAAGTGAGGCATTAGCGCTGACACACTTGGAAGTGTTGGACGAAAGCAGCGGTCACAACGTGCCTGAAGGCGCGGAAAGTCATTTTAAGGTAGTTGCTGTGAGCGAGTCTTTTGTCGGTCAGTCGCGGATTAATCGACACCGATTGCTGAATGAGATTTTACAGTCCGAGTTTGATGACGGCATGCATGCTCTGGCTTTGCACATTTATGACCCACAGCAATGGCTAGACAAATTTGGCCAAGCCCCTATGTCGCCACCCTGCGCTGGAGGGGAAAAAAGCGCTGGAGCGGAATAAGGTGCTGGAGGAGAAAGCAGCAGCGAAAAACCGCAATAACCAGCAGCGCTTCAAAAAACGTAATTAGGATAGGAGAACTCGATGCACCCAAGTGCTCGTCGTGTGCTGACATTTTACAAATTCATACAATTGCCCTCGCCGGATCAAGACCGTGATGAGATCGAAGCTTTTGGTGAGACGATTGCGCTCAAAGGCACTATTTTGCTGGCTCTGGAAGGCATCAACGGCACGGTCATAGCCTCTCAAGAGGGCCTCGAAAAGCTCGTCGCATTTTTGCAGCGACGCTACGGTGAAATGACCTTTAAGTGGTCTGCGGTGAACGAGGAGAATCGTGGATTCTTGCGTTACAAGGTTAAAGTTAAGCCCGAGATTGTCAGTTTTGGTGTCAGCGATTTAGATATGTCTCTCACCGGCGAGCATGTGAATGCCCAGCGCTGGAACGAATTGGTAGATGATCCTGGTGTGCTGGTTATCGATACACGCAACCACTACGAAATTGATATTGGTACCTTTGACCAAGCCGTTTCGCCAGAAACCGAGAGTTTTAGAGAGTTTCCACAGTGGGTTGAAGAGAACCTGGACCCAAGCAAACACCAAAAAGTTGCGATGTTCTGCACTGGCGGCATTCGTTGTGAAAAAGCGTCAGCCTATGTGCGCGCTCAGGGCATCGATGAGGTTTTTCAGTTAGACGGCGGCATATTGCAGTACTTAGAGGACACCGAAAACGCAGATTCGCGTTGGCAGGGTGAATGCTTTGTTTTTGATCAGCGGGTTTCTGTAGATGAAAACTTGGTTCAAGGCCAATACCAGCAATGTTACGCCTGCCGCCATCCGCTCACCGAGCAAGAGCTGGCGAGTCCCGAATTTGAGCGCGGTGTGAGCTGTGTATATTGTCTAGATTTAACCAGTGAAGATCGCCGCGTGCAGTTTAGAGAGCGTCAGCGGCAGGTGCGTCTTGCCGCCGAGCAAGGCCGCGACCACATTGGCTACAATCCTAAGAAGAAGGCCTAAGACGAAAGCCTAAAGCCAAACAA
>ERZ1047472.235-NODE-235-length-52322-cov-6.126275_pt1 | contig 52322 bp, 48 predicted proteins | sample MGYA00383095_ERZ1047472 | MGnify/ENA primary metagenome ERZ1047472 (study PRJEB29581, sample SAMEA5548365) | metagenome | biome: marine; feature: coastal; material: water | depth 1 m | study: Short-term variability in the microbial, nano- and picoplankton dynamics... | reverse complement strand
GGTTCTGTCGCATTAATTATTTTTCGACCATTTTTCATCAAATTCCTTGAATGTTTAAAAAGTTAACTCGCATAATTTCAACGATTTGTAGTTTTTTGTTTTGTATGAATTAGGCCAGAAATAGTAATTTTTTAATTAATGCGACAGAACCTGTGAACCCTCAATGTAATTGACCAATAAAAATTAATGATCTTTACCTCATGCAAATAAAACTGTCCGAAGAGAACAAAGATTTCTTCCAGTGTGTTTACGAAGTGGTTCGCTTAATTCCGAAGGGTAGAGTTACCAATTATGGTGCAATTGCAAAATACCTCGGTACAGCGCGCTCGAGCAGAATGGTTGGTTGGGCAATGAATGCAGCGCACAATTTACCTGATGTACCTGCACATCGCGTTGTGAATAGAATTGGTTTGCTTTCGGGAGCCGCCCATTTTTCGACGCCCACGCAAATGCAAGAATTGCTCGAAAAGGAGGGAATTAAAGTGAAAGAAGACCAAATAATAAACTTTACAGAACACTTTTGGGATCCGCAAGTGGAACTGAGAATTGATTAACTTTGTGGTATGGTCGTAGTCATTGGAGGAACAGGTCTTGTTGGAAGTCATTTGCTGTTCGAATTAGCACAAAGGGAAAATCAGATTATCGCGACTTATCAAACGGGATCCAAAATAGCTAAGGTTAAGAAGGTTTTTGAATACTATGATTCGGCGAATTTCAGCGCTTTATTCACGAAAATTTCATGGAAAAAAGTGAGTGTAAACGATATCGTTTCACTCGAAGAAATAATATCTGAAGGCGATGAGGTCTATCATTGTGCGGCGCTTGTTTCCTTTCACCGAAAAGATTTCAATCCTTTGATGAAAATCAACCGCGAAGGAACGACCAACGTGGTGAATGTTTGTCTGGAAAAGAAAATCCGGAAGTTGTGTTACGTCAGTTCAACCGCTGCAGTGAGTGCTGGAAGCGACAAAAAGGTAAGCGAAGAAACGAAATGGAAAAAAGGTCCAGAAACGAGTGGATATTCCATAAGTAAAAATGGTGCGGAAAGAGAAATTTGGCGCGGAATAAACGAAGGGTTGGATGCCGTAATGGTCAATCCATGTGTGATACTTGGAGCGGGAAACTGGTCAGAAAGTTCCTTGACGATTTTAGGAACGATACAAAACGGATTGACGTTTTATCCACCCGGTGGAAATGCCCTTGTCGATGCACGAGACGTGGCGAAAGTCATGCAAAAATTGATGAAAAGCAACGTTTCCGAGAATAGATTTCTATTAATTGGAGAAAATATTTCCTTTCAAAACCTCTTTACACAAATTGCGAATAGAATAGGGAAGAAGCCACCAAAACGAGCGGTAGGTTCATCTGGACTAAATTTGGCACGCATGATCTTTGGATTTACGTATCTCTTTTCTAAAAAAAGATCACCAATTACGTATGAAACAGTGAACAGTGCGCTATCAACTGTTGTTTATTCAAATGAGAAGTGCAAAAAGGAATTGGGGTATGAATTCCATTCCCTAGAAGAAACAATCGATAATGCCGCAAAAGGCCGCGTAAAATGACCAAAAACAAAGCAAGTTTTGAATTAAAAGATCTCTTGAAAATGGAGATTTTTTGGATTGTATTAATCACGATATTTTTTGCTGTGGGAACTATCGGAATTGCTTTGCCCGAGTATCGTGACAACTTAGTTCGATTGAGTTCGTTTCATTTATTGTTGACTTTCATTGTTCTTTATTATTCCCGTAAAGACAAAAAAGACAAGTTTTTTCTATTCGCATTCTTGATTTTTGTCCTCGGTATTTTGGTGGAATCCATTGGAACGAATACAGGTATACTTTTCGGGGATTACAAATATGGAACAACTTTGGGAGCGAAAGTTTTTGGAGTTCCATTAATCATTGGCGTCAATTGGGCAACAATGGTGGTGTGTTCTTCGACACTTGTTTATCGCTTAAAGTTGAACTTAATTTGGAAATCAGTTCTGGCCGCTATATTGATGACCTCTCTCGATTTTTTGATAGAACCCGTTGCAGTTAAACTCGACTTTTGGTCATGGGCCGGAGGAGAAATTCCAATATATAATTACATCTGTTGGTTTGTTATTTCCTTACCAATGCACTATTTTTATATGAAATGGAATTTGGTTGAGAACAATTCGGTACCTAAAGCTGTTTTTATCTTGTTAGCCATTTTCTTTTTAGTACTAAATTTTGTTTAAATGTATTGGTGGGGTCCCGTTTTGTTGATTTTGGCTTTTATAGGAATGGAGTTCATGGCATGGGCAACGCATAAATTTGTCATGCACGGATTGATGTGGAATTTTCACGAAGATCACCATTTAGAAAAACCCGGTTTTTTCGAACAAAATGATGTATTCTTTTTGATTTATGCTATTCCATCTTGGTTGTGCATTATGTTAGGAATGATGTATGACCAATACGCTGCTGTTTGGATTGGATATGGTATTGCCGCTTATGGTTTCGCTTATTTTATGTTTCACGATGTCTATATTCACCGCCGTTTCAAATGGTTGCGCGATATTGACCATCCGTACTTTATGGCGATTCGAAAAGCGCACAAAGTACACCATAAACGTTTGGGTAAGGAACACGGCGAGTGCTTCGGAATGTTAATCGTTCCCTTCAAATACTACAAAGAAGCGAAGCGCACTTTCCAACGGAAATATAAAAAGGGATGAGTCTTTATTTCATCCTCATGGTCGGAACACTAGCTGGCCCACTTCTCCTTTCTTTCGATAAAAAAGTACATTTCTACACGAATTGGAAACCACTTTTTACGGCAACTTTAATCGTTGCTGCCGTTTACCTTATTTGGGATGAACTATATACGCAATGGGGCGTTTGGGGATTCAATCCAGAGTATCTACAAGGCTGGTATTTTGGCCATTTACCTATCGAAGAAATTTGTTTTTTCCTCTTTGTACCCTACGCTTGTATATTCGTTTACGAGTGTCTGAAGGCTTATTTTCCAAACTTGAAATTGAAGAAGTTGGCCGGAATTTTTGCTTTTTGTGTAAGTATTCTTTGTTTGGTATTGTCCATTATTTATCTCGAAAATTTGTACACCAGTGCGGCGAGCATAGTTGCCCTTGCCTTGACGATTTGGCTGTATTATAGACGAAAAGTAAAGTGGTATGCTGATTTCATTCTCGCATTTTTGGTGATTCAAATACCTTTCTTTTTCGTGAATGGTGCATTGACAGGAATGTTCACACCTGAACCAATTGTTTGGTACAAAGAAGTAGAAATAATGGGCCCGAGATGGGTGAGTATCCCAGTTGAAGACACCATTTATAACTACGGATTTTTGCTCTTGGTCTTTTTCTTTTACAAAAAGTTCAAGAAAAGAAAAGGATAATTAGTTATTGCTTCGAATTCTATTGGACAACGTTATATTTCGTAGAAACTAAAAGTTAACTTTTAATCCGAATTAAACAAGGCTTTTGGCATTAGAAGACAGGGTTTTTTAGAAGTTTTAAAATAAAGCGCTTGTGAACTAAATTTGAAAAGAACTAAAAAATTGCGCTTTAACTGTCTTCTGAAGCCTTGATTTTTTTGGTTCTTTTTCATCAAGGAAAAAGAACATAGAGAAATTAATTGGCTATTCGTCCTTTTAAATTTAAGAAAATTTAAAAGGACGAAGGAGGTTTTCCTTAATACATCTTTTATTGAAAAAAAATCATAACCATCGCACCCCCATTTCTTTATTGGGTTTTCTAATTTCAGTCTCCTTTTTACCAAATCCAATCATGGTAATTTTATACGCAACATCTGGATTGGAATCGTTCAAATTCGGAACAACAATTTTCAGTTTCTTCCCAAATCCTGCCCGAACCACTTGATCAAACCCTTCAATTGATTTTAAATTTTCGCCAGAACGGGTGCTGAAGAATTCCACTTTATACCAAATTCTATTTTTTCCACCGCTTTTTAGTGCATCTTGAAGTATGAAAGACGGATTGTTCTCCATTCCTCCAGAAATTTGTTGGAATCCACCACGAGAGGAGTATTTGTCCGAATGTCGTTGGGCATAATCGCCTGGTGGTTCGTTTCGACCGATTTCTGTATTATCGCCAACTATGCATTTTTCAATCACATTGCTGCTGTCCAAAAGACTTTGAACACAAGGGTTATTGACATCATTTCGCCAATAGTAACTTGCATTGTGCAACCAGCCATATATTTCTTGTTGATCGTCGCTAATCAAAGCATAGGTTTCGAGCAAACGACTTTTTCCGCTTGCATCTGCCCAACGATAAGGTGAAAATTTTAAGGATTTATTCGAAAGCGGTTGGATGAATTTTTGAAGCGGTGCCAAGGAACTTTCGTATCCAAAATCCATCACACCCCGATCCCACCACCAATCTAATCCTGTTCCAATGGAACCCGTAAATGTGGTTGCCCAACTTTGGTTGTGAAAATCGATTCCCGTGCAACAATACAAGGCTAATTTATCATCATTTAAACCTATTTCCTCCAGTATAACAGGTTGTTTGTAGGATTTCCAGAAATCATCAACGTAGTTGGCCCGATTGACGAAATTACCATCTTTAATGGAGGAGTATACATGAACTGCCGTTACGTCGGAAGCTTTCAAAATGCCGTCGTATCCTTTTTTCCGTTCTGTTTTTTTCATGGTTCCATATGAATTGGCAAACATCGCTTGATTGTCTAAATTCGTTCGGATATAATCTATTTGACCTTCCAACCATTTTTTGAATATTTGGATGGCCGCTTCATCCGATATTCCTTCTTGTTCAATTATAGGATCGATAAATTTTTCCAATTCGGAATACCCATAAAATGACCAGTACGGACTGTATCCCCATCGAGCATACATATAGCGCAAATTCATATGTTGCAATTTAATCGCTTCTGGATTCGTGAAATAATCGCTGATTTTTTCAAACTGAAATTGCTTGCGATACGGGTTGTTTTGCCAATTGGGTAAGTCCCAAGCAGCGCCCATTATTTCAACATGATGACGAAAAAGAATAGCATAAATTTGATTTTTTTCGGCCGTTGCTAGTAAGCGGTCAAAGCCGAACATTTCATCTTGTTTTGAGGTGTAATTATGGACGTCATTCCAATCAGGTAAAGATCCTTGAGCTCCAATTTCAAAGCGAACGAAATTTCCGTTAACAGCGGCTAGTTTTTCAACCCCACCCATTTGTCTTTTGTTTTGAGATGGTTTGTAAGTGAAAAAACCACCGCTAGAAATATTCATTCCGACAGCAATAAATCGCTCTTTAGATGCTTCATAATAGAGATAGCGGTCTTCTTCTGTTCCCGTTTTATGTGTTACCAATCTCCCTTTGTGCTCAGATGTTTCACACTTGAATTTCACAGAATACATAAACGGATTATCGAAACCTTTTGCTTTTACTTCAATTTGAACTGTCCAAGTGCCAACTTCATTCGGCGCAAATCGCACACGCCAAGGTTCATCCGTTTTTTTTAGTAAAAAGGCATCGGTTGCTAAATCTTCTTTAAACTCTTGGTAATAAAACCCAATTCCTTTCTTTGCTTTTCCAGATGGTGAATTGAAAATGGCAATTACATCAACCTCTTCTGGATTGTATGGATTTAACTGTTTGGCTCTAGCACCTGTAATATAATTTTCAATTTGTTGTGCTATTTCTTTGTCCAGATTAAGTCCCAATTCCATCGTCTGGTTCAATTTTGCCACATACGAATCACCAACGGGTTTCATCCAACTGATGTCACTTTTCTTGATGAGAATCTCTTCATTTCCATAAACTGAAAGTTGAAAAAAAAGGAGCAAGACTAAGAATGATAGAATTTTCATGCGGCATAATTTATAACTCGAAGATCGGGTTAATTATTGAATAAATCGAAATGTGAAGGTTTTGGTGACTGAAGTCGAAACTTAGTTTTCTCTATTCATCAAATAATCGGCAAGCTCTCTTAAGTCCGTTTTTTGCTCTTCAGGAACGTTTATTTCATTCAATGATTTCATCGCATTTTTTCTATGCAGTTCCATCGTGCTTTTCGCCTTTTCTTGAACACCAAGTTCGTCAAACAAAGCTCTAACGGTAGCCACTTTTCGGGTTGAATCTATATCCTTTTCTAATGCGTCAAATTGATCCATTTGATCCTTATTCGCTGCTTCTCTCGCCAATAAATACAGCAAGGTTTTCTTGTTGGCCATTACGTCACCTCCGATTTGCTTTCCGAATTTTTTAGGATCTCCATACAAATCAAGAATGTCATCTTTTATTTGGAAGGCAATTCCTAATTCTTGCCCGAAACTATAAAGTTTCTCACGATCTGCTTTGTTCGCTTTGGCAACAATGGCTCCCATTTCAAGAGAACAACCGAGTAAGACAGATGTTTTCAAACGAATCATTTCGATGTATTCTGTTATCGAAACATCGTCACGTTCTTCAAAATCCATGTCCATTTGTTGCCCTTCGCATACCTCAATTGCCGTACGGTTAAAAAGAGTCAGTAATTCTGGCAAATCTTCTGGTTTTTGCTTGCAAATTTCTTCATACGCTTTCACCATTAATACGTCACCAGAAAGTATAGCGATATTTTCGTTCCATTTTGAATGTACGGTTTCCTTTGCTCGTCGTAAGGGTGCGGCATCCATTATGTCGTCGTGAATCAAAGTGAAATTGTGAAACAATTCAACTCCAATTGAGACATGTAGTACATTTTCGGCTGGAGCATTAAACAATTTTGCGCCCATTAAACTTAAAACTGGTCGTATTCTTTTTCCACCAAGCGTCATGAAATAACGAAGTGGGTCGTATAGGTTATTCGGTTTTATTGGTAATTCAAATTGGTGAATACCTTGCTCAACTAGTTTAGAAAGTGCAATGATTTTCTCCGTCATTTTATTAATTCCAATAGATAATCACCGTAGCCACTTTTGGTCAACGGTTCAGCCAATTCTCTTAATTGCGTAGTCGAAATCCATTTGTTTTTAAACGCAATTTCTTCAATACATCCCACTTTTAATCCCTGTCGGTCTTCAATTACCTGAACAAATTGTCCAGCTTGCATCAAGGATTCAAACGTTCCGGTATCCAACCATGCCGTGCCACGATCTAGAACAGCTACTTTAAGTGTGCCGCGTCGCAAATATTCTGCGTTTACGTCTGTAATTTCATACTCACCGCGTGCTGATGGTTTCAAGTTCTTAGCAATATCAATTACATCGTTGCTGTAAAAATACAATCCAGGAACGGCGAATTTTGATTTAGGTTGAGTAGGTTTTTCTTCGATAGAAATGGCTTGCATGTTTTCATCGAATTCGACTACACCATATCTTCTTGGATCGCTTACGTGATAAGCATACACAACCCCACCATTTGGATTCGTGTTTTCGCGCAATAAATCATCCATCCCAACACCATAGAAAATGTTGTCACCCAATATTAAGGCAACATTATCATCGCCAATAAAGTCTTCACCTATTACAAAAGCTTGCGCCAATCCGTTGGGAATTTCTTGCACTGCATATGAAAACTCACAGCCTAAACTCTTTCCGTCACCCAATAATTTTTCAAAATGAGGTAAATCATGTGGAGTAGAAATAATTAGAATTTCTCGTATCCCAGCACTCATCAAAATAGAGAGCGGATAATAGATCATTGGTTTGTCGTAAATAGGCATCAATTGCTTACTTACTGCCAATGTTAATGGATGTAACCGAGTTCCAGATCCGCCTGCGAGAATTATTCCTTTCATTCTATTGGTTTTGGTGGGATTTCTTGAACCTGTAAATCGTCTAAATCTAAATCCGTTTCTTCGTCATAAACATCGAAGTAGGGTTCTTCAAATGATTTGGTCGTAATTCTTCTTTCCAATGACATCAATAAACTCGGCAATACGATTAGATTGGTTAACATGGCTACGAGCAAGGTCAAAGAAATAAGTAATCCCAATGCTTTTGTTCCACCAAACTCGGATAAGGTAAATACGGAGAATCCACAGAACAAAACGATAGATGTGTAGAACATGCCAATTCCAGCTTCGTGAATCGCTTTTGTCACACACTTTTTCAAATCATGCGGATACAGTTTGAGTTCCTGGCGATATTTTGCTAAATAGTGAATGGTGTCATCTACCGAAATACCGAAGGCAATGCTAAAGACTAATAGAGTCGACGGTTTGAGCGCTATTCCAAACCAACCCATGATTCCACCTGTGAATAACAAAGGAATGATATTTGGAATCAAGGAAACCAAAACCATACGCCAGGAACGGAAAAGAATGGACATTAAAATAGCAATACCAATAATGGCAAAAAGTAGACTGGTGAATAGATTAATCACTAGATATTGAGTTCCTTCAGAAGCAACAACCGCAGTTCCCGTTAGCACAACATCGTAATAATGTTTGTCAATAGCCGACCGAAGGTTCTTTTTAAAATCTGCCTTACCGTAATACTTTTGCACCAATTTAGGGTCCAAATCAAAATCGTATTGCTTGTCTTGATCTCCTTTGGAAAGTAAAGATGTTAAGTTGTTGTAAACCCCTGGGTGCTTAAAAATAATGCTATCCAAATACGCATTGTTTTTGTCCGTTTTGGCATACAATCTCTCAATTTCTTTTCTGTCTGGATTAAATATGGAATCTATCCGAACCTTCATTGAGTCAACTTTCTGCGCAACTTCGTAAGAACCAATGTCCATCATCTGGGTTCGGATTCTTAGGTGATAGGCGTTGGTGTCGACCAATTCTTTCAATGAAAAACCTCCACCGTTGGCGTTGGTCATATTGAAATTGTTCATATACTTTTTCAATCGCAATTTGTCCTTACTCGATATCAATTTGTATGCATCAGGATTATTGCCGTGGAATGCCATGTTGATCACTTTAACGAAGTCGACAATAGAAATGGATTTTCCGAATAGCGAATCTTTGGAATACGTTTCCTGAACACCTTCCACCTTTTTCATGGTTTCGTTCGAAAACAGTCGTCCTTTCGATTTATAATCCACCATTATCTCGAACGGTATAGATCCACCAAACTTATTTTGAATAAACTCGATGTCCTCCAATATTTCATTTCCTTCGGGTAAATCACTTGTGATATTACCTGTGGCTTGAATTCTGAGCAATCCGATGAAACTTAGAGCCACTACACCAATTACAGAAATATAAACGATCGGTCTTTTGAATTGAACGATGTACGTAATTTTATTGATGAAACCAACCGCAAGCTTTCGGTCTAAATGCTTTAAATGACGTTCTTTCGGATCCTTAGAAAAGGAAATAAAAATGGGTAAAATGGTTATTGAAAGGAAGAATACGGCTAAAATATTCAAAGAAGCAACGATACCAAACTCAGTCAGTTTTTCTGAATTGGTTAGGATAAAAGTGGAGAATCCCATCGCTGTGGTGAAATTGGTCAAGAAGGTAGCTGTACCAATTTTTCGAATAACGCGAGATAATGCTTTTACTTTGTTTCCATGTTCCCGAATTTCCTGATGGTATTTGGTCGTGAGGAAAATGCAATTCGGTATGCCAATGACGATCATCAATGGAGGAATCAAGGCCATCATAATAGAAATATTGAAGCCCATCAAACCAATAGAACCCATGGACCAAATTACCGCTATGGAAACGACGATATTACAAAGTATTACGACTCGAATTGATCTAAAGAACAACCAAAGCAGAAGAGAAGTAACGAAGATGGATAGACCAATGAAGACATACATTTCATTGATTACTTTCTTGCCGATGATTACTCTTAAATGCGGTAATCCTGTATAATGAATGTGACCAAGTTCCTTTCCAAAAGCAGCGGCAACTTTTTCGATTTCAATTACAACTTCAGCCTTTTTTTGATTGGCCAGAAAGTTTTCGTCTATCCCTATCATCATGATAGAAACGTTCTCTTCGTCGTTGTACAGAATACCTTTGTAAACTGGATTGTTCCGAATTTCTTTTTTTATTTCATCTATACTTTTTTCTTTAAAAGTGATATCTGAAAAGATTCGTTTGGCCTCAAATTTATTTTCCGCTTGATTGTTCTGAATGGCAAAGAGCGTAGCTTCAGAAATGATGGATTCTACACCGTCGTATTGAAGAATGGAATCGCCCAATTCTTTCCATTTCAGAAAGTTTTTTTCGGTGTAGAGTTGGTCGTTGTCTATGGCCAAAACCAAGGAACTTCCGTCTTCTCCGAATAACTCTTTGAATTTTAAGTAAGAGCTTTGAGCAGGCGACTCCTTGGGCAACATGTTACCGTATTTGTTGTCGATTTTTAGTCCTGTTAAAGCAAAATACCCGAAAAAAACCGTCAATAAGGTAATGATACCTACGATGAACAATCGGTTTCTAAGAATTAGATTAGCAATTCGTTGCCACATTATGGTCTGTTTTCTTTATGGGTTGAAGGCGCTAAAAGTACTCAATTGGTTCGTTTCAAACAAGGTTTATTCTATTTCAAATCTTCAGCCAACCACTTAAAAAATTCTCGTTGCCATAGCATACCGTTTTGTGGTTTTTGAATCCAATGTCCTTCTGTCGGAAAATACAAATATCGACTCTTCAAACCCATCAACTGCGCGGCTTGAAAAGCTTGCATACCTTCACCTTCAGGCACTCGGAAGTCCATACCGCCATGGATAACTAATAAAGGAGTCGTCCATTTGTTTACCATTTTGTGGGGACTATTTTTTTCGTACAAATCTTTGTTATTTGTGTCCCAATATGGTCCGCCGATGTCCCAATTCGCGAAAAATAATTCTTCAGTGGTGCCGTACCAACTTTCCAAATTGAACAATCCGCAGTGTGCGATGAATGTTTTGAATCGGTTTTCGTGAATTCCAGCCAGGTAATAAATCGAATATCCACCATAAGAAGCACCGACTGCTCCGCGCTTGTCTTTGTCGACGTATAATTCTTTCGAAACTTCATCAATGGCTGTCAGGTAATCACGCATCGGCTGACCTCCCCAATCTTTAGAAATGTCGTCGTTCCATTTTTGACCAAAACCAGGCAGTCCCGTTCTATTCGGTGCTACAATAATGTATCCTTGTGATGCCATTAACATCAAATTCCAACGATAGGAAAAGAACTGACTTACCATGCTTTGCGGTCCGCCTTGGCAATAGAGTAGTGTTGGGTATTTCTTGTTTGCATCAAAGTTTGGTGGAAACAAAACCCAAGTCAGCATGTCTTTTCCTTCGGAATTTTTAATCCATCTTTCTTCAATTGTTGGATTAGTGATGTTTTTCATCTCCTCCGCATTGACAAAAGTGATTTGAATGATATCTTTTTTCTTTCGGTTATAGATATACAAATCTGTTGGGTCTAGCATAGATTGCATGGCCAAAACAATTTCTTTTTCAGCCAAATCGTAATGAACTACGTTTTTTCTGCCAGTCGTTAATTGGGTTGTTACATTCGATTTTAAATCGTGAGAAAACAATTGCTGAACGCCTCGGTAAGGAGCTGAAAAAATGATGGATTTTCCATTTGATTCCCATTGAAAGTCACTAACGGTAAGGTCCATGCTTAGTTTCAATGGAATGATTTTCCCCGAACTCAAATCTTTCAATTGAATGACGTTTCGGTCGGCCTCAAAACCATTTCTTTCCATCCGCAACCAAGAAAACTTGATGTTGTTCGGAGAAATGGTAGGTGAATTGTCGTACCCTTTACCATCAGCCGTGTAATTGAAAGTGTTTCCACTTTCGATGGTGTATTCATACACATCGCTATTGGTGCTAGTCGCAAATTCTTTACCTCTCAATTTCTTACTGGTGTAGTACACTTTGTCTCCATTTCCAGAAAAAACTACACTTTCGCTTCCGCTAAAGGGCGGAACTATGCCATCAAAAGCTTCCCCTTCAAGTAGATCAATTCCTATGTTTGAAACTTTGCCGTTTGCAATGTCGTGTAAAAAAAGATGGGTTTTGAATTCGTCTTCCCACTGATTCCAATGACGGTAAAATAGATCGTTTTCTATTCTTGCATTTGCCAAAGGTAAATCGGGGTGAATATCTTGAATCGTTTTTTCTGTTTTTACCGAACGCAAAAGAACAATTTTGTCTTCAAGTGGCGAAAGAACGTATCCATCAACTCCACCGTCTATGTTTGACATTTGCACCTTTTTCGCACCTGTAATATTTATTTTCCACAACTGCACTGAACCAGTTTCAGCAGAAAGAAAAGTGATGTCTCCTGATTTTGACCATTTTGCTTCAAACTCTGAAGAAGGTGTTTTGGTAATTTGAGTCGACTTTTTCTGATCTAAATTGTACACATATAAATCGGTGTTTCCTTTGTTTGCTGCAATATCGTAACTCGAAAGTGAATACAGAATGTTCATTTTGTCAGGTGATAAATCGCCACCACTAAGCCGGTTCAATTCCCAAAGTTTCTCGGGACTAAAATTTTGTTGGGCAACCGAAGGAAGACAAAACAATGCCATTCCCAAAAGGAAAATGAGTTTCATATATTTATTTTGGTAATTGTGAAGATATTAAATCTATTGGGATTGAGGCGTTCCTTGCTCCGATTTATTGCTGTATCTATAACGGCGATAGACACTGTATGCCAATAACATAAAGAAAGTTACGGACATTCCAAGTAGCGCGTGACCAAGTGCAGAACTTAAATCGCCGTAAAAAGAAGTTGAAAACACAAGGATATTAAGACCAACTAAGGTCACAATCATGATTCTTTGAAAACGTCTTATTCCTCTCATTCAAAGTTAATGCACATGAACAGTAGAAAATTATTCAGAAAAATGCAACGAAAAACTGTAAAATAATTCTACTTACTCTTTGATAACCAATTTAAAACCCTTCCCATGTACATTCATTATCTCAATGTTCGGATCTTCTCTCAACAGCTTTCTGATTTTCGCAATGTATACATCCATGCTTCGACCGTTGAAATAATTGTCATCGCCCCAAATGGCACGCAAAGTTGCCTGTCTGTCCAAAATTTCATTTTTGTTTTTAACTAATAAATGAAGCAATTGATTCTCTTTCGTTGTCAATTTTTTCTTGCCTTCGGCTAAATGTAAAATACGATACGTTGGTTCGTAAGCAATCGTCCCGACCTGGTATTTTTCTTCTTCGCTGGCTTCACCAATGTCTGCACGACGAGAAATTGCCGTGATGCGCGCCAAAAGCTCTTCCATAGAGAATGGTTTGGTCAAATAATCATCGGCACCAAGGGCGAAACCTTCTAGTTTGTCTTCTTTCATCGCTTTCGCCGTCAAGAATAAAATCGGCACTTTCTTGTCCAATTCTCGTATCTCTTTTGCCAAAGTAAAACCATCCATTTCCGGCATCATAACATCGAAAATGCAAAAGTCAAATTTCTTTTGATTGAATCGTTCGAAAGCTAATTTCCCATTTCTGGTTAAATCAACTTGGTATCCTTTACTCTTTAGAAAATTTGAAAGTAATTCTCCCAAATTTAAATCATCTTCTGCCAATAATATGTTCATCGTATTATGTATTAGTGTTAATTTCTATTCCAAATGTCGAGCCTTCCCCGTAGATACTTTTTACAGTTAAGTTCCATTTGTGCATCTCGGCAATGGATTTCACATAGCTCAAACCGAGACCAAAGCCTTTCACATTGTGCACATTTCCAGTAGGAACACGGAATAATTTATCAAATATTTTATCAATGTGCTCTTTTTTTATCCCAATTCCATTATCCTTCACTTCAATTCGGATACTATTTTTTTCTTTTTTTACAGTAACTGCAATCGCAGGAGCTTCAGCGCTATATTTTATTGCGTTGTCTATCAGGTTGTTAATGCAATTTGAAAGATGCATCTTATCTGCAGAGACTTCCATCATTTCCTGAGAAATATTTGTTTTTAAAGTACCACCCAAGGAATTGACGCGAAGCTGAACGTTTTGCGTAATATCATACACCAATTCGTTCAATAGTATTGTTTCTTCTTGCAAGTTGATTTTTCCTTTTTCGAGGACATTACTTTGTAAAATACTTTCGACAAGTAAACTCAATCGTTTGTTTTCTTCACCAATCATTTTCACATAAGGAGAAGCTTTTTCGACTGCAGTGCCCATCATTTGGCTATCACTCATTGCTTCGCAAGCCAAAGAAATGGTGCTAATTGGTGTTTTGAATTCGTGGGTCATGTTATTCACAAAATCGTTTTTCAAATCGGACAAGCGTTTTTGCGCCAAGATAGTTCGGAACATGAAGACGATGGTAATGACGATGATCAACATCAAAGCCAGACTAAAACCAATTGTGCCCAACATTTCTCTTAAGATGAAGGCATTTCGTTTTGGAAAATAAACATGTAAGGTCAAATGATCTTCTAGCATGTTGCTCGGGAACATTTGGGTTCGACTCGAGACGGTTAACGATGTATCTATTTTTACATTGTAGGTTTTTGGTGGGTCAGGGAAAACAACGGGTAAGGTATTCTCCCCTTCAATCATGAATTGATATTCCTGAGGCAATTCGTCGGTCGATAATTCATTTTTTATGACCGAATCCAAGAAAGCGATGTCTATTCTTTCAAATGGCTGGAGATAGACATTACTTCGGAAGGTTTCAATCAACATTTCGTTGACGAACTTGGCCTTTTTAAACATCTGTTGTAGGACTTTTTGATCCAACTGAATAGCTACAGCCACTGAATCATTTTGTGGAATCGTTTTTTTTTGCTGGTCAAGAAGTTCGCGCAATTGCCTTACATCTCGAGCAAGTACTTTGTGTTCTGCAGTTATTCCGGTTAGAGAATCAAACGATCTACCTTTTACAACCAAATAGTCGTGTAAACCATCGGGTTCTAAAATGGAAGTGTCTTTTATTGAAATCGATTCATTTAAACTTAACAAGTTCTGAAATTCTTCTTTCAGAACATCTCGATATTGTCCACTAAAATCTTTGTTGACAATCTGCATGTAACGCTGGATGTCTTCCGATTTTTCATGTTGTAAAGCAATTTTCTCAAGCGATGTGCTTAGCTTACGTTTGAACTGGTAGTTTTTCCGATTATACAATTGACCAACTTGCACTGCTTGAATGACAAGTAGAGAGAACAATGCTGTTCCAACTAATAACGATACTATATTAATTCTTGCCTTCCTCAATCGCTGCTTTTTATCGAAATTAATCTATCATTTCTGTCTTTAACAGAGCTTAACTTTTTTTAACGCGTTTGTCAGGAGCGAGGTAAGACATATTGTCTCATCGAAAAGTCTTAAATTGGACAAAAAAAAGATGAATTTGACAACGCGAAACCTTGGTTCTGTCTTAAAATGGATACTTCGAAAAACTCTTCGAGTGTTCCTTTATTTTCTTGCTTTCATTCTTTTGTATTTAATTATCGGATTTATTTTATCTAGAATTTCGACCAGTAAAGAGTTGTCTGAAGATCAAACTATTGAGATTTTTGTCCTCTTCAATGGAGTGCACACCGATGTGGTGATGCCGTACACCAACAACGTGAAAAATTGGAAACGAACCTTTCCGTCTTCCAATACCCGTGGAACAAACACAGATTTTAATTGGGTTTCGGTAGGTTGGGGTGACAAAGGGTTTTACTTGGATACCCCAACTTGGGGCGATCTGACCTTTAAAACTGCCACAAAAGCAGCATTTGGGTTGAGCACGGCTGCAGTACATGCCACCTTGTACAAGAACATGGGCGAAAGTGAAACGGCAAAGTCGATTCGTATCAGCAAGGAACAATATAAACTTTTGGTGAATTACATCGATGCGCATGTTCGAAAAAGTAAATTGGGTTTATCGCAGAATATTTCCACCAATGCTGTTTATGGCGATGACGATGCGTTTTATGAATCCCGGGGAATTTATTCCATGTTTCATACCTGCAACACCTGGGCAAATGGTGCATTGAAGGCATGTAAACAACGAGCATGTTTGTGGACGTGGAATTCGTCTTCGATTTTGCGCTTGCATGAAAAATAGTATGCTTTGTTATTTCATGAGGCCGTTCCCTTTCCTTATCTTTGCCGCGATATATCGAAGATGGAAGAAAAGAAGCAAACCCGAATCAATAAATATTTAAGTGAAATTGGTTACTGTTCCCGAAGAGGCGCTGACAAATTGATTGAAGCTGGACGTGTCACTATAAACGGGAAAGTGCCCGAAATGGGAACGAAGATATCTGAAGGTGATATAGTAGCTGTGGATGGAGAACAAGTTTCCAAAACGGAGGAAGGACATGTGTACATTGCGTTCAATAAACCAATTGGCATCGTTTGCACCACGGACACTCGAGTTGAGCCGGATAATATTATCGATTTTATCAATTTCCCACGTCGCATTTTCCCGATCGGACGACTGGACAAACCGAGCGAAGGTTTAATTTTCTTGACCAGCGATGGAGACATCGTCAACAAGATTTTAAGAGCTAGAAATCACCATGAAAAAGAATATTTGGTAAGTGTAAATTATCCGATCACAAAAGGATTTTTGGAAGATATGCGCGCAGGTGTTGCCATTTTAGACACGGTAACTCGACCATGCGAAGTAGAACAAATTGGTCGTTTTGAGTTCAAGATTATTCTTACACAAGGATTGAATCGTCAAATTCGCCGTATGTGCGAAGCTTTAGGATATGAAGTGCAAACTTTGCAACGCGTCCGCATTATGAATATCCATTTGAACATGCCAGTAGGTGAATGGAGAGATTTAACCGCTGCTGAGCTCAAAGAAATAGATAGAATGACAGAGCATTCGGTGAAAACCTACGCACCCGACGAGGAAGGAATGGACGAACAGGAATAGGGATAAAAAAACAACTTTGAAGAAGAAAATCATATATACTTTATCCGGAATTTTCCCAAAGCGATTTGTGGATTATGTGTATTACAAACTGACGCATCCTCAAGTTCACAAGCTGCGGCCTCATGAAGAAGGGGTCATTGCGAAAGCCGATAAAGAAAGGATTCAGTTTAATGACTTCGACATTCAATTGTATGAATGGAAAGCGGGCCTTCAAAAGGTAATGTTGATTCATGGATGGGAAGGGCAAGCGGGCAATTTTGCCGATTTAATCGACAAATTAGTTGCGAAAAACATCACGGTTCTTGCTTTTGACGGCCCATCTCATGGCAATAGTTCAACAGGTAAAGGGGAGACAAGTTTGTTTGAATTCGCCGAATTAGTCGGTGTTTTGGTCGAACATTTTTAAGTTTCAAAATTGGTTTCGCATAGTTTTGGTGGGGTTGCCACAACATATTCACTTTCTCAAAAATAACATGTACAAATAGATAAATATGCTCTTTTCACCACGCCAGATCGTTTTGCGGACCGGATTAATGTCGTTGCTGAACAATTTGGCTTGCACGACAAGGTGAAAAAGAAATTAATCACAAAACTCGAATTCGAACTCAAGCTTGATCTTTCTATTTTGAATGTAAGCAATTTTGTTAAAGGCGTTTCAGTAAAAGATGCCTATATCGTCCATAAACTTTCGATAAAGTTTTGAGCGTTGAAGAGTCCAAAAGAGTAGCAGAAGGTTGTGGTCAGCCGCAACTTTAGAAGAGGTGCGCGAAACGGGACATTTTCGCATTCTAGGAACAGATGAGGTATTAAAGAAGGTTATTTCTTTTTTGGAGTTTGATTAGGCTTCGTTGCTAAGAGAAGTTGATTAATATAACTAGAGTGCGTATTTTTGCCCAAAATTATTGTCATGCGAGAAGAATTATTTGGTCCCAAAGTTGAGAATATTGGTGTTGCTATCATTGAAGAATTGACGAGAACCAACGAAAAAATCTATAACGTGTTCTTGGCAAATTTAAGAGAAGATATCATTGAAGGAATTATCATAACCAGCAAAGGATATGGCAATAACGCAAATACGGGCGAAAAGGTGGAGACATCAACACTTCGGCACTGTATTGAAGTGATGCTTCCTGAAGAAATCGCGAAAGTTGAACCGATAATGCCGGATGTTTTTGGGCTGGCAAACGAGTATTGGGTAAGTTTTTGGATTGAGGATAAGATGTATGACAAGAAATTCGTTTTTCTTCCTGAAACCATTCAGGAAAAGAACATAAAACATATTACAAAATTGAATGCAAGAGGGGTAATGATTATTTGATGCAGTACAAGGCTTCTAAATCTTTGGTATTGTGCACAGGGTGTATGAATTTTTTTAATTTACTCTCATTCATTTTCACTTGATATCCTCCAGCATAGATAGGTAAGTCACCTAAATCCTTTCGCATTTTCTTAAATAAATTCTCGTAATAGTCAGTCTCGGTGGCAGTCAAAACTGATGTAAGCAATGCTTTCGGATTCAAGCGCTCTGCGCATTCTATGACTGCATCATACGGCAAGCTTTGTCCCAAATAAAAGGAATGCACACCATTACTTCTTAGCATATAATGATAAAAAAGTAAACTCAGTTCGTGCCACTCATACTCCGGCAAAAACAGTAAAACTTTAGGAGATTTTGGATCAGGCACAGGAAGCAGAGCAGTTTCTGAGATTAATTTTTGCCGAATTAAATGAGTAATGAAATGCTCTTGTCCAGGATTTATCGTACCAGTAATCCACATAATTCCTATTCTTTCTAAAAATTGAACGAGATGATTTGAGAATGTTTTTTCTAAGCCATGCTCTTCTATCAATTGTCCAATAGTTTCTTCGAAACAAGATTCATCCAATTCAATGAGCGCGAGCAAAAGCTTTTCGAAATAGACATCCGCTTTAACTGCAGAATGCAACTCACGCACTTTCCCGTTTCTCTCTCCTTCGTTTATTTCCGCTATGTGAGAAATTTTCCAACCATTCTTATTTAGGATGGCTACGTTTAATATAGTAGTCAAATCGGTTTCAGAATACGTTCTAATTTTGGTGTCAGTTCGCTCTGGTTTCAATATGCCATAACGCTTCTCCCATATCCGTATTGTATGAGATTTGATGCCTGTTAGCGTTTCAATATCTTTTATTTTATATTCTCCCATTGAGCCAAACTTTTAGTTTTCTTTCATTAATATTTCTGATTAAAATTAATTCATTTATATTTGTTTTGACATGAGTCATATATGCCATTAAATAATCCCTTAGTTAAACAGATGATTCTGAAGAATTGTTCGGTAGCTTTCGTATTTATTCTGGTTGGTTTTTTATTTACCCAATGCAAAGAGGAATCTACTGATGACAGCGATGTTATTGATTTGAGTGATAACTACGACGTCTTTCAAAAATTTGATTTAAGTCCTTTCGATATTAATGCTAATATGATGCTTCCCGATGCAACAGCAAATATTGGCGCATCGACTAAGCCTTCTGTCCTTCATGAGGAGGATGGTTTTAAATGGGATGTTGAAATCGGTCCAAATTTTCAAGTGCACATCGAAGACTGGGGAGCAAACCGTGGCTTGGTTGCCGACAAGAAAAGTCAAAATCAAGATCTTGAAATTTACGAAATCAAATATTTAATAGACGAACCGGATTTTATTGTTTATGAAACAAAATTAAAGGTGGATGGAGTTAAAAATGCTCCAAAATCAGTTGGTGTGCCTCATATAACTTACCATGTTTTTGCAGAAAAAGTAATTGATGGTATAACCTATGAATTCCGAAGTCGCGACGAAGGTTATGAATTTGTAATCATTGAATTAATGGCGAAGACAATCCGTTCTGTCAAAGCCAACAAATAGTTTTTTAGTAAACCTCTTTCTCATTCCTTTGTTTATTGGTAAATTTGCGCCTGCTTAACATCAATCAAGCACAATAATTATCATGGAAATCAATCGTGAAAATATACTCTCCGTTCTAGGTGGAATCCTTGAACCAGACCTCAAAAAAGATATTGTTTCATTAAATTTCGTTCAAGATATATCGTATACCAATGCATCCATAAATGTAACCGTTACGGTTTCAAACCCCGCTCTGCACGCTCGAAAGAGAATGAAAGAAGCGCTCGATTTTAATTTAAAACGAGCTTTTGGTGATGAAATTGCTGTTCAAGCAGAAGTGAAAGGCGCAAGTTCGGAAGAACAATCTGCCCACAGAAAGATATTGCCAGATGTGAAGAACATTGTTGCTATTGCTTCTGGTAAGGGAGGCGTCGGAAAATCTACGGTAACGGCAAATTTAGCTGGTGGATTGGCTAAAATGGGTTTTAAAGTCGGAATCGTTGATGCGGATATTTATGGCCCATCTATTCCAACCATGTTCGATATGGTAAATGAACGCCCGACGATGATTGAAGTAGAAGGCACTCCGAAAATTACACCTGTTGTCGCTTACGGAATTTCCATTCTTTCTATCGGGTTTTTTACGGAGGCGGATAACGCTGTGGTATGGCGAGGACCAATGGCTGCAAAAGCACTGACGCAAATGTTTACCGATGCACACTGGGGCAAATTGGATTATTTATTAATCGATCTTCCTCCTGGTACAGGTGATATTCATCTGAGTTTGGTGCAAACCGTTCCTTTAGATGGTGCAGTAGTCGTTAGTACTCCTCAAGAAGTTGCTCTGGCCGATGCGCGCCGTGGAGTAAATATGTTTAGAATGGACAGCATCAATGTTCCGGTAATTGGAATTGTTGAAAATATGTCCTGGTTCACGCCTGCTGAGTTGCCAGATAACAAGTATTACCTTTTCGGTCGTGATGGCGCTAAGAATCTTGCTGCTGGAATGGAAGTTCCCTTTTTAGGACATATTCCTTTGGTGCAAAGTGTGAGAGAGGCTGGTGATGCTGGTCGTCCCGCGGTTTTCCAAGAAAATAGCATCTCAGGAAATGCATTTGATGAATTAGTTCGTACTTTTATTGAGAATTTAAAGGTGCTGAAAGCAAAAACAGCCCAAAAGACAAACGCATGAGTTTTAACAAATTAGAATTAACCAATAGAATAAATGATGTCTTAGCATCTCTTCGTCCATTTTTCGAAGCAGACGGTGGCGACATGAAATTGGTGGACATTACCGATAAAGGTGTGGCTCAAATTCAATTATTGGGCGCGTGTAGCGATTGTTCAATGAGTCAAATGACCTTGAAAGCTGGAGTTGAAGAAGCACTAAAAAAAGCCGCTCCCGAAATTATTGGTGTCGAGGCAGTTATTTTAGAAGCGTAATCTCCCCTCTTTTCTCTATTTTAGAGTAAAAATTAAGCATTGAAATTTTCGAGTAACCTTTTCTTTTCAATTGTTTTGCTGTTTTCTTTTCAAGCGAATGCACAGAAAGATTTTCTAAAGAATTCAAGTATTTCTGCACATTATCAGCGTGGTTTTGCCATTCCAGAATATTCTTTCATCAATTATTTAACGAACGATTACGCTCAAAGTATCACCCTAGATTTTGCCAAACAAACGACAGGAAAAAATGAGTGGGAACATTTGTATAAATTTCCAGAATATGGTTTCTCATTATTCTACACCTCTTTAGGAAACGATGCTGTCCTAGGTAAAGCGTTGGCGGCCAATTATTTCTTTAAGGTAAATTTCATATCAACTGAAAAGTGGAAGATTTTCAATCAAACCGGAATAGGACTTGGGTATATCACTAAAAAGTTTCACTTAGAGGACAACTATAAGAATGTTGGAATCGGTTCCAACTTTAATGTGCATTTCAATTCCCGTGTAGGAATGAGTTATCAAATAACGGAGAATTGGAAAGCGAATGCCGGTCTTGCCTTCGATCATTTTTCAAATGGAAATACCGCCGATCCAAATTTAGGATTGAACAACGCGACTCTCTTTGCTGGTTTACAATTTGCACCAGGTGAAATTGAGAAGAAAAATAAAACGAAGCTTTCGGCTCATGAACGAAAGAATAATTTTGAAGCAGTTCTGAGTGTGGGAGCGAAACAAACACGAGCACTTTCGTCGAAATTCTTTTATACTTCGTCTCTGACGGGCGGAATTAATCGTGAATTTTTTAGAGGTGTGCATTTGGGTATTGGGGCCGATGTTTTCTTCGATCAAAGCATTAAAACACAAATGGAATCAAGAGGCGAAACTTTCTCTCAACCCGACGATTTTCAAACTGGATTGCACATTTCTCAGGAATTTGTTTATAATCGTTTTAGCTTAATTCTCCAAGAAGGAATTTACCTCGGACTCATCAATAAGGGATTAAAGAAAACTATGTATAACCGGGGAATAGTTCAGTTTCAATTGAATGACCGTTTTTTGTTGCGCATTGCGATGAAGTCTCATTTGCACATTTTGGATTTTCCTGAACTCGGATTTGGTATAAAATGGTAAGAACTAAATACATATCCGTTCTTATCCTTTTCATTCTAATTGGGTGTAAAAAGAATAATCTTGAATCAACCAAAACCATCGAGTTATCGGCTTTTGAGGAGATACTTTTACTTAGTCCAATGGATGTTGAATTGGTGGAAGATACATCGTTCTTCGTCGAGGTTATTGGATTTGAAAAAACGGTTGATGCGGTAGAATTTAAAATTGAAAATGGCGTGCTGCAAATAGAAAACACCTTAAAATCAAAGTTCGCCAAACCCAAAACAAAAAGCGTAAAAGTCATCATTCATTCTATACCTTTAAAATTGGTAGAAGCACTGGAAACGTGCAACATTTCAACGGGAAATGCTATCACCTCACCAGAGTTTGGAATTATCCTCAAGAGCAAAGGTAATTTTGCCGATTTAGAATTGAATTGCAATGTGTTCTATTATTACAACAATTATCCTTGCGGTGGAAAAATGACTTTGCGAGGTGCAACGCAGCAATTAAAAATTTGGAATACCGCCATCTTCTCGGTCGATGCGAAAAATTTGGTGACGAATTATTGCCTTGTCGAAAATAGTTCCAAAGGAAAATGCGAAGTGAATGTGACCGGCGCTATTGAATATGATATGAAAGGAGAAGGAAACATAGAGGTCTACGGTAATCCAGCAACGGTAGTCGAAAACGGTAAGTCGGGGAGTGGTGAAATTATATTTTATTAAAGGAAAAATGAAAACAAAAATATTAAGACCCTCAGATTACGTCCAAAACGAATGGACGGGCGGCACGACATCCCAAATATTCATCTATCCGGATGGTGCTTCATTGTCTGAACGTGACTTCTATTTTCGAATAAGTTCGGCTTGTATAGAAACGGATAAATCGGATTTTTCGAAGTTCGAAGGGTACAATCGATTTTTCACACCACTCAATTCTGGTTTAGAATTAACGAGCAACGGAAACGCTCCGAAAAAAATAAATCCACTCGAACTTTTTTATTTCGACGGTGCATCTGAAACAAGCGCAGCAGGAAAATGCATTGATTTCAATTTGATTTATAGGAAAAGTCTCAAAGCAAATCTAACGGTTGCGACTTATTCTAAAACTGAAATTATAAGTTACAAACCTTTTCCATCCTCCGAATTTTTGTTGATTTATTGTTGGAGTGGTGCCTTTGAGGTACTCGGTCAAACTATTCAACCGGGCGAAACATTTCTAATCCAAAATTGTCCAAATGAAGACTACTAGTTAATGACGAAGAATAGTATGCTGCTTATTTCCGAACTATCCTTTAAAAAAGATTAATTTAGCCTGTAGATTATGACAAATAACGATATTCTTCGGCGCTTACGATTTACTTTTGATTTGAACGATGACAAAGTCATGGACTTATTTCGTTCAGGTGGAATAGAAGCTACTAGAGCCGAAATCAGTGATTGGATGAAAAAAGAGGAGGACGAAGCATACAAAAACTTGGGAGATAAATATCTTGCGGCTTTCTTGAATGGTTTCATCAACAAGAATCGTGGAAAACGCGAAGGCGAACAACCTGCTCCAGAGAAAAAGACGGATAACAATATGATTTTCCGCAAATTGAAAATTGCCTTAAACATGCGTGATGAGGATATTTTAGATGTTCTCGATTTGGCCGATTTTCGTTTTTCAAAGTCAGAATTGAGTGCTTTTTTCCGTCGTCCAGAACACAGACATTACCGTGAGTGCAAAGACCAAATCATGCGTAATTTTCTGCACGGACTTCAACTAAAATACAAGGAAAATGATTGATGCTATCGGCTATGTTGCAATGGCCATTTTGTTGATTTCTTTCATGATGAAGGATATCAAGAAATTGCGTTGGGTAAACACATTGGGCTGTGCGATATTTATAGTTTATGGTGCTTTGTTAGGCTCTTTCCCAATTCTGATTACCAATGCAGCAATCGTTTTGGTGAATTTGTATTACCTCTTTATCAAAAAGAACTAAGCTTTTAAATTACGACCAATACCAAAATCGCTGTTCCGATTATAGCCAAACCGAGAGCAATAATTGCTTTCACCGCAATTCGGTACCTTTTCTCTTCGATTGTTGCGTCTCTTTTTGGAAAAAACACAATCAACATTCCCCAGGAACTTAGCCAATAAAATATAGCTGCCGTTAATATTCCAAACCATTCTGCCGTCGAATAAGCTCCAAAATAAAAACCATCAGAAGCAATAGCATAGAACAAAAACCCTAATTAGAAAAGTGGTAAAACGAGAAGTAGACAGGCAATGAAGCCTAGTATAAATAATAGTACATCCAATTCATCAATTCCGTCTTCTGGGGCGGTTGGTTCATCGGCTTTTTCTTCTGATAGTTCAATATGAAATTTCTTTTTGAAAACTTCTAAGTTTGGTTTTTTTTGGCCTTTTTTAGATCTTTTGTGTATACTTTTTCCTGCTTTCTTTCATTTTTAGGTTCAACGGAATTTTCTTTATGTTCCAAATCGGAATTTTCAATGTCGATTTCGTCCACTTGTTTTTCTAATGAGGTTTCAAGGTTTTTTTCGTCGGTTTTGTCTGCACTTGTTTTGCTTTTTTCAGTAGAAACTTGTCGTGATTTGCCTAAACTTTTCCATGAAATATGGTATCCAGTCCGATAACTTCGTTTGGTGAGTGTACAATTCGTGAACGAAATGATTAGCGTGAACAAAAGAAGAATTTGAATTATCTTTTTCATGTGAAAGCGTGAATTATTCAGTTCCTAAATTAAACTAATTTCAGTCCTCTTCAAAATTTGCTTATTTCCTTATCTTTACGCCAGTCACAAGCGGAAAATAATGAATCAAGAAAATCTAAAAATCTACAACAGTCTTTCTGGACAAAAAGAAATTTTTAAACCAATTCAACCCAACCGAATCGGAATGTACGTTTGTGGACCCACGTTGTACAGCGAACCGCACATGGGAAACATGCGCACTTTTATCAATTTCGATTTGATTTATCGCTATTTGTTAATCCTTGGTTTTGATGTGAAATATGTACGTAACATTACCGATGCAGGACACATTACCAATAGTGCTGGTGACGAATTAGACAGCATAGGAAAAGCGGCAAAAGCAGAACAAATGCAGTCTTTGGAAATCGTTTACAAATACAATGTGAAATTTCAAGCCTTGCAGAATTTGTATAACATGTTGCCGCCGAGCATTGAACCGACGGCTACTGGACACATCCAAGAACAAATTGAAATTATTGAAAAAATTATAGCGAATGGATTGGCGTATATCGTCAATGGCTCTGTTTATTTCGACGTGAAAAGCTACAGCGAAAAGTTTCAATATGGTATCCTTAGTGGGCGAAAAATTGATGAACTTGCTGAGGAAACGCGCGATTTGAATGCACAGAACGAAAAAAGATTCTTCGCCGATTTCGCTCTTTGGAAAAAATCCAATCCCGACGACATGCAAATTTGGTACTCACCTTGGGGTGATGGAAATCCAGGTTGGCACATTGAATGCACGGCGATGAGTACTAAATATCTCGGACCAACATTCGATATTCACGGAGGTGGAATGGATCTGAAATTTCCGCACCACGAAGATGAAATTGCCCAAAGTTGTGGTGCCCTTGGGTGTTCACCTGCTAGTGTGTGGATGCACGCCAACATGCTTGAAGTGAACGGTCAAAAAATGAGTAAGTCACTCGGAAATTATTTTCTACCCATGGAAATCGTTGAGGGAACATCCGAATTATTCGAGAAACCATTTTCACCCAATGTTATTCGATTCTCAATGATGCAAGCACACTATCGAAGTACGATGGACATTAGCAATGAATCTCTGCTGGCTTCTGAAAAAGGATACAATCGCTTGATGGATGCAATAAAAAGTTTGGAAAGGTTATCAGCTGGAAAAGAATCTTCAATCGATGTGAAAGCATTAACCGAATCATTCTACACAGCTATGAGTGACGATTTCAACACACCGATTTTGACGGCCAATATGTTCGAGGCGGTGAAACACATCAATTCTTGCAAGGGCGGTAAAACGACAATTTCAGCAACTGACTTGGAGCTTCTCAAATCAGAACTGAATCGATTTACTTTCGATGTTCTAGGTTTGAAAAAAGAAGAAGGAGGAAGCGATAATCGATTGGCGTCCGTGATGGATTTGGTTCTTGAATTGCGTCAAAATGCGCGCACGAACAAAGATTGGACAACTTCTGATCAGATCCGTGATGGTCTAGCAAAAGCGGGAATTGTAGTGAAGGATGGCAAAGACGGAACGGAATGGGGATAAGCACGATATCTTTTACCATGAAGAATTCAGAAATTGCGCTTAATTGTTTTTGGCATTCATGAAATTCATGGGTTAAGGTTCCGATAAGTTTGAAGAATTCATTCCACTAAAAAATATAACTTGGCTGAAAATGAGTTTCGATAAATCTTTGCATATTTGATTGATAAGTTACAACGGATCAACAAAAAATTAAAGCGTGAAAAGTAAAATCCTAAAATTTGTTGGCAATAGCCGAAACATAATTATTATTTATGTCCTTTTTGCATTACTAGCGAGTATTCAGGGTGCGTAATCAGGACCAAAAACTTTTGGTGATAACGGGGCAGAATATACGGAGTATAACAACTATGTCATTTTTAAAAAATCTTTCGAACATCTTAAGGATAATCAAGATTTATATGCACTCTATCCAGAGGAACATTGGGATTTATACAAATACACTCCAACATTCGCGGCTTTTTTTGGTGTTTTTTCAATTTCCCCAGATGTCGTAGGACTGAGCTTGTGGAATTTATTGAATGCATTATTACTTCTGTTGGCGGTCTATTATTTACCAAAATTATCGACAACCTAAAAAGGTTTTGTCCTCTTGTTTGTGCTGCTGGAATTACTTACGAATATGCAAAATGAACAGTCGAATGGTTTGATAGCTGGACTCTTAATCATGTCTTTTGGTCTGCTCGAAAGGAAAAAACTGATGTGGGCCAGCTTATGCATAGTCTTTTCCGTGTTTATTAAGATATTTGGTGTCGTTGGCTTTGCTCTATTTTTGTTTTATCCCCAAAAATGGAAACTAGCAATGTACACTGTTGGTTGGACCTTACTTTTATTGCTCATCCCTCTAATTTGGATTGATTTGGGTCAATACACAGCCTTGTTCGAAAGTTATAAGCAAATGCTGTCTGAAGATCATTCTATTTCTTACGGTTATTCTGTCATGGGCTGGATCTATACATAGTTTTCAATTGAAGTAAATAAGAATATAATTGTCCTCATTGGAGCTATTCTTTTCATGGTTCCGCTTGTTAAATTTAAGTTGTATCAGCAGCACGCTTTTAAGTATTTGACCATGGTTTCTATTTTGATCTGGGTGGTTATTTTCAATCATAAGGCTGAATCACCAACCTATATTATCGCAATGGCAGGAGCAGCGCTGTGGTTTATTCTAGGCAAAAAGAACACATTGAACACGGTATTATTTGTTTCTGCCTTTGTTTTCACCTCACTTTCACCTACTGATCTTTTTCCGAGATTTATTAGGGAATCATATGTAAATCCATATTTGTTAAAAGCAGTTCCGTGTATCCTAATTTGGTTCAAAATAATTTATGATATGATTTTATTCGATAAATCTGAGCCGGACGAAAATGTAGAAGCGTTAGTAGATTGAGATTATTCGAATAGTATATAAATACTTAGATGACTTCAATAAAAAGAAGGAATTCCTCCAACGAAGATTTCATATTCTTTGTTCAGAACCTCGACGATGATCTCGCCAAAAGAGATGGTGCCGATCATGCTTTTTACGACCAGTTCAATTCAATAAAAAATCTCAATCACATCATCGTTTTATACGAAAATGAAGAACCAATTTCCTGTGGTGCTTTTAAAAAATTTGATACAGAAAGTGTTGAGATAAAATGCATGTTCACTTTGCCTGAGCATAGTGGGGCTGGACATGCTGCTGCGATTTTCAGTGATTTGGAGAGGTGGGCAAGAGAATTGAAGTAAGAAAAATTTATTCTCGAAACAGCAACAGAGCAACATGAAGCCATTCAATTGTATTTGAAATGTGGATATGTCCTTGTCGAAAATTATAGTCAGTATGCTGGGGTGGAGAATAGTCGATGTTTTGAGAAAGTGATGATTTCTTGGCCCTCCCGACTCGTCCAAAACAATAAAAAAGAGTAATTTTAAAATCCACCCGAAAATTGGGTTGAATTGACGATTTGTGATGTGAAAACTATCCAATTGTCAATGGTTCATTATTAATTGTCAATTAGAAAAAATGCTGACTCCCGTAGTAGATAAAAAAATATTCCTCCTTGATGCTTTTGCCTTAATTTATCGCGCTTATTTCGCCTTCGCGAAGAATCCACGTATGAATTCAAAAGGTCAAAATACCTCCGCCGCTTTTGGTTTTACGAATGCAATGATCGATATCATCCAAAAGGAAAAGCCGACGCACATGGCGGTTATTTTTGATGCTCCTGGAGGTGCAACGAATCGAATGGAAGACTTTGCTGACTATAAAGCAAACCGCGAAGAAATGCCAGAGGATATTCGCTCCATGCTCGAACCGATAAAGGAAATTATCAAAGCGTTTAAGATTCCAATGCTAATGCTAGCAGGTTATGAAGCGGATGATATCATTGGAACTTTGGCGAAAATGGGAGAGAAGGAAGGTTTTCAAACCTACATGATGACACCCGATAAGGATTTTGCTCAGTTGGTATCAGAGAATATTTTCATCTACAAACCGGGACGAGGTGGCGATCCAGCAAAGATTTTAGGAATTCCCGAAGTACAAGAAAAGTTTGAGGTGGAACGTCCTGAGCAAGTAATCGATATCCTCGGAATGTGGGGAGATGCTGTGGATAATATTCCAGGAATTCCCGGTGTTGGTGAAAAAACAGCGAAGAAATTCATCAAAGAATACGGTTCTATGGAAGAACTGTTCAAAAATACGGCCGACCTCAAAGGAAAAATGAAGGAGAATGTCGAAAATTTCCAAGAGCAGGGCTTACTATCTAAAATGTTGGCGACCATTATTGTCGACGTTCCCGTTCCATTTGATCCGATTGATTTAACACTCGTCGAACCAGACAAGGAAGCCGTTTTAAAAATATTTACCGAATTAGAATTCCGCAATTTAGCCAAAAGGGTCATAGGTGAGGAAATTGTTGTTTCGGCTGCTGGCGCGGGAAATGCTTCTGCTGTACAATTGGATTTATTCGGTCAGCAAAGTTTGGTAGTTGAACAAACGCCTTTGGAAACCAGTGAACTGAAAACCATCGCGACGGAAAAAGCTTCATATCATTTGGTGAACACGCCAGAGGAAAGATCGAAATTGTTGGACTTGTTGCTGAAACAAAAGGAAGTTTGTTTCGATACGGAAACAACAGGACTCAATGCCATGCGCGCCGATTTGGTTGGAATAGCTGTTTCATTCAAAGCAAGAGAAGCATATTACGTAGCTGTTCCAAAAGAATTTGATCAGGCGAAAATGATAGTTGAATTCTTTGCTCCATTCTTTCAAAATGATAAAATCGAGAAGATCGCCCACAATATAAAATACGATTTGCAAGTGCTTCATCGCTATGGAATGAAGTTACACGCACCGTTTTTCGATACCATGATTGCCCATTATTTGATTCAACCTGAATCGAAACAGTCCATGGATTTCTTGGCGGAGTATTACTTGCGTTATCAGCCCGTTTCCATTGAAACTTTGATTGGTAAAAAAGGGAAAAATCAAGGTAATATGGGCGACTTGAAACCCGAAGAAATTGTCGATTACGCCTGCGAAGATGCAGATATCACTTTCCAGTTGAAACAGATTTTCGAACCCGAAATTCAAAAAGATCACCTCAAAGACCTTTTCTATAAAATGGAAATGCCTTTGGCCGAGATACTTAGAGCCATGGAATTTGAGGGGATCGCAATTGATGTCGAAGGATTGCACAAATATTCTGAAGAATTGGATGGACTGCTCATCACATTAGAAAGAGAAATTAAAGAATTGGCGGGAATGGATTTTAACGTCGATTCACCGAAACAATTGGGTGATGTTTTGTTCGCTCATTTGCAAATTTCAAAGAAACCCAAAAAGACAAAAACGGGTCAATTTGCGACCTCAGAAGACATTCTCCAAAAACATAAAAATGACCACGAAATCATTCCGAAGATTTTGGATTACCGACAAATGCGCAAGCTAAAAAGTACATATGTCGATCCACTTCCTGCACTTTGCGATGAGGTTGATGGAAGGATTCATACAAGTTACATGCAAACAGTTACGGCTACAGGACGTTTGAGTTCTAATAGTCCAAATCTTCAAAACATTCCTATTCGTAGCGAAAGAGGTAAGGAAATTCGGAAGATGTTTATTCCAAGAAACAAAGATTTTCAACTCTTGGCGGCGGATTACTCACAAATCGAACTTCGAATTATCGCTGCTTTAAGTGAGGATGTGAATATGATTGACGCCTTTCAAAAGGGACAAGATATTCACGCAGCCACAGCATCACGAGTGTTTCATGTTCCTTTGACAGAAGTAAGTCGTGAAGAAAGAAGCTCAGCGAAAGCAGTCAACTTTGGAATTATATACGGACAAAGTGCATTTGGATTGGCGCAAAATTTGGGCATTTCAAGAACAGAAGCAAAAGGGTTTATCGATGGGTATTTTGAACAATTCAGAAGTATCAAAACCTACATGGATAAATCTGTAAATGATGCACGCGAATATGGATATGTGGAAACTATTATGAAGAGACGTCGGTATTTGCCGGATATTACCTCAGCCAATGCAATCGTTCGCGGATTTGCTGAACGGAATGCCATTAACGCACCCATTCAAGGTTCCGCAGCTGATGTAATTAAATTAGCGATGGTGGCCGTTCACAATGAAATGCAAAATAAAAATTTTCAGTCGAGAATGATTTTGCAAGTGCATGATGAACTCGTTTTTGACGTGCACAAAGACGAAATCGAGGATATGAAAAAACTCGTAAAAGAAGCCATGGAGAATGCTTTAAAATTAGTCGTTCCGATGGAAGTAGAAATGGAAATTGGTGACAACTGGCTTGATGCACATTGATGATCAAGAGTTTAACAAATTCCTAACAATTAAAAACGTAACCTGTATAACTATTTGTAGTTCAATTTCTTAAAAAAGAAGAAATCCTTAATTTTGTTTTGAATTCGCCAAAGTAAAATAATTATTAAGCAAGGAACTAAAAAATTTAACATTTTGGCACAATTGTGGAATTTCATTATGAAATCACAAAACTCAATACCATGAAAAAATTATACACTCTTATCATTTGTATGGGATTCCTTCAAATGGGGCTTGGTCAAGTAGCGACCAACTACAATGCAAAATGGTTTTTTGGCGTGAATACAGGATTGACGTGGCAAACGACCGATGTTTCTAACAAGTATAAAACGGGTTGGGGATTAACGCTGGGTAAATCGTTCAATTATAACACGGCTTCATTTGTGAGCTTTGATTTACGTGGCCGATTCCTTCGTGGATTTTGGTATGGTCAAGACAAAGAAGCTTCCAACTTCATTGATCCAAACAATGCCTTGAGTTCTGGTGCAACGAATTACAAAGATTCTTTGGGATACGCTGTCCATAACTTTCAAACGGAAAATTACTTACTGAACCTTGAATTAGTCGCTCACTTAAATCGATTGCGAGAGACTACTCGTTGGGACGCGTATATCTTTGGAGGTATCGGATTAAACTGGAATCAAACTTATGGGGATTACTTAAATCGTAATCAGACGACTGGTGAGTTGAGCCTATACAACTGGGATTTGAATACCTTGAGCAAAAGTTCTATTAACAACTTACAAGATGGCGTGTATGAAACTGCCTTAGACGGTAGCAAGCAAGATGGCTTCAATTTCTTTACTTCTAGTAGTTTAGGTTTTGGACTTGGATACCAAGTGAGCAAAGCAGTAACCATTGGTGCTGAGCACAAAACGACGTTTACGAACATCGATAATTTTGATGGTTTGTCTTCTAGCATTAGAGATGGAAACGATATTTACCACTACACGAATGCCTTTGTTCGATTCCGTTTATTCGGTGGAAGATACGATGAGGAAGTAACAAAACCCCTTCCACCTGTGATTGAATTTAGGCAACCCAATGTGCCTCGTTTGACTGTGGGTAAAGCCAATTATATCATTCAAGCGAAAATTAAAAATGTAGCGGACAAACAAAATGTAGTTTTCATTCAAAATGGAGCTACCATTATGAACTTTACTTTCAACCCTCGTTCTGAGTTGTTTTCAGCAAATGTGACCTTGGTGGAAGGGCAAAACAACTTTGTCTTAACAGGAAATAACCAATATGGAACCGATACGGAAACAACGATCATCATTTACAAGCCGCAGTTAATTCAGCCGTCTGTTGTGACCTTCACTCAACCTTCGGTTAATCCAACAACAGTTGCTTCTCCGAATTACAACTTGACAGCTAATGTGACGAATGTTACAGTGAAAAATGACGTGCAAGTTAATGTGAACGGAACAAGCCGAACAGATTTCAACTTCAACACGAACAACGGAAACGTTCTGTTGACTCTGAAGTTGAATCCAGGAACCAATACTGTTCAAATAACAGGTACAAATTCGGCTGGAACAGACGTGGAATCAACTACGCTTATTTACAAAGTTGATCCAGTGAAAACCCCTCCAGTAGTTTACTTTACAGATCCTTCAAGTAATTCAACTTCGGTTGGGACGAATAATTATACGGTGAAAGGAAAGGTTCAAAATGTGGAATCAACTAATGGTGTGAATTTCACGCAAAACGGTTCTAACAAAACGAATTTTAGCTTCAACCCAAGTTCGGATGACTTTACTTTCAGCGCGAATTTAACGGTAGGACAAAATACTTTTGTTCTTGCTGGAACGAATACAGATGGCACAGCTTCGGCATCGACAGTTATCATATACAATCGTGCTGAACTGAAACCGCCAGTTGTCACAATATCAAATCCAAACGGATCCAATGTATCGGTGAATAATGCACAATATCCTTTTGTTGGTAATATTCAGAACATTTTGTCACAAAGTCAAGCGTCGATGGTCGTAAATGGATCAACGATGAGTGGTTTTAGTTTCAACCCTTCAACGGGAACGGTAACTGCAAACTTGAATCTGGTAGAAGGGTCAAATGTGGTGAGCTTGACTGGAAACAACGCAGACGGTACGGATAGCAAACAGGTAACAATCGTATATACTAAAGTTGTAACGGTACAACCTCCTGTAGTTTATTTTACGGATCCAGGAACGAATCCAAAAACAGTCAATGTCGCTTCTTACACAATACGAGGAAAAGTTTTGAATGTGGATGGTCCATTGAATGTGACGTTCAAGAAAAACAACGTCAATCAAACTGGATTTATTTACAATCCTACGTCGGACGATTTCGTTATCACATTGCCTTTGGTTCAGGGTCAAAACGTTTTCGAATTGACGGGAACAAACAGTGCTGGTTCTTCTTCGGCAACGACGATAATCAATTACGTACCAATTTTATCTAAATCGCCAGTAGTTTCAATTTCGAATCCGAGTGGAGGCTCTGCCAGCACAAGCGTGGCACAATATCCATTCGTTGGAAATGTGCAAAACGTTACAGTACAAAGTCAAGTATCTATGTTGGTTAACGGATCTACTTTCAGCGGATTCACTTTCAATTCAACCTCCGGCGCTGTAACGGCAAATTTGTCTTTGAATTCTGGCGCCAATACAGTTAAATTAACTGGAACAAATGCAGATGGAACGGACAGCCAGCAAGCAACGATTGTATATACACCCGTTTCGACTGTTAATCCACCGATTGTAACGTATATCGATCCGGGTAGTAATCCTTTAACGGTAAATGCTTCTAGTTATAATGTACGAGCAACAATTGCAAACGTGAGTTCGCCAAGTGGAGTGAATATTGAACATAACGGAAGCAACATTAGCGTATTTACCTTTGGTAGTAATATGTTGACCTTCAGTCTAAACTTGAATGAAGGAGCGAATGCAATTACCGTTACTGGAACAAACACTGGTGGTGTGGATACAAAAACAACAACTATTGTTTATACGAAACCAGTTTTGAATAAACCACCCACGGTAACGTTCACGAATCCGTCAAGTTCTGGCACTAGCGTTTCTAGCGATCAGTTTACTGTTAATGCGACGATACTAGAAATTGCGACGAAAGCGCAAATATCGTTCAAAAAGAATGGTACCATGGTAAGTCCTTCAGCATATACGTTCAACAGTTCGACGAACCAATTGTCTTACCCAACAATCTTAAATGAAGGTAACAATACGTTCGAGATAACAGCGACGAATATTGGAGGAAACGATAGTAAATCGACATCTATTTTTTACAAAGCACCGCCATGTGATAAGCCAGTTGTAACAGCTTTAACACCAAGCTCGAGTGCGTATGCGACGGATCAAGCTTCGTTTCAAATTTCTGTGAAGATTACAGGAATAACATCGAAAAGTCAAATTGATTTCAATGCAGGTGCAAAACGAGTGGAGTTTGAGTACAATCCTACAACTGGAGTTCTCACTTCAACTGTGAACTTAAGTGTTGGGTTGAATTCCATCTCAATATCTGCAACGAACAATTGTGGTTCTGATATATTTACCTACAAAATAGTTCGCACGGCTTGTGATGGTCCAACTTTAGGCTTGAACTTTGCGAATGTTGGAAATAATCAAACTACACTAGCACCAAACGTCACTCTGTTATTGGATGTAAGTGCGATTACAAGTAATTCGCAAGTAAGTGCACAGATGAACAACAAAGCGATTCCTTTCGATTTCAATTTAGCGAATAGAACAATCGAGATTGAGAAATCGATTTTGGCGGGTAGTTCATCGTTGGTGATTACTGTAACGAATTCTTGTGGCTCAGAAACATATACACACAATGTGACGAGAGATAAGTCACCGACAAAAAACGTTCCTACAGTTAATATTACGAACCCGAACGGATCAACAACAAGCGTTTTAGTGAGTGCCTTTACTTTACAGTTCAGCACTACACAGATTATTGATAAAGGAGAAATTATCGTTCGCGTGAACGGTGTTCCAACTGATGTATCGTTTAATAATACAGCAAACTCTGGTACAGCAGTTTTGAAATTAAACAGCGGAAGCAACGATATTAAAATTACGGTAACGAACCCTGTTGGTTCAGCATCTGATTCGACGATAATTGTGAACTCTGGAAAAAGTGGAACGGTTACTCCGAAGAACTCGAGAGGTGGAGGACGTAGATAATATTTACAATTAAATTGTGGCGGTGGTTGTTTTATCATCGCCATAATTTTTTTATACGAGTGATGAAAACGACGTTGATCTTATTTTTTGTTGTAGTAAATTCCTTTGGTTTTTCTCAAACTAGAATTGAATCTGATTATGTTTTTGAAGGCAAAACGTTTGAATATGCTCTAAAGGATGACTTTATAAAGCTTGAAGGATTTGAAGAGGAATTGTTCAATGTTTTCTTGCTCGATACAATCGGAGTTCAGGCAATAATTGAGGATGAATATTTAGAAAGCCTTCCTTTTAATGAGGCAATTATTATCGGTTTCAGAGAGAAGAATTATGAGGACGAAGGCTTGATTAATTTTCTGGATGACCTTGATAATTTAACTGAAGAAGACTTTAAAATAAAGCCGGTTGTCTCGTACATAGGGAGCTACTCTCTTCTCACCACTCAGGTTACCTTGGCAATTGATGATTTACTAATCCAATCCGTTAATCTTGGAGTACTTGATTTTGGTGATTACTTTTTCATATTTGTTACTATTAATGTGAGTAAAGAAAATGGAAACATGATGAAGGCTCTGTTCGATAGGATAGTTTCGTCGATCAAAATCATCCCTACAACCAAAGAAAATGGGCTTAAAGATTATGAATATTTTGACCGAAATTCTAGAAATGGTTATGTGGAAACTAATGTGGATTACAAGCAGTTGACGTTTGATAAAGAATCATCAAAATATTGGGGAACGAGGAGCAAATATGGCTTTTTAACCAGTTATGTTTACGGTCCGCCAGATGCTTCTATTTTAGGTTTGGTAGACATTTTATCTGGTGGATTGAACTCTGCCGAATTCAAGGATGAAGAACTAAAAACCTATTTAAATGCGCATGATTTATTAGAAGTAAATTTCTCTTCATTTGAATATGTCGGTTTGATAAATGGTGTCGATTTTACATTAAAAAAACACAATGTAAAGGAGGAGAAAAACAAAGGTCTTAACGTGATTTACACAACGATTTTGGAAGGTGAGTTATTGGTGTTCTTCATAGACAACAACAATATAAAAGCAAGCGGTTTTTCGACTTACAGTGAAAGCTTTGTGCAGTCTATGCATTATGGAACAAAACCTAAGTAAGGTCAGGTTTCGCGCAAAGTCCGCAAAGATTTAAGGGCAAAGATCGCGAAGTCTTAAGGTATCTTTTTGCGCACTTTGCGATTCCTCTTTTCAGCTGTCTGCCAAAGCGGTAGAATAAATAAGCTTAACGCTTCAAATAAATCTCCGTCAGCAACTTTTTATCCGCCTTCCCATTCTGATTCAATGGAATATCGCCCACAAATTTGACATCACTTGGAATCATGTAACTCGGTAAATGTTGTGCCAAGAAATCAGAAATTTCGTCTTTACTCAATTCAATTTGATCCTTCAATTGCACCAAAGAAACTATCTTTTTCACTTCACCATTCCTCCTCAAAGCAAGGGTCGCAGAATTTTCAATTGAGGTCAATTTAAGTATCGTAGCGTTGATTTCATTCAGTTCTATTCGATAACCATGGAGTTTTACCAAGTCATCGTTTCGTCCGTTAAAAAACAACATGCCATTTTCTAATCGACCTTCGTCACCCGTTTTAAAAGCACGCTCTCCATCTATTTCAATAAACTTTTCTGTATTCAAATCAGGCCGATTCAAATATCCCAGCGATACATTTGGACCTTTGATAATGATTTCCCCATTTTCGATAATTAATTCACTTTCCTTTTTGCTACTCCCAACCGGCAAGGGATCGTGAGCGGCAACTATTTCGAAGGTAATATCAACCAAAGTTGTGGCAACAGTCGCTTCTGTTGGACCATAGGTATTCAACACGCGAGTCTTGTAATTCGCCAACAAGTTTTTCGCCAAAGGATTCGCCAACACTTCGCCACAAAACAAGAAAGAATGGATGCTTTTCATAACAGAAAACGGTTCCATTCGTGCATAAAGAAGCGCAAAGGACGGAGTAGAAACCCATACCGTTCCAGCGTATTTTTCAACCCTATCGATTAACTTTTGTGGATCGGAATTTGTCGTTTTATCATTCAATAAAATTGTGCCGCCAATTGCGCCAAATGTCATCACCTCAAAAACCGATAAATCGAAACTAAGCACAGCCGTATTGATGAAAACATCGGTTTCAGAAAACCCGAAGTCACTCGTCATCCATCTTGTGAACGACTGAACTGCTTCACTGCTAATTTGAACACCTTTTGGCTCGCCTGTGCTGCCTGAAGTGAAAATTAAATAAACCAAAGGGTCCGAAGATTGTTCTTTTACCTCGACTAATTCTTCTGGAAAAGAAAGTACATCAGCAGTCGTTTCCAGCAATTGGATTTCACCTGCATCTTTAAAATTCAAAGCGGAATTTGTAGTGTTGATGATCCAATTTACTTTCGCAATTTCCTTCACTTTTTCGATGCGATCTTTTGGGTAGATTTCGTCAATTGCGATGTAGGGAATTTCGAGCGACATACAAGCGTATACCGCAACCATCATATTCGCACTTTTGTGTCCGAAAAGTAAAACAGGAGATTCAGATAAATGAACTTGATTGTCGACCAATACGACCGAAAATTCTTCTACCGCTTTTTCAAATTCTGTCCATGTCAATTCAAAATCACTGCCAATTACTGCGAGGGCTTCCGCTCGGTGTTGGTGTTCTATAAATTCCTTTGAATCAAAACAAAAACGCATACTTAAAAGAGTTTTCCACTAAAAATATAAATGGCAAAAGCGACCGAATTAAACATGATGAAAATGGAAATTATCCGAACTAAGCGCTCGTTCAAATTACCAAAGACCACGTCCTTTTTCTGCTTTTTACATTGATAAAAATAGTAATTATGAATCATAGAATACAATCCGAACAACATACCACTTGCGATATAATGCAATTGAAATCCATTCCAAAATCCCATCAAAGTAAAGGTGAAAAACAAGGCTAAATTTTGACGACGTATCGACGTGCTCCATTTCTTTTTGGTGAAGAACATGAACAAAGGTTTGAAGAAATAATCGTTTAACCAATCGCCCAGTGACTTGTGCCATTTCTTCCAAAACTCCTTCGGATTGACAGCCAAGAACGGTTTATCGAAATTGATGGGAACATGTATTCCAATGAAATTACCGAAGGAAATAGCGAGTAAAGAATACCCAGAAAAATCGAAAAACAAGTACAACAAATACGTGTACATGTGCAACAAGTGATACAAGAAAGAACCGTCGTCGATTAAATGCATCATCACCAAACGGTGTATTGCTTCGGCTATGATGAATTTGTATAATAGTCCGAGCAACAGATTATTCCATCCTTGATAGGAGAGGGTTGAGGTCATGTTTTGGTATCCGCTTTTGACATCTGTTGTAAATCGATGAAACCTATCGAGTGGACCAATTAAAAGGGTAGGCACGAAACTCGCAAAGTTGAAAAAGTCGATAAAATTAGTTTTACCAGGTTTGGAACGTTCATCAATATACAGTCCAATAGCTCTAAAAACCATGTACGAAATTCCCGTGATTTGAAATATTTCTGGTGTGTGTTTCCACCAATTGTCATCGGCAAAAGTGACGATCGCAAAATATTTCATGAACAATATCGGCAAGGCCAAAAGCAACATCGGAAAAACGATATTTTGTTTCTTGTACCATTTGCGGAGTCCACCCAAAGCGAGATATAAATACAAGACTAAACCGATTACATGAAAGGGTTTTGGGAGATAAACCAAGAGGAAAGTTAATGTAACTATTGCTAATAAAGTGCGATAAGAAATCAGCTCTGAACCAAAGCGTTTAATAATATGAAATAAGGTAATTGCCATCCCCATGAAGAGGAAAAATGCTGGGGCGGAATAGGGGAGTACTTTACTGAACCACATACCTAAAATTGTTGGTAGACGAAATCAACCGTCGATTTTACCTGAATGTCTTTTTGGTCGTATATGAATTCTTCCACATTTAGTACGTACAGAAAAAGGTAGCCAAGAATCAAGGCCGTGTACACTAGAAATTTGTAGAACCACTTTTTCATTTCAGATAGGTATTGTAAATGAACTCATTGACCTGCAACCATCCATAATCGCCAAGATGCATAACATCATTGAGCGAACCAGGTTGATAATCTCCTTTTCTCGAAGTGAACATATTTAGGTAAGGGAAATCTGTGTTCTCTAGTTCGTTAACTATGGATCGAATAATCGGATTCATTTCTTCCAAATTTGTATAATAATAAGGATTGAACCCTTGGATGACGAAACTACAATTGACTTCTTTATCTTTTAAAAGTCTAATTAGCAATAATAAGTCTTTGTATTCTGCACTGTTTTGTTTGTCGATAGGTTTAACATTTCCTGTTTTTAACGATCCGTCCGACTGAAGAATAAACTCATTAAAATAAAGTGAATCCACAAAAAGATTATTGTTTGCACACGCATTCAGGAAACTTTTTTGAGCTAACCCTCTAAGGTTTCTGAAATTTGGAATGGTTTCATGTTGAATAGTCGGTGCTTCCTCAACTGAATATTTGATCTTATTTCCTTTGTTGAAAACGGGATAGTTTTTCTCCAATTTTGTCCTCAATTTGGAGGCTAAGTTAACTTCACATTCGCTTTCGTATAACGTTTTAAAAGTTTGCATCCGAGAGGTTAAATTGCTAAATTCTTCTGCATTTTTTGCAATAAAACGACCAATTTCTACTTTGTAGTCAACGGAAATTGATTCGTCAATCCATATCTTTTCAAGAAAGTGGGGAGGAACGAATTCCAAAAAAGCTTCTGAGTTTGTTCCTTCTGTTTCGAACCATCCTGGACTCAAAAAAATAATAATTTTCGAATCTTTTAAATATTCATTTCCTGCTAAGAGTTCACAATAAATTGAAAAACTTTGGTGAAAAGCATGACCAAATCCCATCGTTGGTATTCCCAGTTTTTCTGGAAAATAAATATAGCTTGAATTGGCGTTAGAAGAGAATTCAGACGATCCAAAAAGCGTAAGCTGATCTTTTCGACTTAAGCTTGACATCAACATCATTTCCGTTGACAAACCGTTGCTGTAGTTTGGCACTAAACCTCTGTCTGGACTTGGATTTTTTACTTGTAAGAATACTAAGTTTTTTTCTGATTGATCCTTTTCGAATCTATTGGAAACAATAAACAATGCAATTACAATAAATCCAAGACTAGCGAGAAACGCTGTTATTTCAAAAGTGAGTTTATGTTTTAACGGACTATTCACTTTGCTTGTTAGTGATAAATGTCATCAATAATTCAACCGTTTCAAAATTTTTCACTACGATTTCTTCGAAGGGAATATTGATACCAAACTCTTCTTCAATCTCAACCGCTAATTCAACAATAGTAATCGAATCCATTACTCTAGATTCCCAAAGTGAGTCGCCTTTCTTCACGCGTGTGAAAGAAATTTCTTCAATTTTGTCGATTAAATAGTTTTCCATATTATGAAAATCGGTTCGGTAAAGGTAAGATTTAATCGCCGAGGTTGGCTATCCATTCGTCCACATCAACAGCGTCCTTGACATCGAAATCGCCCGATTTAGTGCGGCGAAGTGCAATCAATGTGGCTCCAGAATTCAATTTCTTTCCAAAATCATTGGCTATCGATCGAATGTAAGTTCCCTTCGAACAAACGATTTCAAAATCAATTTCGGGGTAACGACTAGCATCAATTGTAAAAGAAGAAATATGAATAATATTGGGTTTCAACTCAATTTCTTTTCCAGCTCGGGCCAAATCGTACGCTCGTTTTCCATTCACTTGTTTAGCCGAGAAAATAGGTGGAATTTGTTGTTGCTCTCCCAAAAAAGATTCTCTCGTTTGTCCCATCATTTCATCAGTGATATGATCCGTTGGAAAAGTCGCATCGAAGTCTTTTTCTAAATCGTAACAAGGCGTTGTTTTACCCAATAGGAAGGTTCCAGTGTAGGTTTTTTCCCCACCCATGAATGATTCGATCAGTTTCGTGTTTTTACCTGTGCAAATGATTAGTAATCCAGTCGCAAGTGGGTCTAAAGTACCAGCATGACCAACTTTAATCTTTTTCACACCGAGTTTCTGCTTCAAATGCCAGCGCATTTTATTCACGACGTCAAATGAAGTCCACTTATAGGGCTTATCGATTAGAAGCGTTTTTCCTTCTAAAAATTCGCTCATGAATTGAAGCTAAAAAAGACAATTAAAAGCATACCGACAATTACACGATACCATCCCCAAATTTTGAATCCATATTTCTCAATGAATCCAATAAAGAATTTTATAGCCAAAGCTGCAACAATAAATGCTACAATGTTTCCAATAGCGAAACTCGTAATGTTTTCTGATGATGAAAGAATCATTTCGTATCCTTTTTGTTCCTTGCCTTCGTAGTTCCAATCTTTCAGAAAGACAGAATAACAGGTAACGGCCATCATGGTTGGTACGGCTAAAAAGAAACTGAATTCAGCTGCTATTTTTCGAGTCAACCCTTGTTGCATTCCTCCGATAATGGAAGCTGCAGAACGACTGGTGCCAGGCATCATCGCCAAACATTGCCAAAATCCGATAGTGATAGCAGATTTATTTGAAATGTCTTCTTCTTTCGCTATACGCGTGTTTTTGAAAAGGCGATCGATCAAAAGGAGAACGATTCCACCAACAACCAACATGATTGCAATCGGCAAAGGTTTTTCTAAAATGGCTTCAATTTTATCGTCGAAAAGTTTACCAAGGACCAAAGCTGGAATTACAGCCAAAATCAATTTGATGTAAAACTTAGTCGATTTGAAATCGAAAAATTTACGCCAATACAAGGCGACAACGGATAAAATGGCGCCAAACTGAATAGAAACTTGGAACATTTTCACGAATTCATCTTCACCAATTCCGAAAATCGAACTCGCGAAAATCATGTGGGCAGTCGAAGAAATAGGCAAGAATTCAGTCAATCCTTCGATAATTGCCAAAAAAAGAGTTTGAAATAAGTCCATGAACTTATTTTTTTAAAGAACTGTCCGTGGTGTTTTTTGGTTTGCGCATGATGGAGTAAATCATAACGACATACCCAGCTAAAATTAAGAATGGAGCAAGCGTTATACGAACAGGACTGAATAACTCATCACCATTAAATTCTGCAGGATTATCTGTTCCACCACCTATCATAAGGATGAAGCCCAAGACATTGATGCCAAGACCAATTAATAAAAGTCTATAATTCTGAGGTTGAAATGCGAAGTGCGGTTTATTATTCTCCATGCTACAATATTAATACAAATCGTCCAATTTCATGCGCAAATATTTGTTAAGTGCGAAATAGGTGGATACAAAAGTAATAATAACTCCGATTAAAATAAGACTCGCAAAGATCAATCCGAAGGTGACTGGGTCAAAGGTAATTTCAACCGTTTCAAGGAAATTATTCAAGGCGTAAAATAAAGTAACGAGTATCGCCATTCCTAAAATTGCCGAAACTACACCTTGTAAAATAGATTGTCGTAGAAAAGGAGTACGAATAAATCCGCCTGTTGCGCCAACTAATTGCATGGTTTTTATAGTAAATCGCTTAGAATATAAGGACAAACGAATCGTGTTGTTAATCATCGCAACTGCCACAATTATCAGAAGTATTGCCACAATTAAAAATATAAAAATGAACTGTTGCAGACCTAAATTTACCGATTTAACACTGTCTTCATTGAAACTGACTTCATCAATTTCGTTCGGAAATTCGCGTTTGATTTTTGCGATTAACTGTTGCATTCCCTCCATCGTTCCATATCGCACTTTCGGTTTGAAAGAAACGGTCGGAGGTAAAGGATTTTCCCCTTCAAAAATGGACAAAATTTCTTCTGCATTTTGATCGGCACCGCTGTCGTCATTAAACGATTCGATAGCTCTTTCCGGTGAAACAAAAAACACATCGCTGAATTCGGGCCACGTCTTTAACTTTTGCTCTACCTGTTTGATGTCTGCGACACTGTAACTGGGTTGAAAAAAAATATCTCCTTGAATGTTTTCTTTTGCTTGTTTTTCGAAATTACTCAACCCGAAAAATCCCCCTAGTACCAATCCGATAACGAATAGTACTAATGAAATTCCGATTACGGTTGAAATGTAACTCGTTTGGACACCGCGTCTGCTGTATTTGTCTGCTCCTTTGGCCATTATTTTACGAAATTACATGAATTTAGGCCGCTCCTTTTTCCTTTTATAGAAAGCTATGAACAAAGTTATTCACGATTATTCACGACAAGCAAAGAGCTATGTGACTACATTCGCATCAATTATGCGAAAATTGCGAAAAAGAATAATCCGAATTACACTTGTTTTAGCCGTATTGTGCATTTTGACTGCATTGATAGGAAATTGGAGAGTATATAATATAGCCCAGGGAAAAACGTTTACTTCAGCTGATGAAATTCCCTTTAATAAGGTTGGATTGGTATTAGGGACTTCCAAATTCACAAGAAACGGAAACATCAACATGTATTTCGAATACCGAATTCGTGCGACTATTCAATTGTATAAATCGGGAAAAATAAAGTATATTTTGGTTAGTGGTGACAATGGAAATAAAAACTATGATGAACCAACTGCTTTCAAAAACGAATTGATTTCGAGGTGCATTCTGGCTGAAAAAATCTATTTAGATTACGCTGGTTTCCGAACTTTAGATTCTGTCATTCGTGCACATGCTATTTTTGGATAGTCCAGTTTTACCATTATTTCTCAAAAATTCCACAATGAACGAGCGATTTATTTAGCGGAGAAAAAAGGGTTGAACGTTTTTGGATACAATGTTGAAGATGTAACTACGAATGCGGGAATGAAGACGAAAGTTCGCGAGTTCTTTGCTCGAACAAAAGCGTTTTTGGATATTCTATTTGGGGTGGGGCCGAAGTTTTATGGTGAGAAAATTACCATCGGATAAAACAAAACAATAGGAATCATCTTTCCTTGCAATTGAAGACCTTTATTGTTATTAATTCCCGTAAATTTGTAGTTCAAAATTATTTAAAATGAAAGTCCCTGTTACTGTTTACGCTGAAATGACACCAAATCCTAAGACGATGAAGTTTGTCGCTAATAAATATTTATTGGTGCCGGGTGATTCGGTAGAGTTTGTGAATTTGGCAGAGGCAAAAGGTCACTCTCCTTTAGCAGAGGCATTGTTCGCTTTTCCGTTTGTAAAAGGGGTTTTTCTAGCTGCTAATTTTGTAACCATTAGCATTTCCGAAGATATTTCTTGGGACTATGTTCAAATGGAATTACGAGATTTTGTGCGAGAATGGTTAGCCGAGGGAAATGAAGTATTGGTGAAAATGCCAGCTCCAAAACCATTTGAAACCAAAAGTTCTGAGGCAGAAGGTAAAACCTATGAACCTTCGGAATACGATGAAGCGATTCGTGATTTATTGGATGAATACGTGAGACCAGCCGTTGAAAATGATGGAGGTGCAATTGATTTCAGAAGCTACGAAGAAGGAATTGTTACCGTTGTTCTGCGTGGAGCTTGTTCTGGATGTCCATCCTCTACAGCAACTTTAAAAGGCGGCATCGAAACTTTGCTGAAGTCACATTTGCCGGCGGTAAAAGAAGTGGTTGCTGAGGAAGCTTAGTATCAATTAACAATTACGAATTTGTAATTCAATAATTTGTAATTGTTTACAACCAACGGAATAAATCATCGAATAGACGTTTTCCCCAGGGTGAATTAGCAAAGTCTTTTTCTAATTTTGCGCGAAGTTGTTTTGGTGAGTAAACCTCTTTTTTCTTTAAGTCGATTTCAAACTCTTCTGGTTTCGTTTCTCTGAATTCAACCTCTTTAGCGAAATAAATAATTCCGCCATCTTCCGTCGCCAAACCTAAAATAGCTCCGGGTAAACCGTTGAATCCTTCTGGTCCAACTGATGGTATAACTTCAATTGCATACCAAGCATAGAGACGTGTAGAGTCATTTTTTTCATAAACGGCCTTACGACATCTGTATTTGCCGATGGTTCTTTTGCTTTCAGTTATTTTCCAAGCACGTACAGTGTTTGAATCACTGACGTAAAGTTGTTGTCCAGATATATCTAGCACAGTCAACTTGTTGTCAGCACTAAAATCCTGACGAACGGTAGATTTACTTGTCGTCCAATCCAATCTATCCACCTCATCACTCAAAATCGGTTTGAAAATCGATATCGTATCATTAAAAATGAGTTCGAAATTATCAGTTTTAGAGGTGTTTCCACGAAGCCATTGTTTCATTCGTTCGCTCGTAAACTTCTTCTCCAGATTTGTCTTTCTTTCAAAAACAATTCGACCCGAAGTGGTTTGCCCCATCGATGAAAATGAGATTATCAATAGACAAAGAATTACTCTAATTTTATTAATACCAGCGACCTTTACCATCTTTTTCTGTTGTTTTGTTACTGTTAAATCGATACGTCATTTTTACTAAAAAGTAACGAGAAATAATTTTTGTAAAGTTATCCGTGATTACGTTTTGAGATACATATCTGCTCGCATCAATATTCTGATTTAAAATATCGTTTGCGATGAACTGTAATTCCAAATTATTCGTTTTCAAGAAGTATTTACTCACCGAAGCATTCCAGATAAAATAATTGATATTGTATCCATCTGATCGTTGTCCGTTGATCGTATAGTTTACATTTGATTCTACTTTGAATCCATGCTTAAGACGCCAAACGAAACCTGCGAAATAGTCTTGAGCAGTATATGGAGTTGTCGAAAAACTTCTTAAACTGTTAGTTGGACTGTTGTAACTCAAGTTTCCGCGAACATTGAACTCAAGGGAATCAGATTGATAAACTAATTCAAGAGATGGCGTTAAAGATAAATTCGTTGCAGTGTTTCTTTCTCCATTTAAGAAGCTAAAACCTTGATAGATATTTCCTGATAAATTTGGTCGCAAAGTGAATTTTTTATTCTTCTTGAAAGGCAAACCAGCACCCATATTAACTGAAGCTGAACTTGCGCTTTTTACGTTAACTTTTTTAATAATTTGCTGACCGAAATTTGTAATCGTAGTTGAATCACCAAAGGCATCCGTTGCATAATATCCATTTCCTCCGACATAAATGTAACGACCAGACAAGGCATTCCATGTATTGAAATTTGCAATCACTGAGTGCGAATAATCCGGACGTAAGTTAGAGTTTCCAATTCGCAATCTGTTCGGATTCGTGTTGTCCGGAATAGGTTGTAAGTCTGAAATAGAAGGTTGTCTAGAATTTGTATTGTACGTTATTCTCAATCGTTTACTTCTAGTCGGATTGTACGTAAACCGAAGATTAGGAAGTACGTTTGTGATATTTTGATTGATCACATCCTCGGTCACTTTGTTTCTGTTTTGTATGTCTATGTTTCGAACTCTTGCTCCTGCTACAATCGTGTATTTACGACTCTCATACCAAAGCTTGGCCCCGGCTCTATGTTGCGTTCTTACATTTTCAAAATTGTTGGAGAATGTTGAGTTTACAAGGTCGAATTGCCCTGTTGTAGGGTTGAGATCTCTCGTCTCTTTATTTTGATTCGTGTTGCCCACATCGTATGAATACTCTGTTTGAATCTTAAATTTCTTTCCGATGGGCTCGTAATAGGAACCTCGTATCGAATAAGTCACTCCATTTTGGTAATTTATTTTGCCTTGGTCAAAACTAGATTGTATTTGACTGCTGTCAGAGTAGATATTCGTGGAATTTAACTGTCCGTCAGATCGGTTGTCTTCCAAGCCCAAGTCATAATCCAAAGCAATCATTCTTTTCGGTTTCATAAATTTCCGAACAAATTCTACCTCCGTCGATAATGAATTACTTGTCGCTTTGTTTTCGTTTGTTACGATGTTAGATCTAGAAAAAAGTTCCTCAGAGGTATTCCAAGTAGTGTAATCCTTGTTGTTTTGTGCACCAGTATTACTTCGGAAACTTGGTCTGATTTCAATACGTGTTAAAGAATCCAATTGCGATTCAAAACGCAAATTAACATTGTGTGAAACGTCTGAACTAATGTTTCTTGTTGAATCATCGGTGGTAAAAGTAGAATCTTGAATGAAGAATTGAGATCTACTATTACTCAAAGCATTATTTTTAGTATCGTAGTATGAATAGTTAAATCCTATTTCTGTTTTTTTCTTTTTACCAATTTTATCTGAAAAGTAAATTCCTGCTCTCAAGGTTTGTGGTATTCCAGCAGTGCTGCTATTTGAATTATAAATGAAATCTCCATCGTCGTCAAACATTCTTGTATTTCCTTCATTCTCGAGACCAAACTTATTTCTGTCTCCAAAACCAAAATTACTCTTCGGTGTATTTGCTCCGAGAACGAAAATCGATATTTTCTGAGATTTATTGAATTTATTTACAAGCAATTCTCCCTCATAAAACTGCTGAAAGTCAGAGGCTCCCGAGACTCGACCAAAATATCCTTTTTTGGCATCTTCTTTTAATCGTAAATCTAGAATTTGCAGAGTTTCCTCTCCATCTTCAGAGTTTTCTTGTTTCTTTTCGTATAATTGAACAGTTTCTACTCCTTTTGCACCCAGATTTTTTGTAGCAATCGTTGGGTCGGAACCAAAGAATTCATCACCATCAACCAATACTTGGTCAATGTCTTTTCCTTGCGATCTAATCTTACCATCTGCGCCAATTTCTAGACCAGGCAATTTTTTTAGTAAGTCTTCGACAACAGCGTTTTCTGCAACTTGAAATGAATCTGCTACGTATACGAGAGTATCTCCATTATAGAAAATTGGATTTTTGTTAGCGTAAATTACTACATCATCAAAATCTTGCAATGTCGTAGGCATGGCAATAGTTGGAATATTAATAGAATCATTCTCAACATGTCCGAAAATGTAGAAAAATTTGTCGTCGTAATTTGGATGGCTTATGATTAAAGTGAAGGTATCGACTTCAAATCCAGACAGTTCAAAAAATCCTTTTGCATCTGTTCGTTCATAACCTAGCATTAGTGAATCCCTCACTCTGATAGCAACCGCAACGGCATTTATAAGAGGAACAGTGCCGGTGCTGTCGTATACTTGTCCCTTCAAATTCATCTCCTGTGAGTATGAATTATTCGTGAAAAGAAATAAAGAAAACACAAAGATAGTAAAGCGTATGATCATTGTAAACTCATTTTAAGCGGCAATAATAAGGATAAATGAACGGAAACACCCCACCAAAAAATGTTAATGCGCACTATATATAGGTGAACGGTTTTATTTCTACGGTGAACGGTAAGCCTTAAATATAGTATCTGATTAGTCCATTTTAGCGTTAATCAAAAGTTGGAATTCCATGTTTTTTTGATCTCTCATTCGCTCAAATTCAACCGTTAGAGGCTTTCCTATAGCTGTCGTCTCATTTTTTCGAAGGTAGTCTATCTGATCGTCAACAAATTGAATTGCTAACGCTGAAGCATAACCAGTTTTTCCTCGCCCACCGACTAAAAGATAGGTCATATCTCCATTTTCTATGAATCCTTGGAAAGTTGTTGCGAAAACTCCTTTGTTATTAAGAACTTGTTCTGCTGTTTCCATTGAGCAATCATAAGGTTTAGCGCCTTTAAATTCTTCTTTTTCTATGTTTTCTTCAAATTGAGTGAGTCGCTCTTTCGTAGAAATAGGGGATCCATTTTTGTCATAATAGCTAATCCTTTCTCGGAATGCACCTTTTGCCTTCTCGTTGTCTAAAAATCGCTCAACGGACATGAATTTTTTATTGTTTTCCAAGTAGAAGGTTCGCGTTCCAGAATTTCCGGTTATACCATTGGTAAATTTCTCTGCGACTTTAACGATATTTTTTTTGTCATCTAAAAAAGCTAAGGCTTCTTCATATGAACCGTCATTATGGGTGTATGTTAAGCTGTTAGCTGCTGTTAGTTTATCTTCTTTACCATCGATTAGTATTTTTTTATCGTCCAAAGCTATATTTGAAGTAGCATCAGTCGATTTTGGTAGGTCTTCAATTGTGGATTCATTATTGCTGGAGTTGCAAGCCACAAAAAATAGGAAAATCGAAATACTCAGAATTCGTATCATAATTGAGGTTTTTGGTTGTAAAATGTAAAACATGGGTTAAAGTTAACACGTAATATTAAAATGATAACGGAACTTTTTTGTATTTCTTATCGTATTATCAAAAAAAACTTTTTCAAATGACGGCAGCGCATTTACACCTTTTATTAAACCATATACCTGTTCTAGGTACCTTTTTTGGGCTTATATTATTGTTTCTAGGGTTAACGAAACGAAGTAAAACACTTCAGATAGCAGGTTTAGCTACATTTTTTATTGTTGGTTTGGTTACAATTCCAGCTTATTTGACAGGAGAAGCAGCCGAGCATGCTACTGAACATCTTTCAGGTTCATCCCACGATATGTTGCACGAACATGAAGAATTAGGATTATATGGTTTGATTATTTCTTTGATTTTGGGAATGATCTCTGGTTTCTTTTGGTTTTTAGTTAAAAGAAATAGACATTTACATTATAAGAAAGCTTTGTGGGCAATTCTTATCGCATCTTTATTTTCGTTTTTTGTGATGGTTCTTATTGGCGGACATGGCGGAAAAATAAGACGTCCAGAGTTAAGAAGCGAGACTCAAGAAGGGGAACATACGAGTTCACTTTATTATTTTGACAGAGATTAACTTTTTTTGCTTGTCAAAAGAAAAAAAGTCTGTAACTTTGTACACGCGTTGAAAACGTTAATCGCAATAAATTGATGTAAAAAGCAATAAAGATATATTGCGGGGTGGAGCAGTTGGTAGCTCGTCGGGCTCATAACCCGAAGGTCATAGGTTCGAGTCCTGTCCCCGCTACTAAAGACGACTCATCGGTATTTTTTATCGGTGAGTCTTTTTTTTGACCCTCTGTGTCCATTGTCAAGTTTGAGATATAGGGAATTTACTTTCAAGAAAATTAAGTTCGATATTAAACAAAAAAAGACCCTCATAACGTTTTGCTAAGTCGCATTTTAATGCAGTTTAGGTTTTGTTGTAGCCAGTATTTTGTTTATAATTTTCCACTATCATTTTGATAGATTTCTCTTTATTATTCCTTACCATTTCTATGCGACTATCTGAGATTATAGATGAATGATATTCTCGTAGATTACTGTCACTCCAATGCGTTAGTTCTACAATTGTTGGGGTCAATCCAAGACCTTTTTCGGTTAAAAGATAAATGTTCGTTTTCTTATTGTGAGGAAGTTTTTCCTTTCTGATTATCTTGTATTTTTCAAGCATTTTAAGTCTTGAGGACAAAATATTGGAGGCTATGGCTTCATCGCTTTCAGAGAAATCTTTAAACGTTTTTTTTCCTTCCAAAAGCATCTGTTTAATAATTACCAATGTCCATTTATCTCCTACAATATCTAATGCAGATGTAATGGGGCATTTACAACGAAAATCATTATTCATTTTCCTAAATAGTTAATTATTACTTGCAAAACAAAAGCAATTATGTATTTTTGCTTGCAAAACAAAAGTAAAAACAATTTTAGAATATGAAAAAAGTATTGTTAACAGGTATTTCGGGATACATTGGACAACATTGCGCATTGGAACTCTTAAAGCAGGGGTATGCGGTTAGAGGATCTCTAAGAAACTTGTCAAAAAAAGACTCCATTATCAGCGATTTAAGTAAAGAAATTGATATAAAAGGAAATCTAGAATTTTGTCAACTTGATTTGTTGAAAGATGATGGGTGGGATGATGCCATGGTGGGCTGTGATTATGTACTTCACGTTGCCTCTCCATTTATAAATAAAGAACCGAAAGATGAAAACCTTTACATTAGGCCAGCTGTTGAAGGAACGCAACGTGCATTAAAGGCCGCAAAAAAAGGCGGAATCAAAAGAATGGTTCTTACCTCCTCTATGGTTTCAATGTTAGGCGATGCGGACAAATCCATTCCTATGAATCAATCGACATGGACTAATGTTGATGCCAAGAATGTATCGGCCTATGCAAAAAGCAAGACTCTAGCAGAGAAAAGCGCCTGGAAGTTTATTAAAGAGCAAGATAAATCCAATCCATTGGAATTGGTGGTTGTGAACCCTGGACCCGTTTTTGGACCAACACTTTCTGGGGATTTAACGGGAGCATCCATGGGGATGTATAGAGATTTAATTTCAGGAAAAATGCCTATGCTTCCGCAGGCTGCTATTAATATGTCCGACGTTAGGGATATTGCAAAGATTCATGGATTGGCACTTGAAAACAAAGCCGCTAATGGCCAGAGATATATTGTAGCTACAGAAAAGGCTTATTCATTTCAAGAGATGGCACAAATCATGAAAAATAATGGATACGATAAGGTAAGTACAAAACTCGCTCCCAACTTTTTACTAAGATTTATGGCAAATTTTAATCGAGACTTAAAGAGTATGTTAGGATTTATTGGAAAGACTTATACAGGCGATGTAGGTCCAACAATGAAGACTTTTGATTGGAAACCATATGACTTTGAAAGCACAGTTATAGATACAGCGAAGTCTGTGCAAGAGGCCATGAAAAAATAGCATCTAAATTAAAGAAAACATAAGACTCGGATTAGTTGTTACTGATTCGAGTTTTTTTTTGCTTCAGCTGTGAGATAAAGTTACCTCTTTATTTTTCCATTGTGAAGCCTTGCTATAACTGCATTTCCTCGATCGTAATCTAGAATCTATTCCACCTCTAGATACTCGCACACTTCAATAAACCCTAGTTTTAGATCCGATAATTCGACGATTCTGTCTACTAAAACAATAAAACGGTTATACTTTTATAAAGTGTAGCCGTTTTTTTATC